>Ga0364886_10820_pt2 | contig 10514 bp, 4 predicted proteins | sample ExccelJu500001D3_4_FD_206926 | JGI IMG/M metagenome (GOLD analysis project Ga0364886, IMG submission 206926) | Enriched cells from Trout Bog Lake Hypolimnion, Wisconsin, USA - BchlTB.July23.5000.01.D3 | ecosystem: Environmental > Aquatic > Freshwater > Lake > Hypolimnion/Profundal zone | place... | reverse complement strand
CGTTTAAGCATATTATTTATTATTTAAACTTATTTAATAAACTATTGTAATGTATCTGTTTTTTATTGTAATTATGTACTCTGAGATAGATGAAAAGGCATTTAAATAGTATTTAATTTTTCATTTAAATCGGAATTACACAACACCCTGGATTTCTATCTGGGGTCTATCTATAAATAAAATTGTTTTTATTCATTTATATGCAGTTAGATATAAAACACCCCTGATTTCTATCAGGGGTTCATTTGAAATTTCTATGATCAGCTATATAGTTTATATTCAGTCAGATATAAACGCCCCCTGATTTACATCGGGGGTTTATTATAATACATTTAGAGAAAACTCTATTAAAAGCGTCTTAAAGTGAATGTATATTTTATAAATATTATTGTTTTTTTGGGTTTGTACTTTTCTAATATTAGTTTATTAATCTGTAAATGGTCTAACTTTAAGTACTCTGTAATTGTTAATCGATATACCATTAATTTTGATTAAAAGAATTAAGATGACAGTAAAAAGTGTGGCAGTATTCTGTGGTAGTCAAAAAGGAAAGAATCCTATTTATTATACCCATGCCCTGGAACTGGGCAAAATAATAGCAGAACTAAATATGGAACTTGTATATGGCGGAGGCAACGGAGGTCTTATGGGTGCAGTGGCTGATACCGTATTGCTGTATGGCGGTAAAGTAACCGGTGTAATACCTGAGCTTTTATCGGCCAGAGAGCATCATCATAAAGGAATTACAAAGCTTCATATTGTATCGGATATGCATATCAGGAAAAGAATGATGTACGAAATGTGCGATATGGCTATTATACTACCTGGCGGGTTTGGAACAATGGATGAACTGTTTGAAATGATTACCTGGAATGCACTGAAGATTCATGATAAGAAAATAATCATCTTAAACTCAGGTAATTATTACAGTAAAATGATTGAATTTATTGATCAGGTACAAGACGATAATTTTCTATATGATAACTGGAGAGAAAGAGTTCACATACATTATACGCCTGAAACTATTTTTATGTAATGAACAAAATAGTCAGAACAAGTGTCTACAAAATTAGAAATAGAAGTTTAAACCAGTGCGAATTACAGGCAAAAGATTGCCATTAGCGTCTTTATATGGAGTATTTCTTTCATTACCTAAATCGACCATAATAATAGTATAAAAACTCATTTCACCTACTACTCTTCTTCCCCATCCTATACCAGCCAGATAACTGGAAGATGATAGAGAACTTGTAACAGGAGAATAACCACTAAGTGTTTCTTTTATATTATACATATCCATCTCTGGCTGAAACTGTAAAAAGAATTGTTCGAACGGATGAACTCTGACAAATACTCCGGCACCATAACTGGTAGCTTTGTATCCCGGCACATCATTGGCAGAATTATTAGGATCTATATACTGTGATTCTGAATAATAATTTACATTAAATGCCATACCAATATCCAGCCAGTCTTTTAATGTATATCCTATTTCTGGTAAAGCACCAATTGCAAAAGAAGCAACTGTACCTCCACCATAGCCCAGATTCAGAGAACCTCCAGTAAATAGTTTATGTTTATTAAACCCATATTGTTGATTACTGAAAGTAGATGTATCATTCTGATCGTATTGAGCATACAGTTTACTGATAATCATCACACAAAAAAAGCATGCAAATAATATTTTACTATTCATGTTTTAATAAATTAACCCGCACCCAAATTACTTGGATACGGGTTATGTTTAATTTAATTTAATAATATTAGAATCCTACACCAGGACATCTAACTCTTGATGCTGCTTCGCCCATTCTGTTTAGTTTACCTCTGTAAACCATACTGATTTCAAATCCTCCCATACTCTGAGAAGCTTGAGTTAATCTGGAAACATTTACATCGTAGCTAACACCAACAGATAAATCGTACATATCCAGTTTAATGGTAGGTATTACAGCATCATCCCATCTGTAAAATGCACCTATACCAATATTGTATGTTTTTTTATCATCATATCTTTTAACCAGTTCTCTCTGATACATTACACCACCAATAAACTGATTGGCTCCACCCTGAGAAATATAATCAGCAAATAAATGTACATTATCTATATCACTGGTAGTAAATTTAAACCCAGTATTCAAGGTAAATTTCTGAGGAACATTAGTTGCTGCATTGCTGGTATAAAAATTTGTTTTAGGATTATTGAAATGGAATAATCCAACTCCTATATAAAAGTGATCCATATCGCCCATATCGCCACTGTACGATATACCTGTAGAGGCATCCCAGTAACCATAGCTGGTATTGCTGAAAACCTGACTGGTAGGATTACCCGGATTGTAAGTACCATTTACAAACTGATCGTCCCATTTGGCAGAATAAGGATCAAACTGACTGTTTACATATCCACCCATAAATGCAACTGATAAGAAATTATCACGAACAGCACTTAAAGATTTATGATAACAAACAACCGGTAATATCTGAGTTCTTTTTAACTTTAGATCACCAGCCTGATCGTATTCCATTTCGGTACCAAGTGTTACCCAATCGTACCCTTTACCAACAGGCAACTTGATTTCTCCGCTTAAACCTGCAGTCTGAAAAGGAACAGTAACACTCTGCCATTGATTTCTATAAATACCTGTTACTCTAACATCGCCTTCAAATACACCTGCCAATGCAGGATTACGCAACATAGGTTTTTCGTAGAATTGAGAAAAGTGCATATCCTGAGCAAAGCAGTAAAATGTAGGAAGAGCAACCAAAACCAATATCTGAATAATTTTTTTCATCTTTTCTAATATTTCAATTATAGTTCAATTATGTTTTTGTGATTACTTAACCAGTGTAATATTTCCTTTGTAAGTAAATGGTGTATCATTGTCGCAGACTACTTCACAGTAGTAAACATAAACATCAGGCGGTGAAAAACTATCTGTGTTTCTGATCTTTCCATCCCATCCGAACTGAGGATCATTTACCTGGAAGTTAGCTCTTTCAAATACTACCTGACCCCAACGGTTATAGATTCTGAAGTTCTTCACCAGTTTAATACCAGATCCACGAACCATCAGTACATCATTCTTACCATCACCATCCGGCGTAAAGGCATTTGGTATAAATACCTGACTATTCTGACAGAAAGTACTCACATACATAACATCGGTATCGGAACAACCATAGATGTTTGTAGCCATTAATGTATATAATTCACTTCCACCAACTGTTACAACCGGATCTGGACAATTACTACAATTTAATGCAGTGTTAGGTGTCCAAACAAAAGTTTTAAATGTATCGTTTGACAGGGTTACATAGTTACTCATAGGTAAAGTGCTACCAGTCTGAACATAAACAGTATCTAATCCTTTTGTTCCAAGACTTATTTTAGGATACCCTCCTACTGTTATATCAACACTGGCACTATCACCAAAGCAACCATTAGTTACTCTTAAAGTATAGATATTATTACCAAGATGTGATGGAACAACTGTAGGATTTGGAACACTATCATTGAAATGACCATTGTAATGTATACTGGAATCTACATCCCACGCATAAACAGTAGAACCAACTGATACTGCATTCAGATTTACAGAATCACCTATACAAATAGTAGCAGAAGGCGGAGTAATGGTTAGTACTACTGGTTGTATTACATCTACTCTTACAGTATCTGAATAACCGGTACATCCATCACTTGCTAAACCCTGAACATAAATATCGGTACTTGTAAGAGGACTAACAGTAACTGTAGAACAGTTATTATCGGTACAAACTATATTAGCATTAGGACTATTGATACCACCTGCAGGTCCCCATAAGAAAGTAGTTAATCCCGGATCAGTTGTAGTAGCATTTAATGCATAAGGTACTCCACGACATATCTGAGGAGGACTAGTTTGTGCTATTGCGATAACAGGGGTCTGATTTACCTGTATTGAACCAAAGAACTGTGCATAACAACCATAAATAGTATTTACAGTAAATGTATCTGAATAAACTCCGGTAGTTGCGTAAGTATTAGTTACAGTTGTTCCTGTAGCAGCAGGTGCAGCAGATCCAAATGTCCATACATAATCCTTAATAGGATCTATTGAAGAAGCTGCTCCTGTATAAGTAATTTCCTGACCAGTACAACCAGTAACACCATTAAATGGATTGATAACATGATTGGTGATCTGTGGATTACTATTTACCTTAACGGTAATCGGAACATTTACTGTATTGGTACAACCACTGTTGGCAGTTACCTGCAACTGTATAGTATCCTTATCAGATTGAATATAAGTATGAGAAGGATTTTGTAAAGTACTGAAATTAGTAGCAAAACCAATATCCCCGAAATTCCATGACCAGCTGTTGGCATTCAATCCGGAACAAGCGGTGGAAACATCGGTAAAGCTAATAACTGTATTACCACAATTCTTATTGATTACATAAGCAAAACCAGCTTTTACGGAATCAACCTTAATAGTATCACCAGTATTCCAGTTCATGGTAAATTTACAACCACCCTTCGATATCATATCTACACTAGGGAAGTAATTGTTACAGGAAGTATAAGAATGGAAAACATTTGGTGTATTCCATGGTGTAGTAGCAAATGTACCATCACCGAAATGCCATACAAATATACTATCCACACCACTTGGATTAGTTACAGAGAACTTAACCGGAGTAGCTCCACATATAAATCCATGATCGTAACTCCATACCTGTGCATAAGGACTGGTAACAACAATCTTCTGAGTATCGGTATACAAACATTTACCAGTACTCATGGTATTTAATACTACAGTATAAGTACCTGTATCGGTATAAGTATATGTTGATACATTACCTGTACCTGTTGGTGTATTATTTGGATAGTTATAATACCATACTAATGGTTGAGGACCACCAGTAGGAGAATTATTGGTAAACGTAACAGTAGCCGGTAAGCAGGATGGTTTGTTATTGGAAACAACAAAGTTTGCTTTTTCTGTGCTGACTACAGTGTACTGCATTTTAAATGTATCGGCACAATAACCCGGACTAGGATAGAACGGATAAGATATAGTAGCTCCTAATGCAATACTATCTGTACCAGGATTGGTAAATACTACCCAAGGATTAGCCGCTGAACTGGTACTAGGATTTGGTAAAGTCTGAGAACCAAATACCCAGAAATAAGAAGCAGCAGGATTATTAGTATTGTTAATTGGTCTAACTGTATCACCAACGCAGAATGTATCTTTAATTAAAGTAAAGGATGATGAAGGAGAAACAAACATTGTAATAGAATCAAATTTAGTTACACTATCACAAGGATTTGAACCTTTCACTTTAACTACATAAACACCTGGACCATTAAATGTATATGAATAGTTTCCAGCAGGTACAAAAGTTGTATAATCCGGAATTGTGTTTGGAATTCCCGGTAATTTATATACCCAGATATCTACTTTATCTGCTCCAACTGCATTATACAATATATTGGAAGTATGTGGTGAACATGCATACTGATCGGTGTAGGAAACACTGGCACTAACAGTAACTGCTGTAAAACCAACATTAATATTAACCGGACCAAAGCTATCTACACCACACTGATTATATACTTTCAATTCTACATTGGAGGTATAAGGGAAGATATGGGTAATATTACCAGCAGAACCATTCACAACAGTATTGTTGGTAGTATCCTGAGGATAATACCAGAACCATTTAGCTGAATCAATCTGACCAATAGTGGTGTTGAACAGACTATCGTATAAAGGAGCACAACCACTATATTTAGATGCATAGAATGAAGCATGTGGTTTAGCCAGTATTTTCACTGTCTGACAATTCTTAACCGTATCATGACAGGCAGTCCAGGCAGAAAGACAAACTGTATATATGCTATCTCTACCATTTGCAGCTACATATTGATATGAACTAGGTGGATTAAATGTATTAGCTACATCACCTTCCCCAAAATTCCACCATATACCAGTATATAAACCAGGATTTAATGTTGTATTGGTGAAAGTTATATTTGTACTATTACAACTAGACCATGTACTGGCGGTAAACTGAGGATTAGGTAAAATACGATTATAGAATTTATGAATAACTGTATCTATTCCACAACCATATTTACTGGAATCAAGCAACATAACAACAGCAAAATCACCTGGATTTACAATGGTATATAAACCTTGCGTAGAGAAAGTGGTTCCATAATTCAAATGAACACCATTCACATACCAGCTATAGACATCAGCTGTATCTGTAGGATAATTAATTGTATCTAGTTTTAAAATTGCATTGGTAATAACAAAAGGTGCACAACCAGTATCCTGCGTAGAAATTAATCCAGCTAAAGGTGGTTGATGAACATTAATAGTCATTGTATCGCTAGTAAGATTTGCATTCAAACAAGCAGTAGAAGATGTCAACCTGTAATAAGAGGTAGTTGATATTGGACACACACCTGTTGGTGGAGTATAATCCTGAGAGGTAGCACCCAATATACTGCCTCCTGGTATACTATACCATTGATAAGTATAAATACCACCACCACCTGTAGGAGTAGAACCAATGATTGAAGGTAAACAGGTATTCTTACAGAATGCTGCATTTGCAGTAATAATAGAATTATTACCAAACCCTGCTCCTATTTTGAATGTGTCAACAGATACAGTACATCCTGCATCGTTTTTAATAGTATATATTAAAGTATAAGTACCACTTGGTCCTTTGAATGCAAATACATCTTTTGTATTAAAAGAGGAATCTTTTAATACACCTACCCCACTTTGAAAATAATAATTATTATTAGGACCAGGTAATGCTCCCGTAGGTGGTGTTGGTATTGTATTATCTACCAATACAGTCCATTCACCTGTTTCATATGGTCTTGTTGGATCTGTATTTCCTTTTAAATGTACAAAAACCCAGTTTAGACCTGTATAATTACAAATAACAGTATCAGCTCCTACATTAGCTGTTGTCACTACAGGTCGGTCATATATCTTCATTGAATCGGTTAATGACTGACAGCCATGTGCCTGAGCTAATGGACTTGTAATTGTCCAGTCAAGCGTATATACATTTCCACCTGCCAAACCGGATATGGTTGCAGTTGGGCTATTTATTGGTACAATAACTCCAGCAGGCAAATTTGGTTGTGACCATGTACCTGTTTCATTTTTAATGGCAGAAGGTGCATTGGCATTCAAAACCAAAGAAGATGCATTACATAGTGTAGTATCCCTTACTACTGGAACAGTTGGTCCAGGTACTACCGACATAGTAATGTATGCAGGCGGAGAAGAACAGGTTCCTCCGGCAACTGATACAGTAAACATTAAATTAACTGTATCTAAATTATTACCTGAGTTACCATATTCAATATTAAAAGTACCACCACCATTTGAAGTAGGTGTAAGATTACAGGCTGCAGGCCATGATGACTGATTATAAGGAGTAAGTGTAGTTGGATTACCAAGAGTTGCTACCCAGCAATATGTGGCACCAGGTGTATTGGTATTTACACTGATATTAGTAGGAGAACCGGTACAAATAGTATCAGAAGTAGCAGATACGGTAATAGTAGGATAAGGCAATACAGTAACCCTTATAGTATATGGAGTACCAGGGCAACCATTCACACTGATAGGTGTTACTACATAATCTACCTCACCCTGAGCACCAGTACTACTAACTAATATATCAGTTATTTTAGTACATGGTCCGGAACAGGAACTATTGCCGAAAATAGTCTGACTTCCACTACCATTTATATAACTTGTCCATGTATACGTATTATTTGCAGGGCCTGAGGTTGTTCCCGGACTATAATTTAATTGAGTACCCGAACAAATACTGAAAGCAGTATCCCTTCCTGTTACAGGTGGCGCTATTTTAACTATCCTTTTTACAATAGTATCCGGGCAGGCATCAGGTTGTGTTTTTATTGCCTGGAATTTAACTGTATCTATTGTACCTATTGTATTTAAAGTTGCACTCAATCCACTACCAAATACAGATACTGAGTTTCCTACAGTACTTGTCCAAACCAGTGAACTATAACCCGAATTAGTACCATCAGCAGCAGTTACAGTTCCGTTAAACTGTAAACTAGTTGTATAGTTACAAACAGTAGTATCCTTGGTAGGAAACGTTATTTTAGGTATAACCTGTCTGTTAAGGTATAATTCATACGAATCTGAACTACTTCCACAGGTAGAATTGTAGGTAAGTGTTATAAGATAAATACCGTCCTCATTTGTAGGAGTCGTAAAAGTCACATTAGGAAACTGTGAATAAATAGTAGTACCTCCATTAAATGAATGAGTACCGGCCACATCAACAATTGTCCATATATAAGCATGAGCAGAATCTAAACTAGGTGTACCACCATAATTTGGTTTTAATACAGAATCCATTGCTGGAGTATGAATGGTAGTATCGAAGTTTACAGTTTTGCTAACTGTATTATAAATACAGAATGCATTGGTTTTCATAACGGATGCTTGCGTAGTTAAATTGCCATTAGGAAAATTTACACCACCATTACCATTTATTGTCACAATATTAGTAGCTGTATCTGCTTCTGTACAGGCATTAGAACCAATTAACCTTAGTTTAAATTTGCCTTGTTGTGTAAATATAACTTTTGGAGCAGAATCGGTACTTAAATATCCATTCGATATGTGGTAGGCAGATCCTGGCGGAATTACATTACCTGCCATATCGGTTACATCCCACTTGAAACCCCACTTTTGACTACAGGTTGAATCCGATAAATTATTTACCGCTACAGTCAATGGCGCACAACCAGTTACTGTCATTGTCTGAGTGCCTAAACTATCAAATAAGAAATTAACTTTTGGTGGTGCAACTACTGTAATGGAATCGATATAACCATTGGTCAGACAGGTATTATTATTAGCCACCAATTGTATAAAATATTTACCTGGCAGATTGAAATAATCTTTATGATTATAGTGAGGTATATAACTCGGAACTACAATTCCACTTGGCAAAGTAGTTGTACTGCTATCTACATCAGTAAATACTGCATTAGTAATATTGCCACACCCTACAAATGCTTTAGACCATACATAATAAGCATTTCCTGTACAATTAGCATCTGTGCCACCATACGATGAATCTACAAATACAACAGCGGCAGTATCTGTAGATTTAATATACTCACAAGCCGATTGATGATGAACAAAGTTAGCTTTTACAGAAGACCATATCTGTATAGTAGGGGTTGAAGTAGTAAAACTACAATTATTTCCCTGAAATGGATTGGTCACTTTTGCTGTAATAGACCATGAATGATTTGGACTTTTACAAGATGTAGTATCATATACATGTGTAATTACACCACTATCATATAAAATCTGACTGTAACTAAGATTAATGGGCGTCGGATTATGAGGATCTCCCCAACTTATATTATACAAAAGACCAGGAAAATTGTCAACAATACCAAATTGTTGTCCAGCCTGTACATTAGATATTTCAGGATACAATTCTATTGTATCTCCTTTGCATCCATTAGGCGAACTCTTTTTAGCCAAGTTCAGATTCCAGAAACTATTTAATATGAAATAACTCTTGGAACTTACTAATCCACTATCATCCTGCGCTTTCAACAATAATGTATAATAATTTCCAGCTTTAATAGATCCTGGAGGAAAATTTATAATTGCTTTAGGGGTAATTTTAGCAGAATATACAATAGTATCTTTATTAACTAATGAAGAAAATGAATTATTAATCAGAACTACTGAATCGTAACTATTAATGGTATTGAAATTACCATTGGTAGAATCTATTAATGATACAGATGAATCCAATGCATTACCTTTTGAATCTACCAATGCTCCACAGAATCCAAAGAACATGGCTGAGTGTGTAGGATCATAATTTATAGCAGTTGTACTAGACATTCCATTTGCTATAGCAAACGATTTTGCAATGGGCGCTAATGATCTTTGTACTGTAATTTGTGAAGAAGCATTAGAACTTACAAATGGAACAGTAGAAATTACTTTCAATACATAAGTATTCGACTTAGGTCCAACACCCAATATGGTAGGTGGAATTATTCCGTTTACAAACGTAGTATAAGGTACCTGATAACCACTAAATGTATAGGTTCCTATCACTTGACCACCTAAATTTAAAATAGTAGAGTTAAGTGTATCTGTAATAGGAACAGCAGCATTTGCTACAGGTATAATCACTAATTTGAAATAGTTACCGGTAAAAGCATTTTTGACTGCATTATATCCAAACCCATTCGAACCTACAGTATTCAAATCTATAGGAACTGTAATATTTGCCCCCTGTTGGTAGATACCACTGACAAACAATCGTGAATTGATTGTAATGGATTGAGAATGTGCAGCAGATATCGCAGCCATCCCCAAAATAAAAATCATTAATCCTTTCCTGACATTCAATCTGATAGAGGTAATAAACTTCATTCTATTCTATTTTTAATAATGTTTCCTGTATAAAAT
>Ga0364886_10429_pt1 | contig 10575 bp, 7 predicted proteins | sample ExccelJu500001D3_4_FD_206926 | JGI IMG/M metagenome (GOLD analysis project Ga0364886, IMG submission 206926) | Enriched cells from Trout Bog Lake Hypolimnion, Wisconsin, USA - BchlTB.July23.5000.01.D3 | ecosystem: Environmental > Aquatic > Freshwater > Lake > Hypolimnion/Profundal zone | place... | reverse complement strand
AATATTAATGAAGCATACACTTTAATTTCATATATAAATTCAATTTTCACCCAACTTGTAATAAACCTTTATAGTGGACAACATAAACCTTCAGGTTATATAAATCTTCTACCTCTGCCAAAACTTCAAAAGGATGACATTGAGGAAATTAGATATATTATAGACAGAATACTAAATATTAAAAGAAATTGGTTTTGCATAGATGAAACCTGTTTAGAATTTCATCATTTACTCCCTCACTTAATTGGTCACAATTCTTTGAAACAGGGATTGAATCAAATTCTCAAAGAACTAAAAATTAATAAAGATCAATATCTTTCATTAGTAAAAGAAAACGATGATTTTTGGGTACAAAAGGCTGAAATACCAGCCGAGTCTTTACCAATTTTTGAAGCATATAAAACGAAACGACCAAATGAAAACTTAATAAGCATTGATGGAGTTAATGATGATTCGATTGAGTACAATCCCAATATGGCTTATGAAATAATTTCGAATTTGCTTGGTATTGCCTTTGGGCGTTGGGATATCCGAAGCGTTAAAGACCCTAATTTAATTCCTCCATTTGGTGATTATTTCGATGCTCTGCCTTTTATGCCCGAAGTTAGTTTGAATGAAATTCCTTCAGATTATCCGGTGGATGTTCCGATAGATGGAATTTTTGTAAGTGATCCTAAGCATCACAGAAATATCAGTCAGTCTGTTACAAAAGTTATTTATCAGTTATGGCCTGATAATGGGGATAAGATAATTAATGAATTGTGCGATATAGGAGGATTTAACAAGCTTGAAGATTTTCTTGATAGTCCGACAGGCTTTTTTGACTTCCATTATAAGAGATATACCAAAAGCCGAAGGGAAGCTCCCATATATTGGCCAATATCAACTCCTTCAGGCAGCTATACCATTTGGCTCTATTATCCTGCGATTAACGACCAAACTCTATATTGTGTAGTCAATAATTATTTAAAAGACAAAATAAGTGATAATGAAACCGAAATTTCAAAACTTGAAAACAATAACAATCTTGATAATAAAGGCGTAAAACTGCTCAAGGAATTGACCGATTTTAAGTTTGAATTGCTGGATTTTGAAAAAGAAACCCTTCGTGTTGCCCAACTACCATATATTCCCAATCACGAAGATGGAGTTCTGATTACCGCTTCTCCATTGCACAAACTTTTCCGCCATTCCAAATGGCACAAAAGTTCTGAGGAGTGTTGGAACGACCTTGAAAAAGGGGAGTACGATTGGGCACACCTTGCTTACAGCATTTGGCCTGTAAGGGTAAAAACTAAATGTAAAAAAGACTTGAGTATGGCCATTGCCCACGGCTTAGAGGATATTTGTGACATCAAGCCCAAAGAAAAGCAGGTTAAAAAGGCAACAGAATCAAAAGAAAAAAAGAATAAACAGTCAAAATTAGATATGTAAATAGCATCGTTTATACCATGATTGAAGAATATATAATTGCTCATTTCAAGAAGAAATTGAAAGAAAATCCGGTATTGGTTGTTTACGATCCCGAAAACAGGTATCATCAAATAACACTTTCGTTGTCAGATACTAAGGTCAGTGTTTTCGATGTTTCTGAATCGGCCATTATAGCCAAAGAAAATGCAAGCGACTATTTTTCGAAAACCTTGCCCAATGACGAGTCGGCCAAAATGGTCGTTTATATTCCGGTTGAAGCTCCAGCTGAAAAACAGCAACGAATAAGAGACCCATTTTCAGTTTTTTCGTTGTGTGGCAATGTGTTTCCATCCAATCCGGAAGATCGGTATATTGAGTTATGTAAAGCTTATTTCCCTGATAAAGAACAACAAATAAATGAACTATTTACCAATGAGCAACCCGATTTCGGAACCATTAATGCCTTAGCTGATGGCACAAAATGGGCTAAATTGGAAACAATTACCGGAGGTAAGTCACCGAAAGAAATAATTCTCACCCTACTTCTACCAACAGAGGCACAACAAATTGGGTTGAAGAACGACAAAACCTGGAATAAAGAGTGGCAATCGTTCGCAAATAGTGTATTCGACTTTAGAAGCCAGGCTAAAGACCTTCAAGGAATTCAGGATGAAATCTGGAAGCATTTGCTATACAGTGAGTTTATTTTTGACTTACCCGTTGATTTACCCGATCAATTAAAGAGTGTCCCTCGTGCAGATATCAGCAAAAAAGCATTGATACTTGAAGTCTGTAAATCAATTCGTAATACCAAGAATAATGATGAAATTTACATGGATAAAGCAAATAAAGTGTCCGATTTACTTGAATTACCTAAACTATTCCGGAATACAAAGGACCTTGGCCTGATAGTTACTTTTGCTTTTGAAGACAATACTTACTTTGCCAATTTTGTAGATCAGCTCATAGTCGGAGAATATGCTAAAGCCAAATCACTTATTGAATCAAACAGTAATAATGTCTGGGTTAGCTGTGATCAGGAGAGAGCATTGTATTGGAATATTGCGAAGTTAGCCCTGAACATAGTCAAGCAAATCAATACAAATACTGAGTATAAAAAATGCAAGAAAGTATCTGATATAATTGAATTTTACACAAAAAAATCGTTTGAAACAGACCAGAATCAAAGGCAATTTGAACGATGTATTCTTGATGTATTCAGTAAAAATGAAATACTCGAAAAGCTAATCGTATATGCGAGAAAACAATACAGGGAGTACGCCGAAGAGACCCAGAAAGTATTTCAAAGTCTTGTTGTCCAGGAACATTGGCCAATAGAGAGTGAGTTAGCGAATATTCAGGTTTTTGATAAAATTATTGCACCCGAAATTAAAGCGAAACAAAAGATCGCCTATTTATTGGTCGATGCATTACGCTTTGAACTAGCCAAGGAAATTGAAAAACAGATCGAAAAACATTTTCAGGTTGAAGTTACCCCTTCTTGCGCATATCTTCCCACAATCACACAATTTGGGATGGCCGCCTTACTGCCCGATGCCAGCTCGAAGCTACATCTTGACGTATTTAATGACAAATTAGAAGCATGGATGGGAGATAAACCTCTGTGTAATTTATCTCAACGTTCTGATTATTATAGAGAGAAATTTGGCGATTTGTGTGAGGTAATGAATCTGGATGATCTTTTAAACAACGAAGTAGATTCAAAAACACAATTATTAATCATTACAACCAACGAAATTGATAATGCAGGTGAGCATCTTGAGTCCAATGCCCTCATTGATATACAGCGAGCTACGCAAAAGTTAGTCAAATCATTTTATCGAATTAAAGAATTTGGATTTCCAAAAGCAGTTGTAGTAACCGACCACGGGTTTGTTTTACATCCATGCTTTGAAGCAGGAGACAACACATCTAAGCCCATGGGTGAATGGGTGTTGGCAAAGTCCAGATGTTTAGCTGGAACTGGCACTTCTGATAATGCAACACTTTCGTTTACACCTGAAAAGATTGGTGTTCGATCATCGGTTCCAACTTTCATTTTCGGAAAGAATTATGTGGTTTTTGAAAAGAATAAGAAATTCTTCCATGAGGGAATCTCATTGCAGGAAACCGTTCTCCCAGTAATGCAGATTACATTCAGAAAAGACAAAGTCGAAAAGAGTATTGAAATCCACTTAACCTATAAAGGCAAAGATTCCGGGAATATTACAACACGTCGACCTGCAATAGAATTATCCTCTTTCACAAGGGGAGAAATAAACTTCGAGTCTGTTTCAATAAAAATTGATGCAATGTCTAACGGTAAATTAATAGGCTTACCAGTCGGGAATAAAGTAAATCCTTCGAACAATTTAATTGAGTTTACTCCTGGTGAATCTTTCAAGCTAACCTTAGCCATGGACGAAGATTTTGGGGGTAGTTTTGATGTAATCGCACTGGATCCGGTGACTAATAAAACATATTCGACTGTTACTCTTAATACAGACTATTTATGACCGACAGATTAGATAGAAAACTTAATGATGTCTTTCCGGGGAAGGTTGTTCGCAAAGACCTGGTTCATGACATTAAAAAGGCGGCAAATGTTCCTTCATTTGTACTTGAATTTCTATTGTCCAAATATTGTGCATCCGATGATATTCAGGAAATTGAAGCTGGTAAAAAAGCCGTTTTAGAGGTCATAGAAACTAATTATGTTCGCCCTGACGAAGCAAACAAGGCACAATCTTTGGTTCACCAACAGGGGAGGCATAAATTTATCGATAAAATTCATGTCAAGTATGTTGAGAGGGAAAGAAGACATTGGGCTGAAATGGAAAATTTCAACTCCAGAAGAATCGCAATAAACGAGAATTTTTATAGGGAAAATGAAAAGCTCCTCGAAGGTGGAATCTGGGCAGAAGTGACCATCGCTCATAACCATGTTGAAGATGACGATTATGCCTTCTTTGTTGAAGACCTCAGACCAATTCAATTAGCCCGATTTAGTGAAACTACCTTCTTTGAAGGTCGCCAGCAATTTACCCGTGATGAATGGGTAGATGTTATTCTTAGAAGTGTCGGATTGAATCCTGAAATTATGGATAATCCACCGCCCGAAATTAAAGCTAAATTCCCTTCTGGTCTGAGATTGAAACTTCATTTCTTAGCTCGATTAATACCGCTTGTACAGAATAATTACAATTTCATAGAACTTGGTCCTCGTGGTACTGGGAAATCATACTTCTATTCTGAATTTTCACCATATTCAACATTATTGAGTGGAGGGCAAGCCAGTACAGCCACATTGTTGTATAACAACTCCAGAAAAAAAGTCGGAGCGGTTGGTTTTTGGGATAATATCGCCTTTGATGAAGTTGGTAATATGAAAATCAAAGATCCGGACACGATACAGATCATGAAGGACTATATGGCTAACGGACGATTTTCAAGGGGGCAAGAAGTAATTGCAAATGCCAGCTTTGCATTTGTTGGAAACATTGATCAGTCTATAGACCAACTTGTATGCTCATATGATCATGACTTGTTTATTACTTTACCAAAAGCTTTTGATCTTGCTGTTCAGGACAGAATGTTTTGTTACCTGCCAGGTTGGGAAATACCTAAAATGGATAACAAATTTTTCTCCAAGAACTTCGGATTAATTACCGATTATATGGCTGAGGCTTTCCATTACATGTTCAAGCATAACAGTGAATACCTTGACATAATCAATAGAAGGCTTAAGCTAGGTAAAAATGTTCAAGGGCGGGATGAGATTGCAATTAAAAAAACACTTACCGGTCTGATTAAAATTGTACATCCTTCCGGAGAACCCTCTGAAAGCGAATTTAATGATTTGGTTGAATATGCCATTGAGGTTCGTAGAAGGGTAAAAGAGCAAATGAATAAGCGGAAACCTGATGATGAGTTTGCATTAATCAACTTATCGTATTACAATTCCGATGGGAAAGAGATCGTAGTATATTGTCCGGAAAGTAAAAACGTTGCAGCCACTCAGAATCCCAGAAATGACAATAAAATATCAGAACTACCACTTGTTGAACCAGTGATAATAGAAGTAGCAGAACAAGAACCTGTCATCGATTTGTCACTAAAAGAAAAGAGAATTAAAGTTCTTTATGGAGATACCGGGTACAGCTACGAGAAATTATTCAAGCATTATCTAGTTGGGGCAAAAGAAGTGACTGTTGAAGACCCATATATCAGACAAAAACATCAAATTAACAATTTTGTACGGCTTTGTGAATTGGTGATAAAGGTCGGAGATTGCACAAAAATCAACTTATTGACTGGTGCTGATGATGAAACACAACAACGAGAAAACATGCTCATCTTTGAGCAATTAGCAGATAGTTTACTAGAAAATGGAGTGACCCTGAGTGTTCAATTCAGTGAATTATTGCATGATAGAGAAATCAAAATTAATAATGGATGGAATATAAGAATGGGTCGAGGTTTAGATTATTTTCAATCCTTAGCTGGTAATTTTTTCCAGGTAGGAGCTAATGATTTGGATTTGCGTCCATGCTTGGAAACTAATTTTGATTTTTATAGAAGTAAATAAACTCAAAAGTGATATTACGGCTTCACCAATTTGCTGATAACCAATCAACCACATAATTGAAAAAACGCCTTGAAGAATTCAGTTTTAAGGTGAATCCATTCAACGTCTCAAGGTTGTCATCATAATTATCAAGCAATATGGCTTTAAGCGTATTTAAATAATACCTTATAGTTTAGGTAAGATAATTTTAATGAACAAAAGGTAAAAGTCAACAACTTAATATTTGAATATATGTGGTCAGATAACGAAACTGATAAAGATTTACTTGGCTTTAATGTCCACGCTGATTTAATAAAAAGTGTAATAACGAATGAGCGGATTTTACCTGTCTCTGTTGGAGTATTTGGAGACTGGGGCAGCGGAAAATCAAGTATTATGAAGATGCTTGAACAAGAATTGAATGCAGGTGAACAAGAAGATACTGCATGTCTTTATTTTAATGGATGGGCATTTGAAGGCTATGATGATGCTAAAGCTGCGTTGATCGAAGATATTTTAATTAAGCTAAAAGAGAACAAAAAGTTCGGACATAAAATTGTTGATGAAACCACAAAGTTACTAAAGTCCGTTGACTGGCTTCGTGCAGGAGGTTTTTTAATGAAAAATCTTGTCACACCCGCTTTCATGGCATATTCAACTGGAGGTGCGAGTTTGGTTGTTGATGCTATTGGTAAAGCTAAGGATTATTTTAGTGACACTTTAGGTAATACTGGCGAATTAATTAAAAAAGCTGATACAGAAGAAGGTAAGAGCATTTTAAATGAGCTAAAAAATATAACTAACAAAGACAATGATATTCCTACTGTTGTTAGGAAGTTTCGAGATGACTTTGAAAACATGATCAAAAAAACAGGGCTTAAATCTTTAGTCATTTTGATTGATGATTTAGATAGATGCAATCCAGATCGTATCATTGATAATCTTGAAGCTATCAAACTTTTCTTGAATGTGCCAAAAACGGCCTTTGTTATTGGTGCCGACGAGAGAATAGTCCGACATGCTATTGAATGCCGATATAAGACACCAAACATTCAATCTGCAGAAATTGAACAATACAAAGGAATTGTAACCGACTACCTTGAGAAATTGATTCAAGTACCTTATCGACTACCACGCTTGTCTAATGCCGATGTTGAAACCTACATGACATTATTGTTTTGTAATCGAGATCTTTCAGAAGATGATTTTCATGTTATTTATGAGGTATTTATGAAATTCAGGGAGCAAGATAGACATTCGTCTTTCAATTATGAAAATGTGAAAGACCTTGTTAACGGGAAGAAAAATGCTAAGCAAAAAGATGTTCTTCAACAACTTCAAATGGTGCAACAAATTGCACCAATGGTAACAAATGGACTAAAAGGGAATCCTCGACAAATAAAACGCTTCCTAAATACATTTACGCTTCGTCTGGAGTTAGCAGAAGTTGCAAAGTTTGATATTGATGAAAGAACATTAGCTAAGCTAATGGTATTAGAATACATCGAACTTGCCCGTTTTAAAGAATTATGTGACTGGCAACAAATTCAAAATGGAAAGCCAAAGCAAATTGCCGAACTGGAAGCCATTGCTCAAAATCCTAAAGAACGACAAAATGCTGAATTGAATGACTGGAATAAAGATATTATTCAAAAATGGGTGAAAATGCAGCCACCTTTGAAAGATGTGAACTTGATGGATTATTTCTGGATTGCAAGAGATAAATTAGATAACACTATAGATGCGGAAGCTATGGTTTCTCAAATAGTTCGTTTAGTTCATAAGTCTATAACTACCTATACAACAAAAGCATCATTAAGGGCTGAGATTCCAAAAATCAAACAACTCTCTGATGACGAAAGATCCAAATTGCTTAATATGTTAAGACAAAATATGCTTGAACATCCTGAAGATGAAAGATACTTTGAAATTGCACATGCAATTATAAATGAAGGTTATCCTGATATGATGGTGGTTTATAAAGATGCATTACAAACTCTTGCAGATAATAACAAAGTATCCGCAATTCCCCCAGGTATTGCCATCGGGTTGAAGGAACTAGGTAAAAAAGACGCTGATATTGTTGCGCTTGTTAATTCATTTGATAAAGCTTCAAAGATATATAAAGCCCTTAACGTACAACTTAAAAAACAATAAGTCATGGGAACATCACAATCAATCAACCCATCAGTTAAGAACAATCCGAATTGGGGAGATTTGAGTACTGCTATTACGTCTGCCTCCAAAAGTTCTGCTATTTCGGTTAGCCAGATGCATAACATTATGCACCATTTTGTAAAAGCAGTTGGTGGCAGTAGTGCTGGAAGTGGTAGATCAAGTACATTTGGTCGGGCAGGAATAAATCGAGCGCAGCGATTTATGTCGTTTGTTTCAGATGTTCAACGAGGAGGGGTTAGTGAAGCATTACGAAATATAGGCGTTGCTGCTACTGCGCAATTATCTGTAAATGATTTTATTAATTATTTGCTTGCATATTGCTCTGAGGGTAATTCAAATTTAGATGAAACAGCAGCGAATAGTGCAATAGATGAATTATTAAAATATTTGCTGAATAATACTGATTCGCTTGAAGGTATTGAAAGTATTTTTCAGCAGGCTGATATTAATACCCAACAAGAATGGCTTTGTTACTTCTTCGCTACTTATATAATGGAATTTTCAAGTGAATTATTCAGCACTCGTATTTTTGAAAATGATGGTGATAGGGTAAGAACCTTTCAAGAGATCAGAAGCTATATTCAGAATTCTCTCGCAGAATTAAATGTGGATAGAGGTTTACAGAATGTCAATTGGAATAGTGATCAAGGAACCATAATTATTAAAAATTTACAAACAGAAATTCTACAGATATGGCAACAAGAATAGAAATTGAACTTAGACAACCTTCCAAAAGAGGAACATTCGATGACGTTATTATTCATCTATACAAGGAGAACGAACATTATTTTACCAATATTAATTTTGAATTTACCTCTTTATATTCTTTCGCGAGAGATAAAGAATCTGTCGCTTTTGATTTCTTATTTTTCACTGTATTAATATATAACATTGACCGTTTCATAAATCGACATATATTTTCGCAAGAGGGTTGGACAAGAGAAATTGAAGTTGTCAATGTTCCTGTATTACATCTGGCGGAGTTTCTTAATATCAAAGGATCAATGGATAACGCCATAAGCTTCTTGACTGGAGATTTGTGGAACATCAACTATTGTCAATCTGAAGGTATACTTTATCAAGAAAAGAAAAGTATAAAAAATTGGGGTGATTTAAGTGTATTTAAAGAGGTAAGTTTATTTTCTGGTGGTTTAGATTCATTGATTGGAGCTATTGATAAATTAGAGGGGATACAACAACCAGCTGAAAAGTTACTTCTAATATCACATAAGGATTTAGGCAAAGAAGGCAAAGACCAAAACAGCATAATGTCAATATTAAGTTCCAAAAATCTTTATTTCAATAAATTCCAGCAAATCCAAACAAGAGTAGGTATTGGTAAGAAATCTATGGGCGAAAGAATCGAAAGGGAATCTACATTTCGCAGCCGTTCATTGTTATTTATAGGTATGGGAATTTACTCTGCTCACAACATCGGCGGAAATATTCCATTAAGTATTCCTGAAAATGGTACTATAGCTTTGAACATTCCTTTAATGCCTTCACGAAGGAGTGCTTGTAGTACTCGGACAACACATCCTGCATTTATTCGTCAATTACAGGATATTTTGGTTTCTTTGGGTATCGCTAACCCTATGTGCAATCCTTATGAGTTAAAGACAAAAGGAGAAATGGTTTTAAGATCAGAAAATCAGCTAATTCTTAGGCAATTAATAAATTCTTCCTGCTCTTGTGCCAAACGTGGCCACAATTCACATTGGGATGCTAGTCCTGAAATTATAGTACGGAATCATATTCGACACTGTGGAATGTGCTTACCCTGTATTTATCGTAGAGTTTCTTTGCACATGAACGGACTTGATATAAATGTTAATGTGAATTATGGTACAGATGTGTTCAATGGTATAAAATTCGATATTAATAATTTGGGACAAAAATCTCCTCGAGATCTTAGAGCATTATTAGAATTTATTAGAAGTCGACCTTCTATTGAACGAATTGAAAAGGAATTAGTAATTAACGGAATGCGTGATATTTCAAGAATACAAGAATATGCTCTTGTTGTAAACAGAACGATCGAACAGATCATCGCATGGATAAATGATTCAGGAAATGAAGAAATAAAAAGAAAAGCTGGAATTGTATGATTGTTGATACACATTGCCATATAGATATGTATCCAAATCCATTAAGTGAAGCACAAAAAAGGGAAAAGGATAAGTTATTGACTATCTCAATGACAAACTTGCCAAGTCACTTTGAGATGGGCCATAGTCATTTACTTAATTTTAGATATGTCAGGATGGCATTGGGGTTACATCCACTTAGAGCTGTAGATCACAAAAAAGAATTATCTCTTTTTTCAAAACTAGTGGATAAAACATCCTATATAGGTGAAGTAGGTTTAGATTTTTCGAAAGAAGGAATATTAACAAGAGATATTCAAATTAAGAGCT
>Ga0364886_10826_pt1 | contig 10603 bp, 11 predicted proteins | sample ExccelJu500001D3_4_FD_206926 | JGI IMG/M metagenome (GOLD analysis project Ga0364886, IMG submission 206926) | Enriched cells from Trout Bog Lake Hypolimnion, Wisconsin, USA - BchlTB.July23.5000.01.D3 | ecosystem: Environmental > Aquatic > Freshwater > Lake > Hypolimnion/Profundal zone | place... | reverse complement strand
AACGGAATCGCTTTTACGCCGGATGTAGAATAACCGATACCGGAGTAACCTATGCCATTATTCGATGTGGTAATGCCTTGCACCACGGAAGCCGAACCTGGCTGTTCGTTAACATTGCTTTTAAAGTCGCCTTTGCAAAGCGCTTCATCTTTAAAAAAGCCATACGTACCCGATACCGAGTTACGACCATACAACTGGATGGGTTTTCCCGCCCATGCCCCAGTCAGACCAACCTGACCCCAGGTTGTAATATCGGTTGGATGTCCGCATTTACGGGTTGAAGACATGATAGCGTCAACTTGTGGTAAGGACAGACCTTTTACCGGGTTGTCTTTGTTGACAAACACGGCCAGCGCATCGATTGCGACAGGAATAGCCGTTGGCTTATAGCCGTATTTGCTTTCAAAACCGTCAATTTCGTTATCTTTCATCTTGCGGCTCATTGGCCCAAGATTTGCGGTTCCTTCAGTCAAAGCTGGTGGCGCAGTAGAAGAACCTGCGGCCTGAATTTGAATGTTAACGTTAGGATAAATTTTGCCGTACTCTTCGGCCCACAAGGTCATCAGATTAGCCAAAGTATCGGAACCAACACTGGAAATATTGCCTGAAATGCCGCTAGCCTGAGTATATTCTGGAAGCGCAGGGTCTAAAGTTGCGGTGCCAGCAGTTGCCTGGGTAGAAATGAAGGCTGAAGACGCCAAGCCTAAACCAATAATAATTGATTTCAACTGAAATGTTTTTTTCATATTTTTCTCAATAAAGAGTTGTGTAAAACTGGATGCCATTCTGTCAAAGCAGAGTGACAATAGTATGAAGCAAATATGACAACTTTGTGACAAGCAATGAATTGTAAGCTTTTTTGGGATTTATTGCAGCATTTGTTAACGACTTTTTGCACGCTTAACGGTGCGCAAATTTAAGAAAACTATAGCTAAAATCAACACTTGGGTCAGTTTCTACATCTTTGCGTTCAATTTCTAGCCACTCTTGCCGATCAATGATCGGAAAGAAGGTGTCTCCAGCAAAGTCTTTTTTAATTTCAGTAAGATACAGTAAATCAGCGCTCGGCAGCAGCGCTTGATACAGTTGAGCGCCACCAATGACAAAAACCTCTTCTTCATTCGCGCAAAATAGCAAGGCGCTGGCAATGTCATTAAATGTTCGACACTGTTCATGCTGAAAGCCTGTGTTCCTGCTTATAATGATATTGGTACGTCCGGGCAACGGTTTACCGATGGCTTCAAAGGTTTTTCTGCCCATGATCACGGGCGAACCCATGGTAATTTTTCGGAAGTGCTTAAGATCGGCAGACAAATGCCACGGCATCTGTCCATTGACGCCAATAGTGCGATTGCTAGCCATGGCAACGATCAGAGAGACTTTCATAATAGATTGGTTAATTGCTGTATTGATGCCATTTAACCTGAAAAAAAGGCAGGCGACAACACAAAAGAAAGGGCAAGATTCAACCCCTGCCCTCCCCTTTATCTATTTAAGCCTTAAGCTGCAAAGTTTGCGTTTGCAAATTCCCAGTTTACCAAAGCCCAGAAGGCTTCCAGATATTTAGGACGCAGATTACGAAAATCAATGTAATAAGCGTGTTCCCAGACATCCACGGTTAAAATAGGCGTTTGTCCAGCTGTTAGCGGGGTACCAGCATTGCTGGTGCTAACCAGTGCCAGCGTGCCATCAGCATTTTTAACTAACCATGCCCAGCCGGAACCGAACGTGGTAACAGCGGTTTTAGTCAGTTCTTCTTTGAATTTCTCAAAAGAACCAAAGGTGCTGACAATGGCGTCCGCCAATGGGCCGGTTGGCTCGCCGCCGCCATTTGGAGACAGGCTGTTCCAGTAAAAAGTGTGGTTCCAGACTTGTGCGGCATTATTGAAAATGCCACCTGATGATTTTTTAACAATTTCTTCCAGCGACAGGCCTTCAAATTCGGTGCCTGGAATCAAATTGTTCAGGTTGGTCACATAGGTCTGATGATGTTTACCGTAGTGGTATTCAATCGTTTCCACAGAAATGTGTGGTGCTAACGCGTCTTTTGCATAAGGCAGAGAGGGTAATTCAAAAGCCATCTTAAATCTCCAGAGTGAGTGAACAACAAAACTTAGGTCGCAGCGCAAAGCCTTAGACCTAATTACCTAGTATTATAATAAAGAATTATGCCACAGAACACTAACAGAAATTGAGGATTGATCATGGCGCTTGAAATAGAACACAAATTTTTACTGGCTAACGAGGCCTGGCGTAAGGAAATCAAGCATTCCGTGCACTACAAACAGGGCTATTTAAGCAGCAACCCTCTTAGTTCGATTCGGGTGCGAATTTCCGACACCCAGGCCTGGCTTAACATCAAAAGCGCAACCATCGGCAGCCACCGTCAGGAATTTGAATACGAAATTCCGCTGGCAGACGCCAATACCATCCTGGATGATTTGTGCCACAAGCCATTGATTGAAAAAATCCGTCATCATGTTCAGCGTAATCAGCACTTATGGGAAATTGACGAATTTATGGGCGACAATGCCGGACTGATCGTCGCGGAAATTGAGCTGTCGGAAATAGGCGAAGCTTTTGACCAACCCGATTGGCTAGGGCAGGAAGTGACAGAAGACGTGCGGTATTACAACAATAATTTATCCAGACAGCCGTTTAAGGATTGGGGGCAATAGACATCAACGACAAAATAATAACTTACTGGTAGATGAGATTAATTTATTACGGGAGACCGTAAAATCAGTCTTTTTAAAGTTGGAATTGTTTTGCTAATTGGGGTAATATTTAATGGAGATTTTTGGTTGTTGAATGACAGCTATTGACCCATTGCAGCCGTTCAAATATTAAAAATGAACGGCATCAATTGAGCCAAAAGCCGTCTTTCATTAGCAACGCGTAATCGCACGCATGAGGGATCAATAATTTGGTATTGTCATATTGAGAGCGTAATGTCCAATTACCGTAGATATTTCATTCCTGGCGGCACATGGTTTTTCACCATTAACCTTCTGCAACGGCATTTCTGGGAACATGCCATAAAGGATGAAACCGATTTTCAACGGCATATTGATTATGTCCATGTCAATCCGCTGAAGCACAAACTCCTCAGTCAGGTTAAGGATTGGCCTTATTCCAGTTTCCATCGCTATGTTGAAGGAGGGATTTATCCTGTTAACTGGTGTAGAGAGGTGGACTTAGATGTTCATGGTGATCAATGACATGCGTGCGATTACGCGCTGCTAATCGCACCTACGCGGGCTTGCAAGGACAACAAATGGCAAATAAGCTGCCATTCAAAATGTAGGGGCGATTAGCTTGCGTAATCGCACATTTCGAAGCCAACATTCCTCCGATTACGCTGTCACTAATCGGAGCTACGCGGACTATCTAATTCCTTGTTGGCTGGGTGGAAAAATTTTCCTAACGAGGTGATTTTTGGAAGTAAACGTGAAAAGAATCGATGGCAATTGGGATATTGGTTATTCCCTTGACAAGCACTCTATCAACAGTGAATTTATCGGTTACAACGAATATGACCACCCCATGTTTAACACAACGCGAACAGAGGTCGGCGAAGCTTTATATCAGTTGAAATACAAAGATGATCGTAGCCAAGCCAGCATTCTCGGGCGACAAATCGTTGATTCGCTTGGTAATCATTTTCACAGCATATCATTCATACTACCCATGCCAGCATCTAAGCAAAGATCTTTCCAGCCTGTGAAAGAGATTGCAAAGCAAGTTGCGACATTAATGAATATTCCCTATATTGACAATGTCTTGGTAAAAACGGCATATACGGCTCAAGTGAAAAATATGCCATTAAAAGAAGATAGGATTCAGGCTCTCTGTTCAAGCTTTGCAGTTCATGACGTGTTAGTAGAAAATACATATAATGTGCTAATCATAGATGACCTGTACGATACAGGATCATCACTTGAAGCAGCTACATCCATGTTAAGAAAATACGCTAAAATCAATAAAATCTTTGTTGCCACGATAACCAGGACAAACCCATGACAAATGTTTTTGTATCTGGCTCAATCAAGATTAAAAAGATTGATCCAAAAGTCACTGAGCGACTAAAGAACATTATTTCATCGAACCTTAGGGTAATTATTGGTGATGCTGATGGTGTCGATAGTTCTATTCAAGAGTTCTTAAAATCCAACGGGGTGCGTTCTGTTGTCGTATATTGCTCTGGAGATATTCCAAGAAACAATATTGGGCATTGGAACACAAAGAAAGTTAGCACCACTTACAAACCTGGTACTCGGCAGTATTTCACCGCCAAAGATAAAGCCATGGCTGCGGATTGCGACTATGGTTTTATGATTTGGGATGCCAGCAGTACCGGAACCCTGAGCAATGCAATTGAACTTGTTGAGAAAAATAAGGCTGGTCTAGTTTATATAAACAAGACCAAGGAATTTATCAAAATCAAAAATGCTCAAGACCTTGAAACCCTCATCTCTTTTATGAGCACTGCATCGCTTAAAAAAGCCGATGAAAAAATCGGATTACTCAAAAAAATTGAATCAATAAAATCTATCCAATATGATTTGTTTGATGGACAGATTATCGAGGATGTTGCTTCTGTTAAACAGCCAAGCCTAACTCAACGCTCCAGCGGACTCCGCTAATGGCTCCGCCGCTGAGCTTTGCAGCGCACGGTAACACACGGTGTCAGATCTCACATTATTACATTTTGAGAATTATCCGATTTTTTCTCAAATAAAGTCACACTGCGACTGACTGTCATATAATGATAGACAAGTGTGCGCCATGACTTCATTTCGGCCAGGGTAACGCGCTTGGTACACAGGAAGTTCCATCGCTATCCTGGCGCTGAGCCTTAGAAATATCACGTAATTGATTACCCTTTGCTTCATCCTGGCATTTAGAAACAAATGTGTGGTCGCCTAATAAAATCTGGTGACGCGCTTGCCGTAATGGACTGGGTTCTGGAACATGCAGTTAACCGGAGTTCCCGGATAACTGCTAGTGATGGCAAAAGTTATGATACTGTGTAGAGAATTGCATTGGATCCACTATCGATTGCAGGTATGTGCTGATAATATAGATTTAAAATGCTTAAAAGTGTATGTGGCATGAATGCCACATACAGGCATTACAGGAATGTATTCACGGCGTCCTTTACCGGCAGCCCCTTTTTTGGCAAAATGGGATATGGCTACGATAAACTTACCCCGCCTACTTCGTCAGCAGCAAATATTTCGCATACAGACTATCCTTATCTTCAATTACATCAGGATTGATGCTGATGCAATCCACCGGGCAAACTTCCATGCATTGTGGTTTATCGTGATGCCCTACGCATTCGGTGCATAAGGCCGGGTTGATGATATAAATATCCTCACCCTGCGAAATAGCCCCGTTTGGGCATTCCGGTTCACAAACATCACAGTTGATACAGTCGTCACTGATTATCAGCGCCATTATTTCTCCGTTGTAAATTTATCGATTAAGCGTTTTCTTACTGAATCCGGCACAAAACTGGAAACATCACCTTTAAAGTGGGCAATTTCCCGAATCATGCTTGAGGATATAAATTCATATTGTTCCGCAGGCGTCAAAAACACCGTCTCAATTTCCGGGGCCAGGCGTCTGTTCATCCCGGCCAATTGAAACTCATATTCAAAATCGGAAACTGCCCTAAGCCCACGAATAATCACAGAAGCCTGATAATTCTTGGCACAATCTACCAGCAAGGTATCAAAGCCGATCACTTCAACATTGCTAAAATCCGCCACAGCCTCGTTAATTAACGCAACCCGTTCGGACAAAGAAAACAGCGGCTTTTTAACCTGACTGGATGCAACAGCGACAATGACATGATGATAAAGTTTCGAAGCACGATGCACCAAATCTAAATGACCATTGGTGATAGGGTCAAAAGTACCCGGATATATCGCAGTTATTTTCATTAGTAGTGGTGCGCGGTGAATTAACCGAAGTGAACAGCAGAAAGGTTTCTATTATGTGAAAAGTCCGTTCTGTAAGGCTTTACGCCATTTACAAAACGGACTTTACGGTATCGCTATTTTTTCAGAATGGCAATGCCTTTAAGCAGGTTAAGTGCTTCGTTCAGAGGATAATCCTGCAAGGTTTTGTCCTCTTCTTTAGCAGCAGCTTCAACATTATCTTTATCAACCGCCTTATCCTCTTCAGGGTCTTTCAACTCCTTCAGCTCTTTCTGCGGCTTGGCTTTTCCGGCATTGCCATTCGTTAAATGGCGGCTCAAATCGGCCTCATGAATACTTTCGAATTTAGCTTTATCCAGCGTTTCCAGTTTTACCCGCGCCAGTTTTACATCCGGCTCAATACCTTCCGCCTGAATCGAACGACCGGACGGTGTGTAATAACGAGCGGTTGTCAATTTAACAGCACCACCGTTACTGGTTGGCAAAATAGTCTGCACCGAACCTTTGCCAAAGGATTTTTCACCCATGATGATCGCGCGTTTATGATCCTGTAATGCCCCAGCCACAATTTCCGAAGCAGAAGCCGAGCCACCATTGATTAACACCACAATAGGCGCGTTATTGATTTCATCACCAGCACTGGCATTAAAACGCATTTCCGAATTTTTAATCCTGCCTTCGGTATAAACGATCAAGCCAGAATCCAGAAACGCATCACTTACTTCCACCGCTGCATTCAATACACCGCCAGGGTTGTTACGCAAATCCAGTACCAAACCCGTCAAAGACGCGCCATCATTTTCCTTTTTAAGGTCTTTAATAGCATCAATCAGGCTTTGCCCAGTCGTCGTCTGGAAACTGCTAATCCGCAAATAACCGTAATTTTTTTCCAGTAAACGATGTTTAACACTTTTTACTTTAATAATGTCGCGGGTTAAAGGAAATTTTAACGGCGTTTCCTCTCCTTCACGAACCACTGTCAGTACAATTTGAGTACCAGGCTCGCCGCGCATGGTTTTTACTGCATCAGCCAGCGTCATACCTTTAACCGGCTTATCGTCCAACCGAATGATTAGATCGCCGGATTTAATACCGGCTTTCTGGGCAGGGGTGTCATCAATGGGTGATACGACTTTAACAAAGCCGTTTTCCATACCCACTTCTATACCCAGACCACCAAATTGCCCGGTAGTGCCTTCTTGCAACTCTTTGTATTCTTCGCTAGCCAGATAAGCTGAATGAGGATCAAGACCGGATAACATGCCTCTTATTGCATCTTCCAACAGTTTTTTATCGGAAACCGGCTCTACATAATCCTGTTTAATCCGGCCAAAAATTTCAGTAAAATTTCGCAGTTCCTCAAACGGCAGAGTTTGTGATTCTTCGGATTTCGGCGGTGTTGGTGCATCCTTCTCCGCCAGAACGCTACTGCATAAGCTGATGGTAGAACCTAAGATAAAGCCGACCAATAAAATTAAAATATTTCTGTGTTTGCGCATGTGTTTTAAAACTCCAACAACCTGTTTCCTGTTAAAAAATTATTCTTTCGCCGCTTTTTTAAACCAGTGTTCGGGATTAAGCGCCCTGCCATTTTTTCTAATGGCAAAATAGAGGCCTGCCTGTGTCCTTCCGCCGCTCTTACCAACCGAAGCCAGTATATCTCCTGTTTTTACCTGGTCACCAGGAGCTTTGTGCAAGCTCTGATTATAGGCAAACACACTCATAAAACCATTGCCATGATTAACAATCAACATTAGACCATAGCCTTGAAACCAGTCTGCAAAGACCACGCGACCAGGCGCAACAGCATGAATATCAGCACCCTCTCTGGCGCTGATAACCACTCCATCCCAAGTGGTTTCGAACCTGGGATGACCAAAATGTTCCGAAATAGCGCCTTGCACAGGCCAGGGTAACAAGCCTTGCAGTTCAGCAAACGGTCTTCCAGGCAAATTTACATTGCCTGAATTTTGTTGCTTTCTGCTTGTTTCCGGCTCAGTTTGTGGTGGTTGCCGTTGATTTTGTGATGCTGCGACAATCGGAGGTGCGGGCTTGATAGCTACATTATCATCAGTTTTTTGAAACGATACTACCAGACTTTCCAATTTTTTTTCGTCCTGGCGCAATCTGTCCATTTGATTCTTTTTAGAAAGATAGTCGCTATGCAGTTGCGCAACCAGTTTCTCACGCTGAATCTTAAGCGCTTGCAGATCATCAGTTTCCTGCTTTTTTTTGTCTAACGATACTTGCAACACTCGGCTTTCTGCATCCTGCTCGGTTTCCAGTTGCTGCAAAACTTTAAAATTTTCCTGAATAGCCTGTAGCTTCTGTAACCGCGCCCTGGCAATATAATCGTGATAAACCATTACTCGCCCGGAAGTACTAGGGTCATGTTGATTCAGCAGCACTTGAAAACCTTTCTGTACCCCCATTGCATAAACAGCCTTAATCAACATCTCAAGACTGTGTTGCTGGAGTTGTATATTTTTTTGCGTAGCGGCAATTTTATTACGAACAATCTTCAGATCATCTTCCTTTTGCCTGATTTCCTGCTTTAAATCAAGCAAGGCATCGGATAATTCGCCGTATTGCTGATCCAGTTTTCGCAATTGCACAACCTGAAAGGCTTTTTCTGCCGCCAGATTTTTTATATCGTTATCAACATGTTGAATTTTCGTTTTAACCGCACTTAATTCACGGCTTTTTTGGCCTTCAGCCCCAATGCACAGCGTGGGGCTAAAAACAATGACTGATAAAATCAATAAAGCCGCGAACTTCATGCCCTGTTAAATCAGCGAACGCCCAGTCATTTCCACCGGTTGTTGTATGCCTAAAATTGCCAGCATGGTCGGCGCTAAATCCGCCAGATTTCCGCCGTCCGCCAAGGGTTTGTCACCACCAACATACACTAATGGTACCGGGTTTGTGGTATGAGCGGTATGCGGCTGCCGGGTTTCCGGGTCGATCATTTGTTCAATGTTGCCGTGATCAGCTGTCAGCAGCATTTGCCCGCCGACCTGATTAATGGCGTCGACAATTTTTTGCAAACAGCCATCGATCGTTTCCACCGCCTTAATGGCAGCCTCAAGTTTGCCGGTATGGCCCACCATATCGCAATTGGCATAATTGCAGATAATCACATCATATTGTTGATCAAGAATGGCCTTAACCAGATGATCCGTTACTTCGGGTGCGCTCATTTCAGGCTGCAAGTCATAGGTTTTAACCTTAGGCGACTGCACCAAAATTCTATCCTCACCCGGAAAAGTTGCGTCACGACCACCGTTCAAAAAGAAGGTGACGTGTGCATATTTTTCGGTTTCAGCTAATCTTAACTGTTTTAACCCCTGATCTGACAAGACCTCACCGATACCGTTTTTAACGTCAATAGATGGGTAGGCGATGGGATAATTAAAATCCTGATGATATTCGGTCAGCGTAGCGTAATAACCTTGATGAGGTTCGCAACCGCGCTCAAATTTATCAAAAGCAGGGTTAGTCAGCGCCTGGGAGATTTCTCGGGCCCGATCCGCCCGGAAATTCATGAAAACAACGGAATCGTCCTTATCCAGAACAACGGCTTGAGCATTTTCATCAAGAATCAGCGTTGGGGTAACAAACTCATCGGTTTCTTCGCGCTTATAAGCCGCTGCTAGCGCTTCAGTTGCCGAGCTGTTGCTGTATTGCGCTTCGCCTTTGGCGATTAGGTTATAGGCAACCTGTACACGTTCCCAGCGATTATCTCTATCCATCGCATAAAACCGGCCACTGATGGAGGCGATACGACCAACGCCCAAAGATTTGAAAGTTTGGTCAGCAAGCTCCAAGGAAGGCTGGGCGCTTTGCGGCGGCACATCACGACCATCAAGAAAAGCGTGTAAATAGATTTTTTTCAGCCCGCGTTTGGCAGCCAGTTGTATCATGCCCATGATCTGGGTTTCGTGACTATGCACACCACCCGGCGACAATAAGCCCATAATATGCAGAGCCTTGTCTTTTGCTAACGCTTCATCGACAGCACGGCATAACACCGGATTGCTGAAAAAACTTCCCTCTTCAATCTCGTAAGAGACTCTGGATAACTCCTGACGCAACAGGCGTCCGCTACCGATATGCAGATGCCCAACTTCGGAATTGCCCATTTGATCGCCCGGCAACCCTACAACATCCCCTGAGCAGTTCAGCGCGGTAAATGGATAGTCTGCTTGCAGGCTATCCCAGCACGGGGTTGTGGCCAGTGCTATTGCATTATAGTCCTGCTCGGCTCTGATGCCAAAGCCGTCCAGAATCAGTAGCAGTAAGGGTTTTGGTCGATTCGCCATTATTTAAAACTCCAAGCATTGGTATTTTTACAGATATTGTCTAAACGCATCATCAATCGGAAAAGCCAGCAACGTGCACACGACGCCTAAATTTACATTGTCTGCGTCCGGGTATTGAACAATAAAGCGCACTCTGTTAGATTTGCAAATCTTTTTGCGGCAATACAGGTGATTAAAGTCGGTTATTGTGCCATTATAACAGTACACGAACACTGCTGTAGCGTGAAAATGCCGCTAGGCAAGCTCATCAATCAAAAGACGATCTTTAAATATGGAAGCTACCGACAATTATATCATCCACGACGATGCCGAGATTAACCGTGCAGCACATTG
>Ga0364886_10825_pt1 | contig 10604 bp, 7 predicted proteins | sample ExccelJu500001D3_4_FD_206926 | JGI IMG/M metagenome (GOLD analysis project Ga0364886, IMG submission 206926) | Enriched cells from Trout Bog Lake Hypolimnion, Wisconsin, USA - BchlTB.July23.5000.01.D3 | ecosystem: Environmental > Aquatic > Freshwater > Lake > Hypolimnion/Profundal zone | place... | reverse complement strand
CACCTCTAATAATGAAAAAGAATTGCCGGATGCCTTTTTAAGGCGCTGCTTCTTTCACTACATCTCTTTCCCAGATGCAGCAACTATGCAAAGCATTGTGGATGTTCATCATCCCAACATTAAGAGAGATTTACTTGATGCGGCCCTCAAGTCCTTTTATCAATTGCGCTCCCTGCCCGGCCTTAAAAAGAAACCCTCCACTTCCGAGTTGATTGATTGGTTAAAGCTCTTGTTAGCTGAAGATATTCCTGCAGAGGCACTTTATAGCGCCGATGAAAAGTTAGTTGTCCCACCTTTGCATGGGGCTTTACTCAAAAATGAACAAGACATTCATTTATTTGAACGTTTAATCATGATGAATCGTAATCATCGCTAAGAATGCTCATTCAATTTTTCCTGAATCTAAAAGAGGCCAAAGTGCCCGTTTCCGTTCGAGAATTTTTAACCCTACTTGAAGCTTTAAAAGTTGGAGTGATTGAGCCCTCCATTGATGAGTTTTATCAATTAGCACGCATGACCTTGGTTAAGGATGAGCAACACTTTGATCGCTTTGACCAAGTCTTTGGAGCATATTTCAATGGCGTTGAACAAATCATCGGCTTGCAAGCAGACATTCCTTTAGATTGGCTGGAGAAAAAACTTCAACGCGTACTAACACCTGAAGAAAAAGCTGCACTCCAAAAATTAGGTGGTCCTGAGGCGCTTAAAAAGCGTCTTGAAGAGCTTCTGAAAGAGCAAAGAGAATGGCATGGTGGTGGCAATAAATGGATTGGAGCTGGCGGCTCCTCACCTTTTGGTCATAGTGGCTACCACCCTGAAGGCATTCGGATTGGCGGTGAAAGTGCTGGTAATCGCACCGCAATTAAAGTGTGGGAGGCTCGAGAGTTTAAAGACTACGACAGTAATCTTGCTCTCGGGACGCGCAATATTAAGGTTGCCCTGCGTCGTCTACGTCGTTTTGCACGTGAAGGCTCCATCCTTGAATTGGATTTAGATAAAACGATTCACTTCACCGCGGCTAATGCTGGCATGCTCGATATTCAAATGCGACCCGAGCGCCACAATCAGGTGAAAGTTTTACTCTTGATGGATGTAGGTGGATCGATGGATGATCATATTCAAAGAATCGCTGAATTATTTTCAGCAGCAAAAGCAGAGTTCAAACACTTAGAGCATTACTATTTTCACAACTGCGTTTATGAAAACCTATGGCAAAGTAACCGACGCCGCAAGGATCAGGTTACGCAAACTCAGGACATCATCAATAAATATGGTCCTGATTACAAATTAATCTTTGTTGGCGATGCAACCATGTCTCCTTATGAGATATTGAGTCCCAATGGATCCGTCGAATACAGCAATAAAGAATCCGGCGCTACATGGATTAATCGATTAATAGATCACTTTCCGCACTTTGCCTGGCTAAACCCAGAGCCAGAGGCAGTATGGCAATACCGTCAGTCAATCGATATCATGCAAGGCCTTATGAAAGACCGAATGTATCCCGTCACCTTAAATGGATTAGAGCAAGCCATGCGTCAGCTTTCCAAGTAAGCCAGTAAGATAAAGGCATCCTATCAGTAAAACCCTTAATTCCCTTAATTACATTTTTAGAGAAACACGATGAGCACAACTATTGCAGAACGCCTTAAAAATCTTGGTATTGATTTACCTCCTCCAGGTCCACCCGCAGCAGCCTATGTCATGGCAGCCACAACTGGAAATACAGTTTTTCTATCAGGTCATATTGCCAAGCAAGATGGCAAGCCTTGGGTTGGTAAGTTGGGTAAAGACATGGGCACCGAAACTGGTAAAGCTGCAGCCAGATCAATCGCGATCGATTTAATTGCAACTCTCCAAAACCATTTGGGCTCACTAGATAAAGTTAAACGCATTGTTAAGGTCATGGGCTTAGTGAATTCTTCACTCGAATATACTGAGCAACACCTAGTGATAAATGGCTGCTCTGAATTACTCTTTGAAGTATTTGGCGATGCTGGAAAACATGCTCGTAGCGCTTTTGGTGTATCGCAAATTCCTTTGGGCGCTTGTGTTGAAATTGAATTGATTGCGGAAATTTAAATCCCAGGCTTTATTTAGTAACGTTTCAAACAAAAAAACCCGGTTAGATAAATAACCGGGTTTTTTGTTTTAAGGCTCAATGAAATTTTATTTAATTCGCTCTAATTCGCTTTCAACTTCGCATCCTTTAAACGCGGCTCAACAAAGTGGCCTTTACGTGCACGGTTACCTGCAAACGATTTTAAAGTTTTCGAATCTAAAGTTAATTCTGTTGGCTTGCCAGCGCGCCCTGCACCAAAGTAAGTAGCACCATCAGCGCCTACAGCAATCGCAGAAGCAAGCTTTTCTTTGTCATCCAAGCCCATCAAGATCACACCCTTGCCACCAGTTGGTAAACGCTTGAGCTCATCTAATGGAAATACCAGCAATTTAGCACTTTCAGATAAGCAGGCAACTTGTTTCATGCCAGCCGTTACTTTTGCTGCACCCAAAGGAGCATCGCCACCTGGGAATTTACTATCAATACCGACAAAAGATTTTCCTGCTTTATTGCGTGTGCTCATATCAGCGACATTCGCCAAGAAACCATTACCCGCTCTTGTAGAAATCAGCACCAAGTCATCTGGTTGACCAGCGTAATAAGCAACCATCTGCGAACCAGCGGCTAAATTCACAAAACTGGTAAGAGGCGATCCATCGCCACGCGCACCTGGAAGTTCGCTAACCGGGACTGTATAGACTCGACCATCACTGCCAAAGCCTTGCATGACATCAACAGTTCGGCATTCGAATGTTGCATACAGGCCATCGCCCGCTTTAAAGCCAAATTGTGTCGCGTCGTGTTCATGTCCTTGACGTACACGTACCCAACCTTTTTGAGAAACAATCACGGTAACAGGCTCATCAACCACTTTAGTTTCAGCGACAGCACGTTTATCTTCTAAGATTAATGTACGTCGATCATCGCCAAATTCTTTAAGATCAGATTCGATTTCTTTAATAATGCGTTTACGTAAAACGGTATCGTTTTGCAATAAACCTTCTAGGTCATCACGTTCAATACGCAATTCTTTGAGCTCTTGCTCAATCTTAATACCCTCAAGACGAGCTAATTGGCGCAAACGGATATCCAAGATATCTTCAGCTTGACGGTCAGTTAACTTGAACTCTTTGATCAAGTCAGCTTTAGGCTCATCACTATTGCGGATGATCTTAATGACTTGGTCGATATTCAGAAGAACTGTTAAACGCCCTTCCAAAATATGCATGCGATCTTTGACTTTACCCAAACGATATTGCGTGCGTCTTGTTACTGTATTGACACGGAACGCGATCCATTCGGTCAAAATTTCTTTTAAGCCTTTTTGACGTGGACGACCATCGTTGCCAATCATCACTAAATTCATTGGTGCATTGCACTCCAACGAAGTGTGCGCTAGCAAGAGATGCACGAACTCATTAACGTCAATATTTTTACTCTTTGGCTCAAATACCAAACGTACTGCCGCGTCTTTGCTTGACTCGTCACGGACGCCATCTAAGACATTCAAAATAGTGGACTTCAGATTATTCTGATCTGGCGTGAGGGTTTTTTTACCAACCTTCACCTTAGGATTGGTTATCTCTTCAATCTCTTGAAGAACACGTTGTGATGAAGTCGATGGTGGCAATTCGTTCACAACAATTTGCCATTGACCGCGCGCCAATTCTTCAACAGACCAACGTGCACGTACTTTTAAGCTACCGCGCCCTGCTTCATAGATTTGTGCAATCTCAGAAGGGGAAGAAATAATTTGTCCGCCACCCGGGTAATCGGGACCAGGCATGATTTCCAATAGTTCCGGAGTGCTCATCTTTGGCGATTTCATCAAAGCAATCGCTGCAGTTGCTACTTCACGTAAATTATGCGAAGGAATCTCAGTTGCCATACCAACAGCAATACCTGATGCGCCATTTAATAGGACAAATGGTAAACGTGCTGGCAATAATTTTGGTTCCTGGAATGAGCCGTCATAGTTTGGCGCGAAATCGACCGTACCTTCGTCAATCTCACTTAATAATAAGCCGGCAATCTTGGTCAAGCGCGCTTCGGTGTAACGCATTGCTGCCGCGCCATCACCGTCACGTGAGCCAAAGTTTCCTTGGCCATCAATCAGGGGGTAACGCAAGGAGAAGCTTTGCGCTAAACGTACCAAAGCATCATAAGCCGATTGGTCACCGTGCGGGTGAAACTTGCCTAATACATCGCCAACCACACGAGCGCTCTTCACTGGCTTGGCATCTGCACGCAGACCCATCTCACTCATCGAGAACAAAATTCGACGTTGAACTGGCTTTTGTCCATCGGCTACATCAGGCAATGCGCGGCCTTTAACTACGCTAATGGCGTAGTCTAAATAAGCGCGCTCAGCATAGACTGCAAGCGTAAGACTATCTTTGCCATCTTCATTTAAATCAACATGCTTTGGATCATGTGGGTCATTAGGCCCACCAGTTGATGCCTCTGGTATTGCTGGAGCTGGATCAACTTCAACAATATTCATTTCAATGGGATTGGAAAATAAATCAGCCTGCTCGGAGGCTACATCTTCACCAGGAGTTTTTTTATTTGTCATTAAATATCTGCCTCTACTTCATTGCCGCGCTCTTCTAACCATTCACGGCGCGCACCGGACTCAGATTTACCCATCAACATATCCATTGTTTTGATAGTTTCATCTTCAGTCCAGGCTCCTAAGGTCACTGGTAACAAACGACGGGTATCAGGATTTAAGGTGGTATCCCATAATTGCTCAGCACTCATCTCACCCAAACCTTTGAATCGAGAGATCTGCCAGGAAGACTCTTTTACACCTTCTTTACGTAATTTATCTTCAATTGCTTGGAGTTCATTTGCATCTAAGGCATAGATTTTTTGCGCTGGCTTCTTGCCACGTGCAGGCGCATCCACCCTAAACAAAGGTGGCCGAGAAATATAGATATGACCCAAATCAATCAATTTAGGGAAATGCTTATAAAACAAGGTTAAAAGCAATACCTGAATATGTGCACCATCAACGTCCGCATCTGACAAAATACAAATCTTGCCGTAACGCAAATTAGACAAATCCGGAGTGTCATTGGCACCATGGGGATCGACGCCAATTGCTACAGCGATATCGTGCACTTCATTGTTCGCAAAGAGGCGGTCGCGCTCCGCCTCCCAAGTATTGAGGACCTTTCCGCGTAACGGAAGAATTGCTTGGTACTCTTTGTTGCGACCCATTTTGGCAGAACCACCGGCAGAATCGCCCTCTACTAAGTAGATTTCATTCATGCCAATATCTTGGCTTTCGCAATCAGTTAACTTACCAGGCAATACTGCAACGCCTGAGGATTTTTTCTTCTCAACTTTTTGACCAGCACGGGTTCTCGCTTGAGCTTGTTTAATCACTAAGTCAGCAAGTTTGCGACCGTAATCAACGTGCTCATTTAACCAAAGCTCTAAAGCGGATTTCACATAACCGGATACCAAACGTACCGCATCACGTGAGTTCAGACGTTCTTTAATCTGCCCTTGAAATTGTGGATCAAGCACCTTGGCTGACAAAATAAAGGAGGCACGCGCAAAGACATCCTCAGGCATTAGCTTCACACCCTTAGGTTGCAAAGCATGCATCTCAATAAAGCCTTTAACAGCATTAAAAAGACCTTCACGCAAGCCACTCTCATGAGTACCGCCTGCTGGTGTGGGAATTAAATTGACATAACTTTCGCGAACTGGTGTGCCATCTTCAGTCCAAGTGACTACCCAGGCCGCGCCCTCCCCTTCGGCGAAAGAGTCATCTTCACCATTGCCAGTTGCGTATTGCTCCGCCTCAAATGGGGGAATGACTTCTGCGCCATGACCAGCTTGGGTCATTGCTTCATTTAGATAACCACGCAATCCCTGGGCATATTGCCAGGTTTGGCTTTCACCAGACTTTTCCTGGATTAAAGTGACCTTAACGCCCGGTAATAAAACTGCCTTAGAGCGCAACAAACGAATCAATTCAGGCATCGGAATGACTGAGCTATCAAAATACTTACCATCAGGCCATGCACGAACACGCGTACCGTGGGTTTTATCTTCCTTACCTGCTGGTGAAGATTTGAGCTTTTCAATCACTTTGCCATCAGCAAAGGTCAATGTAGAAATTTGTCCCTCACGCCAAACCATGACCTCAAGACGCTTAGATAGAGCATTGGTAACGGATACACCCACCCCATGCAAACCACCAGAGAAGGCGTAAGCACCACCAGTGCCTTTTTCAAATTTACCGCCCGCATGAAGTTGGGTAAAGACGATTTCTACAACAGGAAGCTTCTCGGTGGGGTGCATTCCCACGGGAATTCCGCGGCCATCATCTTCGATACTGACGCTGCTGTCTGTATGCAGAGTCACAATAATTTGCTTACCAAAGCCCCCTAGGGCCTCATCAGAGGCGTTATCCAAGACTTCTTGGATGATGTGTAAGGGGTTATCGGTACGGGTGTACATTCCAGGCCGTTGACGGACTGGTTCAAGTCCTTTTAGGACCTGAATGGACGATTCACTATATTCAGAGGTTTTACGGGTAGCCATGCGCGCAAATTGTAGTCATGTCTGAACCCAAACCTCAACTTTTCCCGAATTACCCCTCTATCCGTGCCAAAATTAGCCAATGGGAGCCTTAAGTCATATTCGTGTTTTAGACCTTAGCCGAGTGCTTGCTGGGCCTTGGTGCACCCAAAATCTTGCCGATTTAGGAGCGGATGTCCTCAAAATCGAGCGTCCAGGCTTTGGGGATGAGACGCGTCATTGGGGACCCCCTTTTGTAAAAGATGAAAAAGGGGTAAATACCGCAGAAACAGCCTATTTCATCTGTATTAATCGCAATAAACGCTCGATTACAGTCGATATCAGCAAACCAGAGGGTCAAGATATCATCCGCGAGCTGGTTTTACAGTCCGACGTCTTGGTGGAGAACTATAAAGTGGGTGATTTAGCCAAATATGGCCTAGATTACGCAAGTTTGACCCAAATTAAGCCTCAATTAGTCTATTGCTCTATTACTGGTTTTGGCCAAAATGGTCCTTATGCCCAACGCCCTGGCTACGATTACATCGTCCAAGGAATGGGTGGATTCATGAGTGTCACCGGAGAGGCTGACAATAAACCTGGTGGCGGACCTCAAAAAGCAGGCGTAGGCACTGCCGATCTTTTCACAGGCATGTACGCCACTACAGCCATTCTTGCGGCTCTGATCCATCGTGAACGGACTGGTGAGGGTCAATATATTGATATGGCACTCCTAGACACCCAAGTGGCCGTCATGGCTAATGTATCGAGTAATTACCTGTGTTCTGATGAGATCCCACAACGCTGGGGCGTCGCCTCCCCCATCATCGTTCCTTACCAAACCTTTCCGACATCAGATGGCTGGGTGATTGTTGCCGTTGGCAATGACAGTCAATTTAAGCAATTTGTTCGCGCTGGCGGACAAAAGCAGCTTGCTGATGACCCTCTCTACTCCAAAAATCCTCAACGGGTTTTAAATAGAGAACGACTCATTCCTTTGCTTGAGGCTATGACTCGCCAGAAAACTAAAGCGCAGTGGCTTAGCCTTTTAGAAGAAGCTGGTGTTCCTTGTGGGCCTATTAACAACATCAAAGAAGTGTTTGAAAATGAGCAAGTCAAGGCGCGTGAACTGCAATTTGATATGCCCCACCCCACTACCGGAAAGATGAAATTGGTTGCTAACCCTATACGGATGTCTAAGACTCCTGTTGAGGCAAACCTAGCGCCGCCTACCCTTGGGCAACATACCGAAGAAATTTTGCACGATCGCTTAAAGCTTGATTCGGAACAAATACACAAATTGCGAGATAAGGGCATTATTTAGTCTGCATAAGCTATCAGAGCCTAGATAAATCCAAATATTTATGAACACAACCCAAAGCGCATCTCATAAGCATCTCACCCTAAATCAAGTCCTCATCTTCGGTGGGCTGATGGTCACACTCTCAATGGGTATACGCCATGGTTTTGGCTTGTTTAATCTACCTATTACCCAAGCCAATGGCTGGGGACGAGAAACCTTTGCCCTAACGATTGCCCTGCAAAACCTAATCTGGGGAGCTTTTCAGCCAATTACTGGCGCTCTCGCAGATCGTTACGGCGCACTGAAGATCATGATTGCTGGTGGCGCCCTCTATGCCCTGGGCTTAGTAGGCATGGCTATCTCTACCGATGCCCTGAACTTTACGGTTGCTGGCGGCTTCATGATCGGCTTAGCTCAAACAGCGACTACCTATAGCATCGTCTATGGCATCTTGGGTCGCAATGTATCTGCGGATAAGCGTGTATGGGCTATGGGAATTACCGCTGCAGCAGGATCATTTGGGCAGTTCCTCATGATTCCTACAGAACAAACCTTGTTAAGCAGTTTTGGTACGCAAAATGCTTTATTGATATTGGCACTCATGGCCAGCTTTATGATTCCTACAGCATTTTTACTGCGTGAGAAGAATTTTAAATATGTCCACAACATTGGCGATCAAAGTATTAAAGAAGCACTTTTAGAGGCTATTAGCAATCCCAGTTTTCGCTTACTAACCCTGGGGTATTTTGTTTGTGGTTTTCAGGTGGTGTTTATTGCCGTGCATTTAGCGCCTTACTTAAAAGATCTCTCCAAAATCTATCCTTCAGTTGGTGCTCCTGCCGTAGCGACAACCGCCCTCGCCCTAATTGGTCTATTTAATATTTTTGGAACGTATAGCGCAGGCATTCTTGGACAACGCTTTCCGAAGCGGTACCTACTGTCAGCCATCTATCTTTTACGATCTATTGCCATCATTGCCTTTTTAAACATTCCACTTTCCCCAATGAGTACTTATATATTTGCTGCTGTCATGGGTTTCCTGTGGTTATCTACTATCCCACTGACAAATGGCATTGTTGCCCAAATCTTCGGCGTCAAATATCTCACCATGCTTTCAGGATTAATCTTCTTCTCCCATCAACTTGGTAGTTTCTGTGGCGCCTATCTAGGCGGCTATCTATTTGATCGCACAGGCTCCTATCTGCTTGTTTGGGAAATTGCAATTGGATTGGGAGCAGTAGCCCCCTGTGTCAGACTAGTTGTCGCCTCTCTTGATAAGCTTGGGGGCACAAATGAAAGAATGCCATGGGAAGATATAACAAAGCAGTTCAAAGTAAAGCAGTAGCGCAGTTGTTGCCGCCGCAAGCTCAATCACTAGAGTCGGTCTCTCAAAGCATGGGAGTCCAAATCAAGACCTTAAAGCGTTGGTTAAGCCAGGAGCAAAAGTTAGCCGCGAGAGGATCAATCACGAGCGGAGTCCAGCGCTTAGATGCCGTGGTTGCCACCGCCTCCCTAAATGAGCTTGATAAAGGGGCTTGGTGTCGTGAGCACGGGGTGTATCTTGCTGATCTGGAACGCTGGCAAATCCATGCTAGCAATGCCTTAGCAGAGCAGAGTCAAAAAGTCTTAGCCAGCCCAAAGCAGACCTTGCAAGACAAACAGCGGATTAAGGCATTAGAGCGGGAGTTACTGCGCAAAGAGCGGGCTTTAGCGGAGACGGCGGCATTACTGGTCTTATCAAAAAAGCTCGAGGTGATTTTTTGCAACAGCGAGGCCGCATGATTAGCCTAGAAGATCGCCTGGCCTTAGCTGCTGATATTGCGCTGGCTCATCAAGGCGGCGCACGGCTGGTGATGGCTTGCCAGATTGTGGGCATTAATCTACGCACCTTGCAGCGCTGGCACTCTGGTGATGGTTTGAGTACGGGAGATCGCAGACCACAAGCCATCCATCCCACTCCCGCTCATGCGTTAACAGAACAAGAGCGCAGTACGATTTTGGAGGTAGCTAATGAAGCTCGCTTTGCTGATATTCCACCAGCACGAATTGTGCCGATGTTAGCTGATGAAGGAACGTATCTTGCTAGTGAGTCCACCTTTAGTCGCGTACTGCGAGCTCAGGGACAAAATGCCCATCGTGGCCCTGCAAAAGCGCCTCACAAGAGACGTCCACCCACCACCCATATCGCTACTGCGCCTGGCCAAGTGTGGTGCTGGGACATGACCTACTTGCCAGCTAAGGTGATTGGGCAGTGGTATTACCTGTACCTCATCTTGGATTTATATAGTCGTAAGATCGTCGGTTGGGAAGTGCATGAGAAGGATCGCTCTGACCATGCCAGCCACTTGGTGCGACGGTGCGCCTTAGCGGAAGGGATTGCTACCATGGTGAATAAACCTGTACTGCATGGTGATAATGGCGCAACTCTGAAAGCCACCACCGTGTTGGCGATGTTGCAATGGCTGGGCATCAAACCGTCTTACTCACGTCCTCGCGTCAGTGATGACAACGCCTATGCTGAATCGGTGTTCCGTACGGCTAAGTACCGTCCAGAGTTCCCTACCAAGGGCTTTGACAATTTAGAAGGGGCTCGCACTTGGGCGGCACAGTTTGTGCATTGGTACAACGTCGATCATCGTCATAGCGGCATCCAATACGTCAGTCCAGAGCAAAGACATAGCGGTATGGATAAAGCCATAT
>Ga0364886_10822_pt1 | contig 10642 bp, 2 predicted proteins | sample ExccelJu500001D3_4_FD_206926 | JGI IMG/M metagenome (GOLD analysis project Ga0364886, IMG submission 206926) | Enriched cells from Trout Bog Lake Hypolimnion, Wisconsin, USA - BchlTB.July23.5000.01.D3 | ecosystem: Environmental > Aquatic > Freshwater > Lake > Hypolimnion/Profundal zone | place... | reverse complement strand
ATTGCATGCACAACCTGTGCGGGTTCGGGAGCAAAAGATAAAAACAGTTCACAAACCTGTGGAACCTGTGGTGGAAGTGGTCAGGTACGCAGGGTTTCGAATACTTTTCTGGGTCAAATGCAGACTGTGACTACTTGTCCTACCTGTAATGGTGAAGGAACCACTATAACTGCCAAATGCGGCAATTGCAGGGGTACCGGAGTAATGGCAGGGGAAGAAACTATAGCAATAGAAATACCTGCAGGTGTTCAGGCCGGAATGCAACTGAGCATGAACGGAAAAGGAAATGCAGGTGAGCGTGGCGGATATCCGGGCGACCTAATTATTCAAATTGAGGAAGAAGCCCATGCAGAATTACAAAGAGATGGTTTGAATGTAGCTTACGAACTGCATCTTACTTTCCCTGAAGCTGTATTCGGCACTTCTGTTGAAGTACCTACCATCGATGGCAAAGCAAGGATTAAAATTCCCGCAGGCACACAAAGCGGTAAGATATTCCGATTGAAAGGAAAAGGTTTCCCTGAAGTTCAAGGATATGCAAAAGGCGATCAATTGGTACAGGTAAACATATGGACTCCACAAAACTTTTCTTCTGAAGAAAAAGCCATGCTGGAGAAAATGATGGTTAGTCCAAACTTTAAACCACAACCTAATAAGAACGATAAAAGCTTCTTTGATAAATTGAAGGAAGTATTTAGTTAATGGATAATGTATAAATAATAATTATACATTTTACGATTTTATAAAAGCAGGTTAGCGAAAGCTGACCTGTTTTTGTTTTATACATTGAGATACATAATTTTATTCCATCTTTGCACCAATTCTTAAATAAGATTATACATGGCAGAGAAATTTTCCTACGAAACATTATTTCAATTTACTATTAATACTTTCAGTTCAATTGGTTGTTCTGAAAAAGATGCTTTGATAGCTACAGAAGCATTATTATCGGCCGATTTAAGAGGAATAGATAGTCATGGTATAGCCAGATTAACAGGATATGTAAGGCTATGGGAAGCAGGTAGGGTAAATGCTAACCCTGATATTAAGATTGTACATGAAACACCTTCTACAGCTGTTGTTGATGGAGATGCAGGATTAGGATTGGTAGTTGCTCCATTTGCTATGCAGGTTGCTATAGATAAAGCTAAACTATGCGGAACAGGTTGGGTAAGTGTAAGAAACAGTAATCATTTTGGAATTGCAGGCTATCATGCCATAAAGGCATTGAAAGAAGATATGATTGGCATAGCAATGACTAATGCAAGTGCTCTGGTAGCCCCTACATTCTCGAAAGAAAAGATGTTGGGAACTAACCCTATTTCAGTAGCAATCCCTGCTGGTAATCAACCCGCTTTTGTTGCAGATTTCGCAACAACAACAGCAGCGAACGGCAAGCTGGAATTATTACAAAGAAAAGAAGAAGACACACCAACTGGTTGGGTACAGGATGAAGCAGGAATCCCATCGACAGATGCTAATATTTTAAAGAAAGGAGGTTCTTTGTTACCTTTAGGTGGAGACAGAGAACATAGCAGTCATAAAGGTTATGCTCTTGGAAGTATAGTAGATATTTTCTCTGCTGTATTAAGTGGTGCAAGTTATGGCCCCTGGGCTCCACCATTCCCGGCTTATATTGCTATACCGGACAATATGCCTGGCAAAGGACTTGGCCATTTCTTTGGAGCCATGAGAATAGATGCCTTCAGAACTGCAGATGAGTTTAAATTGCATATGGATAACTGGATTGAACGTTTTCGTAATGCTACTCCATCAGAAGGAAATGAAAAGGTACTGATTCCTGGCGACCCTGAAAGGGATTTCGAAGAAGAACGAAAAAAGAATGGAATACCATTATATCCTTCAGTGATAAATGAGTTGAATAAACTGGCTGATAAACTCAATATTAAACCAGTTAGTTAAGTGTCCTGTAAATAAAAATATACAAATTGCAACATCACTATCGGAGTAATATTTGACCGGATAGACATTTATTACACCAAAGAAAAAGGCTGCCCTTTTGAGGCAGCCTTTTCTTATTCTATCTTTAATAGATTATTTTTTATTGACTACAATATTCTGGATATCATACTTAGTAGATTCTCCTTCTAAAGTAACAATATAGTTATTGGCAGTGATCATTGTACTATTCAGTTTAATTAGAACTGTATTCTGACCAGCAACACTATTAATTATTTCTGTATGAACTACTTTACCTGAACCGGTTTCTATAACTTTCAATACCAGAACTTCTGATTTCAAAGAATTGAAACTACAAGTAAATAACCCATTCACTACAGGATTAGGATAAATACCCAATTTAGTATTTACAGTAGGAATCACATTACCTTTATTGTTAATCAATTTGGCATTAGTGATAGTAGCATTCAATGCTGTACTTGTTCCACTATTTACGATAAATGATATGGCAATAGCTGTTACATCACTTGCATCAATTGCACCTAATCCGGCAGATACTAAATCAGAATAATTAATCATATAATCCTGTGTACCTTGTTTAGTTGGTATAGTTATGCTATACTGACTATTCCAATCAATAATAGAATTCTTTACAAAAGTAATTTTCAATGAAGTCGCACCAGATGTATTTGCTGTGAATTTCAAGCCATTATAAGCTGAAATATCTCTTGGTAAACTTGCAGCCTTCATTAACTTGAATACAGATACATAAGAACTTGTAGTTGCATTCACTGTTACATTTCTAAATAATCTCCACTCATTATTAGCTGGAGTAATACCATCATTTGCAATACTGAATTGATTAATATTTGTTGTAGCAGAATCATAGCTGATATCCCATGGACCATCATTACTATAAATTTCATCATTCACTACCGTATTTGTAGCATCATACATCTTAACATCAGCCTGATATTTATCTGACATATCAACAGAAACAACTGTCTTTCCATTAGGATTAATTGATACAGGTACAATACGGTAAGGTAATGCTGTAGACAACTCATTCATATAATCAGTAACATACAAATTAGCTGAAGTGGAAGTAGTTTTATTATTGATAGTAATATCCAATGATGTCTGATTCCTTTTATGACTCATAATGTATGTCTGCGGAACAGGAGCATACGTAAACTGATAGTAAGGAAGATTATTATTTAAGTTACTCAGAATATTACTAACCATACTAGCAACAACCTGAGGATTAACACCCCATACCTGGAAGTTAAACATTGTATCGGAACCAGAATAATCTTCATTCAGCCATTTTGATTGAATTTCGTAGAAACTACTATTTACATTTTTACCTGCAGAGAAACTGATTGCATATTCAACCTCACCAGTATTTTGTAACAACTTGTACTGAATCATTGTAGTATTACCTATAGTAACATTTTGTATATCCTGTAAAACAGCTTCACGTAATCTGTCACAAACTGGTTTAGTATGAGAATAAATCATACTACTTGTTTTAGTAGCAAAAGCAACTGCTTTACAATTTGAATTCATTGTATAATCCTGTGCCTGTACTTCCAAAGCGTTTGTGATATCCACTAAATCATTTGGAGAAGTAGGGTAAACATTAATTGTTCCTCCCATAATACTTGACACAGAATTCTCATTTGGTAATAAACTTTGTAAAGTTATATTTCCAAAGCCCATAACCTGAACACCAGGGACAGAGAAAATTCTATTCAGATGAGTATAATCAACTTTATCGTTAATACTATTGGTTACTCTAGTGTAGAATCTTTGTGATATTACATTACCTAAGCTTTTACTTTCAGTACCACCTGTACTACCGCTGGTAACGCAACAACCTACTACAATAGCTAGTTGAGTTGTACTATCGATACAACCATTAGTAGTATTAGTTACAATTTGTTTTACAGCATAAGTATCTGAAGAAGCATAAGTACGGGAAGGATTTACCACAGTTGTAGATGTTCCATCACCAAAATCCCATAGATATGTGTTGTTAGTAGTAGGAGTTGCAGAAGTAAATATAAAATTGTTACCACCCAAAGCCTGTGGATTAACATTTATAGAGAACCCATAAACAACACCTGCATTTACTACAGCTGCAGAACTTGGCAATGAATAACAAGTACCACCATTGTTTGATATAACTGTATATGAACCTGGAGTACTTACCGTTAAGGTCTGTCCATTTGCACCAACAATTGCAACACCATCTTTATACCACTGATTTCCTGTAGTATAAGATGAAGTTAATACAGTCGTAGCTCCGTTACAAACAACCATTGAACCACTGATAGTAGGTGTAGCAGGTAAAGCCAGCACTGAAAATGTTACGCTACGGTTTGCATTACCACAAGTAGTATTAGTAGTATAAGTAATGGTAGTTGTACCTGCAGAAACAGCATATACATTCCCACTAGTGTTAATAGTAGCTATTGAATTATCAGAAGAGCTCCAGTTTCCGCCACCACTAGGACACATCAATGTTGTACTTGTATTAGCACATATAGAAGTAGTTCCAACAAACGGTGCAACTGATGGATTTGAAGAAACAACTATATAAGCATTTGCAACATTAGAGCCACATACACTACCCGAAGCAACAGTATAAGAAATAGTTGCATTTCCTGTAGAAACACTAGTTACAACTCCAAAATTATCTACTGTTGCTACACTGGTATTTGAAGAAGACCATGTACCACCTGCAGTAGAATTGGAAAGAGTAGAGGTTGTACCTAAGCACAAATTAGTATTACCAGAAATATTTGATAAGGCAACTTGTGGATATACTGTAGCTGTTTGTGTTAAGGTATGAAGTACACTACCACAATAGTAGTTAGCAGTATACGTTATAGTAGCCGATCCGGCAGATACTCCAAATACATTACCACTACTGTTTACAGTAGCAATTGTATTATCAGATGTACTCCAATTACCACCACCAGATGGATCCATTAAAGTAATATAAGAACCGACACAAACAACTCCACCACCCATAATAGGGGCTAGTGTAGGAGTATTATTTACAAATACCGAAGTAGTTGCAGTATTAGAACCACAAACTAAACCTGTAGCAACAGTATAAGTAATTGTTGCACTACCTGCAGATATACCAGTAATTACACCGGAATTATCAACAGTAGCTATAGAATTATCTGATGAACTCCATGTACCACCAGCATTTGCATTGGTTAAAGAAGAAGTAGAACCAACACAGATATTTGCATTTCCAACATTATTAGCAATAGCCACACCACCTACTACTACAGTTGCATGTTGTGAAACTGAACCACAAGCATTATCAGCAGTATATGTGATTGTCACTGTACCTGAAGATATACCAGTTACATTACCACTTGTATTTACAGTAGCAATTGTATTATCAGATGTACTCCAGCTACCTCCACCAGAAGCATCAGTTAAAGTAACCATTTGTCCTGTGCAAACAGTACTAGGACCCGCTACAGGAGCTAATGCAGGAGCATTGCTAACAGAAACATTAGCAGAAACTGAATTTGAACAACAAGAAGTACCTGCAGGTGGAGTATACGTTATAATTGCATTACCTACTGCTACAGCATTCACAACACCTGTGCTAGAAACAGTAGCTACCGTATTATCTGAAGTAGCCCATGTACCAGAAGGAGTTGCATCTGTTAAATTTGAACTTCCACCTACACACAAAGTAGTATTACCTACTATTGGAGCAATTGGCTGACATACTGTTATATCAGTAGATTTAATATCAGAACCACAACCATTTGTAGCAGTATAATAAATAGTTACTGAACCTGCACTCATACCAGTTATGTTACCACTACTATTAATAGTAGCGTTAGTGTTATTTACACTCCAACTACCTCCACCAGATGCATCAGTAACTGTTATCATAGAACCAATACATACATTACTACTTCCAAGAATTGGTTGTAAAGTAGGAGTAGCATTTACTGTAACAGTAAATGTTTTAATATTACATCCACAGATTGTAGTAGATAGTACAGTATAAGAAATTACAGCATAGCCATTTGAAATACCAGTCACTACACCAGTAGTACTATTTACTGTTGCTATAGCTGTATTAGATGAAGACCATGTACCACCAATAGTAGCGTCTGTTAAAGTAGTAGTATTACCTACACAAATTTGAGCATAACTACCAGAAGCTAATAGAATGTCAGCCATTGGTTGAACTACTGATACTTTCATTGTATCGGTACAGAAAGTAGAAGTATAAATATAATAATAATCACCTAAAGAAGTAGGTGTAAAACTTGAATTAGCGACACCAGCAGTTGTAGAGCTTAAAGTTCCACCAGTTGGATTACTAGCCATAGCAGACCAAGTACCTGTAGGCAAAACTAAACCAGAAAGCTGTACAGTATTTCCAGCGCAAACTGCCTGATCGGCACCTGCGATTGGTTTTGGTGTAACTGCTACAGTCATTGTATCAGTACAACCTGCAGGTGAAGTATAAATAAAATTGAAGTTACCTGTTGCAACATCAGTAAATGAAACAGTAGCAACACCACTAGTTGTTGTACTTAATGTTGCCCCTGATGGATTACCAGTTTGTGCAGACCAAGTACCATTTGAAGGTGCAGTACCTATAAGGGTCGCTATTTTACCACCACAAATTTGTTGATCTGGACCGGCATTTGATTTAGCTATTACAACTACATCCATTGTGTCTGTACAATAACCTGATTGATATATAAACTTGAAAGTTCCACTAATACCTAATGGTATAGTAAGAGAAGCAACACCACCAATAGTACTTCCTAAAGTTGTACCAGTTGGATTAGATCCTAAAGCATACCATGTACCAGTTGTAGGTCTTGTTCCTGTTAAAGTAACTATTGTACCTGAACATGTTGTCTGATCGACACCTGCATCGGTTGTACAATGATAACCACAATCAATAGTTGGATTGTTTTTTGGAATACCACTATGTCCGTTATTATAAACGTTCATTACTACAATTGGGCTATTTCCTGTACCACCATCAGCATCACTATTGCCATCTGTACCTACAGTAACTGTTCTTTTAGTAATAATATCATTTGTATTGTAAGTTGTCGGGAAATTCACCATGTAGTTTCCACTATTTTCAATTACAAAATTATAATAACCAGGTTGTCCATTAGCATCATCAGATGTTGTTGTAGAATCGAAACGAACAAAAGTACCAGTACCATTGTCTTTCCATAACACTACATTAACTCCATTTATACCATTGGAACTACCATCATTTTGAAGACCATCAGCATTTGCATCATACCATACATAATTACCTAAAGTACCTGTTGGATAATATCCGGCATCAATAGTCATATTATCTTTATCATTACCACCGTTAGCCGCGATGATGGTTACCACTTCACTATTACCTGTAGTAATATTTACATCAGAATTTCCATCAGTCTTATCTGTCTGATTAACAGTTTTAGTAATAAAATTCTGATTATAAACTGTAGGGAAATTTACATAGTATTTACCATCCGTTAAATTAGGAAACAAATAATATCCTGGATTGCCCGCAAAATCATTACCGGTAATAGAAGAATCTAATAAAATATCATCTCCGCCACCTATTACTCCGTCTGGACCAGGACTGTATAAATAAACTTTAACACCATTCAGACCTAAGTTAGCAGGTTCATCCTGTAACCCATTCTTATTAGTATCAAGCCATGCATAATTACCAATTGAACCTAAAGTAGATATACAGTCAGCAACCATGCCAACCTGATTAGGTGTAGCTGGTAATAACTGTACACCATTATCAGCTCTACTAACCTGATAGCTTACAGAGTTATTCATTTGATATCCAAAAGGAACACCTACTGGGGCACGCATCGACCAAGTAATATCTACACTGTCAAATACATTCAAATTAGCTGGCCTGCTTAGCTTAATAGCAGTCAATTGTGTGATATCTGCCGGAGGAGTAGAGGTCCATGAAGGATTATTACAACCTGCAGGATTAATAGCCGGACTTAAATCTGGATAACAAGGATTAGAAGTTGTAGTATAATATAAAGTAGAACTACCTGTAGGATCATTAACTATCGGAGGTGCTACCATATTGGCAAACCATTGTGAACCTCTGTAATCACCAATGAAAGGAAATGCATCTATCATTACAAAGTTATTAGCAACCACATTACCTAAGTTACTTATTGTAATCTTATAATTTACTGGTCCACCTGGTAAGGTATGAGCTAATGCAGGGTAATAATAATATGTAGAAACATTATTACCACAATTAGGCGTTTGTCCTTTCTTTACTCTTAATGCAACAGCACTTATAACAGTAACACTGACAGAATCTGTTGTACCTGTAAACAATACGTTAGTTGTAGTACTGGTGAAAGACATTTTGTTATAAATTGCAGTAGGAGCGGTTCCTGGTGCAATCACTGCACTAAAATTAATATAGTAATCAGCACCTGTTGCTAAAGTTCCTAAGTTATAGTTCAGAATCATTCTTCCATCTGATGTTCTGGTAGTATCTGGAGTTATTGCAGCAGTAATGCTTCCTGAAACGAAAGTAGAACTACCTGGAACATAACTTAGTTTACTATTTAATGTATCTGTTACTACAACACCAGCAGCATTTACATTTCCACCTAAATAAGTATGGAACTGATATTGAACTGTATCACTTGCTTTATAATTTCCATCGGAATTCTGGAAAGATTTTGTACTGTAGCCAAATACAGGTCTTGGACTTAATATTTCTACAGTATTGTCGCAACTACTATAACTGGTAGTAGTACCATTATAAGTAAAGTTACCTTCAGAATGGTTAGTTACAGTAGTTCCATCATCACCTACATTATTGGGAAGATAAGTAGTTCCTTCTGTTATTGCTGAACCGTCTTTAGCACCCTGTGCTGCTGTACGGGCATTTCCACAATAACTAAAGTCCTGAGATGCACCTATTGGAATAGTACCGGTAACAACAAATTTAACTTGTATGATATATTCTCCTGAAGAAAGTGTAGGCGTATAATTGTCTGGTATAATATTTTTATAAATATCAAGAGACTGAAAAGCACCTAATGTAGTAAAACTGCTGTTTTTGTTAGTAGTATATGATACAGTAATTAAACCTGCTGCAGCAGAATCGAAACCATCAAAAAGAGGCTCAACTCTTATTGTATTCATATCAATACTTTTATCGACAGTGTAAGTCATTTCAACTTTATCCAATTGAGTATTTCCAGAGTTGTACCATCCTTCGCTAAACCAGTTACAACTAGTGCCAGCAAGAATATGATGATCTAACCACCAAGCCGTAGCAGCTGAAACTCCACCACCATTACAAGAAGCTCCCGGAGTTGGCGTTTGAATTGCATTACAAGTTCCATTTCTATTACTTACTGCTGAGTCAGTACCTATTCCAATTGGCAAAGTAGGAATAGTTCCGCTTATTGTGGCATAGTTACAAGCAGTAGGTCCACCAACATAATAAGTTGGATTATTATATTTTACACTAATAAAAGCACTTGAACCATAATTCACATCAACAGCAGGAGATGAAGTAGCTCCGCTTGGCCATGTCCACGTCACAGTAGCATAACTACCGAATGACTGGTATACAGGTAAATTTGAACCAGCAAAAGGAGTTGCTTCTACAAATTGCATATCAGTTCCTAATGTATCTACTACTACAGGATTTTTAAGAAATAAACCACCTGTACTTCCGCTATTTGAATTGATGTTAATCTGAAATATGCTTAAATCATTTATGGCACCACCTGCATGTAAATTTTTACTTATCGTAAATTTGTTGGATGCTATAGCAACAACGTTTACTGTATCACTATATACAGGGCCTGTACTTCCGTCTGGATTAGTATTATTAGTTGCATCAATGGAAGTAAAAATGTTAGGAGCATATCCATTAGGCGTTACACCGTTTGGATATTTTAAATTAATTTGTAACTGACCTGTACTACCTGCCAGAAACGGGTCGACAAAAGTGATCGTAATTGTATTTGTTCCTGCATTGTAAGTTGCTGCAGTAACCTGACTAGGGTCAAAGTCAATTGAACTGCTAAAAGGCGAAGTATTCTCCGGAGTTACATTAGGAGGAAGTACAATAGTAGCAACCATTCCATGACCTACTGATGTAAGACTGCTAACACTATAGTTAACGGTATATATAAACTTATTACCTGTTGTAATAGTACTGACATTTGAACTACCACTTATTTGTAATTGAACTTGTGAAAAAGCCATCCCGGCTATTAACAAGAACAGACCTGTCAATAAGGTCTTGAAATTTGGTAAAAACTGTTTCATAATTATTTTCATTTTATAGAAGTATGATTTAATACAGTACAGATATTAGTCTGACTGTAATTCAACTTATTTATTGGCAATCTTTTATAGTACAAAAAACAACATAGCCATCTTTATCTATGCCAATTACTAGTTTACATGTATTACTACCATCTTTTAAAGCATATACCAACATAGATTGATTAACTCTTGTAGTTGGATTTCCAAGCAATACAATTAAATCATTTACAGTTGTTGGTTTAGCTCCAATTAATGTGGATGTAACATTTGGATTTGTTTTATCAGTTGCTTTCACCCTGATAAGATGTTGCAATTGTTGAAAAACAGCCACACGATCCTGTCCTTGCAGTGCTTTAAACTGAGTACT
>Ga0364886_10821_pt1 | contig 10643 bp, 5 predicted proteins | sample ExccelJu500001D3_4_FD_206926 | JGI IMG/M metagenome (GOLD analysis project Ga0364886, IMG submission 206926) | Enriched cells from Trout Bog Lake Hypolimnion, Wisconsin, USA - BchlTB.July23.5000.01.D3 | ecosystem: Environmental > Aquatic > Freshwater > Lake > Hypolimnion/Profundal zone | place... | reverse complement strand
AAATTACGATTTCATGGAAATAATACATGTAAGTGCAGAATGTTACCCTGTAGCAAAGGCTGGTGGATTAGGGGATGTTGTAGGGGCTTTGCCTAAATACCAGTGTAAGGCAGGCCATCATGCAAAAGTGGTAATGCCCATGTACAGGACCAAATTTCTGAATAATAATGAATGGGTGGTAGATTTTAAAGGAAAAACCAATTCCGGCGGCTACTTTTTTGAATACACCATCATTAAAGAAAAAACCAATAAGCTGGGATTTGATTTATATCTGGTAGATATATTCGGTTTACTGGACCGTGAGTCCATCTATGGTTATAGTGATGATGCCCAAAGATTTTTAGCATTTCAGATTGCAGTGATTAACTGGATCAATCAATGGGAACATATACCGGATATTATACATTGTCATGATTATCATGCTGCACTGATCCCTTTTATGCTGAAAAACTGTTTTGACTACAGGAGGCTGAATCAGATAAAAACCATTTTGACTATCCACAATGCTCAATACCAGGGTTGGATGAAATGGGAACAAAGAAGCTGGTTACCTGTCTGGGATGACTGGAAATGGGGGAACCTAGACTGGAAAGGTGCTTTAAACCCACTGGCCAGCGGAATAAAATGTGCCTGGAAGCTAACTACAGTAAGTATGAGTTATATGGATGAATTGAGATTTAAGAGTAATGGGCTGGAAAATTTGTTTGAGTATGAAAAAGGGAAATGCAGGGGTATATTAAATGGAATTGATAATGAGGTATGGAATCCTGAAACGGATGAATTTATTGCCCACCAATATAAAATAAGTACAGTAGCAAGCGGTAAAAAGAAAAATAAGCAGGCATTATGCGAGCAGTTTGGATTAGATGAAAATGTTCCCATGATTGTATTTATCGGACGTTTGGTAGGTGAAAAAGCAGCAGATCTATTACCGGATGCCATCAGATCAGCTCTATGGTCACTGAAAGGAAAAGTTAGTTTTCTGATACTGGGCAGTGGGGATCCTGCAGTTGAAAATGAACTGCGAAGCCTGAATGGTAATTATCCCGGTTTTTATCATGCAGTAATTGGTTATAATGAAGCTTTATCTCATAATATGTATGCCGGTGCTGATTTTCTACTGATGCCCAGCAGGGTTGAGCCTTGTGGGTTAAATCAACTCTATGCTTTACGATATGGAACAGTGCCCATGGTAAGAAGTACGGGAGGATTACAGGATACAGTGGTAGATATGGGTGATTGGGAAGGTTTTGGGATCAGGTTTAATCATGCTTCTGTCGGAGATATACATTATTCTATCAACAGGGCCGTGGAAGTTTATGATAATAAGACCCATTTAAACTGGATGCGCAAGTTTATGATGAAGATTGACCATAGCTGGGAAAGCACTGTTGAAGCTTATACCAATGTTTATAAATCATAGTTGAATTAAATACATAAAACACTTACATTCATAGTAACAATAATTTTCTAAATAAAACATATACATTTTATGGTTAGTATTTCAAATAGTGTTCTATCCGTTATATTGGGAGGAGGAGCAGGAACCAGATTATATCCATTGACAGCAAGCAGAAGCAAACCTGCTGTGCCAATTGCTGGTAAGTACCGGTTGGTAGATATTCCTATCAGTAATTGCATTAACTCAGGGATTAACCGGATGTTTGTCTTAACACAATTTAACTCTGCCTCTTTAAATAAGCATATCAAAAACACTTACCATTTTAGTGCATTTGGCAATGGATTTGTGGATATACTTGCTGCAGAGCAAACACCTGATAACCCGGGTTGGTTTCAGGGAACTGCTGATGCAGTGAGACAATCCTTACGCCATATCAGTAATCTTGATTTTGAGTATATACTAATTTTGAGTGGTGACCAGCTATACCAGATGGATTTTGATGAAATGCTTGTGGACCATAAAGCACGCAAAGCAGATATATCCATTGCCACCATTCCGGTTCATGCAAAGGAAGCGTCTGAGTTTGGTATCTTAAAAGCGAATGAAGAATGTTTTATTACTTCGTTCATTGAAAAGCCAAAAGCAGATGTATTACCTGATTGGATCAGTGATACAGGGGATATGATGCGTGCACAGGGAAGGGAATATTTAGCTTCCATGGGTATCTATATTTTTAATAAAAATGTTTTATACGATTTACTGAAAGAAGTTTATCCGGATGCTACTGATTTTGGTAAGGAAATCATTCCAAATTCAATTCATCAGTATAGGGTAACCAGTTTTCAATATGATGGTTATTGGACTGATATCGGAAATATTTATTCTTTTTTTGAAGCGAATCTTGCCCTGACAGAGGATATTCCTTTATTTAATTTGTTTGATAAGGACAGGACGGTTTATACACGTGCAAGGATGCTGCCACCGGCAAAAATTAGCGGAACTACATTAGAGCGTACCATTATTGCTGAAGGATCTATTATTAATGCGAGCAGAATGGATAATTGTGTAGTGGGTATCAGGGCAAGGGTAGGATTAGGTTCTACCGTTGTAAACGCTTATCTCATGGGGAATGATTTTTATGAAACACTGGAAATGATGAATGAAAATGTGCGGAAAGGGATACCAAAATTAGGAATTGGTGAGCGTTGCTATATAAAGGATGCCATAGTGGATAAAAATTGCCGGATAGGAAATGATGTAAGAATAAATGGCGGAAAGCATCTTGAAAATACAGATCATGCCCTTTATACAGTGAAAGATGGGATTGTGGTAGTGAAGAAAGGGGCTATATTACATGATGGTTTTGTGATTTAATAAAGAAAAAGCATCCTTTTGGATGTTTTTTTTATATACATTTACAATGTGTAAAATTTACATGATATAAACGATTGCTATGGCATTATCTAATTCTGCTGCTACAAGTACTTCATCTGTTAATAAGCCGAAATTAAGTTTTTGGAAAATCTGGAATATCAGTTTTGGGTTTCTGGGTGTTCAGATAGGATATTCTTTGCAAAATGCAAATACCAGTAGAATTTTATCTGCTATTGGTGCGGATCCGCATCATTTAAGTTTGTTCTGGTTAGCAGCCCCTCTGGCAGGATTTATAGTACAGCCCATTGTTGGTATGTCCAGTGACAAGACCTGGACCCGCATAGGCAGAAGAATTCCTTTTATTTTAGGTGGTTCTTTTGTTTCTGCATTTGCAATGTTTTTCATGCCAAATTCTGAACATTTTGCAGAGCTGTTACCTCCGCTTTTATTTGGGGCCACCATGTTATTACTAATGGATACATCCTTTAATGTAACCATGCAGCCTTTCAGGGCATTGGTAAGTGATATGGTACCAGATAGTCAACGTAATAAAGGGTATGCTATACAAAGTTTTCTTATAAATACCGGAGCTGTAATAGGATCTATGCTTCCGTTTATTTTAACTGCTATTGGTGTTGCCAATGAACCAACAGCTGGCGCAAAAGTTGCCCCTACAGTAGTTTGGTCATTTTATTTTGGTGGCGGTGCATTGTTGTTAAGTGTAATCTGGACCTCTTTCAGGACTAAAGAATATCCTCCGGAAGAATATGCCAGGTATAATAATTTAACTGAAGAAGCAGTAAAGGAGAAAGTCAGCTTTTTGACATTACTTAAAAATACGCCAACTGCTATGTTGCAACTGGCAGTTACTCAGTTTTTTTCCTGGTTTTCATTGTTTTTGATGTGGGTTTATACCACTCAGGGTATTGCTCAGCATATTTGGAATACAACAGATCCAAAATCTAAAGATTTTAATGAAGCAGGTAACTGGACCGGCGTAATATTCGCTGCCTACAGTGTATTTGCAGCTTTGTACTCATTAGCTTTAACTCCTTTAGCCAATAAGTTTGGCAGGCGGAATACTTATATGCTTTCCCTGCTTGCAGGAGGATTGGGATTATTGTCCATGATTTTTATTACAGATAAGAATATGTTGTTTATATCTATGATTGGAGTAGGTATTGCCTGGGCGGCCATATTAGCCTTACCCTACGCCATTTTATCTTCTTCCTTACCAGCACGACAAACCGGTGTTTATATGGGGATATTTAATGCGACCATTACTATTCCCCAGATTTTTGCAGGGCTGGCAGGTGGTGTAGTATTAAAGTTACTGGACGATAAAGCGATTAATGTGATTGGCGTTGCTGGTGTTTCCATGATTATTGCAGGAATACTTGCAAGAGTGGTGATTAAAGCAAAGGATTAAATTTTTTAGATTTTCTGTTTTATTTTTGATGGATGCTGATAATTGGTTAAATTATTATCTTTTTAACTATAAATATTTCAATATGAAAAAGATACTGCTTCTTTTGTTGGTTATTGGTATATTCCATCAAGTTCATGCTCAGGATGTAGGACAGATTCTTGCAGGTTCCTTAGACGATGTAAACCGGTATGCAGATGCTTATCTGAGGCCCGCAGGTGAAGGGGAAATTTTTAATATTTCCCGAGGATGGTATTCAACTGCACGTGTGCACAAACCTCTTGGGTTTGACATCGCCATTAAAAGTGAATTTGCAATTATTCCCAACGGCTCTGATAATTTTACATTTAATAACAGTGATTATACCTCTTTCAAATTAGCAGGTTCAGCTACTTCTGCTTCTTTACCAACAATTGCCGGTGGTAATACATCCCAGGTTATCAATGTGAACACAACCGTTAACGGACAGCCAGCTCATACCAGTTTTAATGCTCCAAACGGACTGATGGGCAACTTTAACAGCAACCAGTCCATCATTCCTGTATCTGTTCCTTTACCTATTGTACAGCTGTCAGTTGGCATATTTAAACGTACTGAACTGAAAATTCGATATTTTCCCAAAACAACTTTCAATAAGTTTGATTTAAGTATTTTCGGTGTGGCTATACAACATGAGTTTACCCATTATTTACCATTTGCGAGAAGAATTCCATTCCTGCATTTTTCTGCATTGGCTGGATATAATACTATGAATGCAGATTTTAAGCCAAATTTTGATGCTTCCTCACCTGTTCAAAGTTCCAATGCCAATATTAATTATAAACTGGGTGCATTTACTTTACAGGGTATAGCTTCTGTTAAATTCTCCTTATTAGAATTATATGCAGCAATTGGTTATTCAACAGGTAATTCAACCATGAATGTGAATGGAGACTATACCGTTACCTATAATACAGGAAATCCGCCACCTAATAACACTGTTACTACTACTAAAACCAACCCGGTTTCCCTGTCATACAATGCCGGTGGGTTGTCCAATACCTGGGGTATCCGGTTGAATCTTACTATATTAAAAGTGTATGCCGACTATACATTTGCTAAGTACAATGGTATTGAAGCAGGCATAGCACTTGGTATCAGATAAAAAATAAAATATGAAAACCAGGTTATTTGTTTTTGTGCTCTCCGTGTTTTTTTGTTTTGAAAGTTTACAGGCCCAATATGCTACAGTATACCCCACAAACTGGTGGGCGGGTATGAAACACAATAAGATCCAGTTATTGGTAAAAGGGAACTACACAGGTTTTAACAGGGAAGCCGTAGATATCAATTATCCGGGAATTATTGTTAAAGAAGTTCACCAGCTGGAGAATGGAAAGTATATGGCTATAGATATTGTGATAACAGCATCTGCGAGACCAGGAGCAGTAAAAATTGCATTTTCAAAAGGAAATAAAACAAATACTGTTGACTGGCTTTTAAAACCCAGAAGAAAGGGTAATGGTATTACCTATGCCCAGGGAGTTAATTCTACAGACCTGGTTTATTTAATTATGCCTGATAGGTTTAGTAATGGGGATACAACAAATGACAGGATACCCGGAATGAGAGATCAGTCTTTGAACAGGAACGAAATATATGACCGTCATGGCGGGGATTTTCAAGGTATAATTAATCATTTGGATTATCTGCAAAGTTTAGGGGTTACTACATTATGGATGACACCGGTTATTGAAAATGATCAGCCCAACAGAACAGAGCATGGGTATTCCTTTACCAATCATTATAAGATTGAACCCCGTTTTGGAGGGGAACCGAAATACAGGGAACTCAGCGATTCTTTGCATAAACGTGGTATGAAGCTGATTCAGGATGCCGTATATAACCATGTTGGCAGTGAAAATATTTTCTTCCTGGATCCTCCTACCAAGGACTGGTTTCACCAATGGCCTACTTATACAGGAACCAGTTTTAAAGATCAGCCAGCTTACGATCCCTATGCTTCTGCTAAAGATAAAAAAATACTGAGTGATGGATGGTTTGACCATAGCATGCCAGATGTTAACCAATCCAATCCTTATTTTGCCAATTATTTGATTCAGCATGCTATTTGGTCTGTGGAAGAGTTTGGTGTAGATGGATGGAGGATTGATACTTATATTTATAATGACCTCCCTTTCATGAACCGCTGTAATGAGGAGCTGATTAAAGAGTACCCTAAAATGACCATGTTCGGAGAAACATGGGTACACGGTACTGCCAGCCAGGCTTATTTTACTGCCAATAATATTAATGTACCTTTTAAAAGTAACCTGATTGGGGCAACAGATTTTCAAACCCTGTTTTATGGGATTGTTCCAGCTTTAACACAGAACTTCGGGTGGACAGACGGAGTTAATAAGCTGTATACCACTTTAAGTAATGATTTTCTCTATAAGAATGCCAATAATAATGTGATCTTTTTGGATAACCACGATCTTACGCGCTTTTATTCTGAGATGAAAGAGGATGTAAATAAACTGAAAATGGGAATTGCCTGGTTATTAACCTGCAGGGGGATACCACAATTATATTACGGTACTGAGGTATTAATGAAAGGGGAAAAGAATCCTCAGGATGGATGGGTAAGATTAGATTTTCCGGGCGGATGGAATGGTGATAAAAAGAACTCATTTACTAAGGAAGGTATGACCGATGCTGAAAAAGACATGTTACTGTACACCAAAACACTGGCCAATTTCCGAAAACATTCCTCTGCTATTACCAAAGGGAAATTAATGCAGTATGTACCTAAGAACGGGTTGTATGTTTATTTCAGGTACGATGCAGCTCAAACTATTATGTGTGTAATGAATACCGACAGTAATGACCAGAAAGTAGATTTTAATGATTATACAGAACGTACCCTGGGCTTTACAAAAGCCAGCAATGTTATGAATGGTAACCTACTGAATTCCAGTTTCAGTATACCTGCCAAAACCATGTGGGTGCTGGAACTTAAAAAATAGTTAAAGTAATGAATTGATAATATATTTTTTTCCATAACTGCCCCAGTCGCTGATAGCTTTTTGTAAAACCAGTTGTAAGCTTTTATAATCTGTCTTTTTCATTTTGCCGGTTGGGGCAGTTAATTTTTCCGGCTTGGGATCTGTCATTTCCAGTTTTGTGGCAAACAAGGTCATATTACATCTTGGAATAGCAATGCCCAATATCATTCCAGGTAAATTGCAAAAGGATAAAGGCCCTCCGCTTACTTCAATCTGGTCTGTATAAAAAGCAATCACATATACTGAATCGAGGATCTTTCCAACTGCTTTCCTGCAGGTAAATCCTGCAATTTCCCTGGTGTCATTGGTTATTTTCCAATCCATTTTTCTGATAGTATCACTTAATAGAAAAGTCTCTTCAAAAATATGTTGCTTCTTGGCAAAAAACTGCTGCTGCAGATCTGAAAAGATGATATCATCCACACTTTTATCATCGCTGAAAAAGGGTATTTTTTCTTCTGAGTCCCGGGCTTTTTCAAAGACCGTTTTATTTTCTTTGAAATATAAATTGAAATAGGTTGTCCGGTATTGCGGAATTTTGTCTTTAAAGTTTTCCAGCCAGCCTTCGCCTTCTATAATTTTATGCAGGTTTTCTTTTTTCTCAAATTCTATTTTTCCCTGTTTTATAAAAATAGCCTGGGCATTTACATTTAAATGGATTAATGCTATAAAAAAAGTGCGAATTATTAGTTTAGTTGTCATCTTCATTTGTTTTTCTGTTTTTTGAAAATTTCCATCTAAGGCTCAGCAGGAAATATCTCTGAACGGTGGTATAAGTGTTTTCTGAAATAAAGTTGCTGCTGATATTCCGGTTAAATCCGATATTCTGATTTAGGATATCATTCACAGAGAAGATCAGCCAGAGGTCCTGTTTTTTAAGTATTTTTCTTTCGGCGGAAGCATCCCATACTATCGCATTATTCTTATTATCAGTAGGGTTGAGCTTTTGCCTGAATTTTGCATCTATATTCGAATTCAGGTTCCAGTTTTTTATAAAATGGTAAGAAAAATTATTACTGATGGTATGTGACCAGTAATTAGTTTTTGCCGTTGTATTGATTGAAGAAACAGAATGACTGTACAGTGGATTGTAGCCCAGATAGAAATCCAGTTTTTTCTCAATGTATTTATTTGCCCTTAAATTCAGACCCAGGTTAAAACTGTTAGTTATATTTTCAGTTCCGTTAATGAAGTTAATATTACGACTACCATCAATTCTGGGCCCGATACCCAGATCCAGTTTCATAAATTTGATTTGTCTGGAATAACTGAAACCGCCGTAATAGTTAAAATTGCCATTTACATTTACAGTTTGAGAAATTCTCCTGCCCAGGCTGTCTATAATAACACGGCTGCTGAATGCATTTTGTGTAACCGAGATATTGCCATAGCCCCAGATACCCCGCTGGCTTAGCACTTTATAATCGTTAAAATTCAAATAGATATTGTGAACAAAGGATGGTTTTAAGTTGGGATTTCCCTGAATGATATTTAAGGGGTCTGTATTATTTGCAATTGGTTGAATCTGTGTTAAAGAGGGCTGTCTTGTACTGCCATCATAGTTTACATAAAGGCTGCCTGCTCCTGAAAATTTCCATCTTATATTGGCAGTCGGGAAGTAGTTGGTAAAACTTCTCTGGAAGGAGCTGTCATTATAAAGATTGTGTTGTTTCATAGATAAATCCTGAATGGCTAACCCTCCTTTTGCAGTTAATTTTTTAGAATTATAATTCAGCAGGAATCCGCCCCGCTCTGCTGTATTTTGAAATTTATAATGGTTGCTGTATAAAAGGTTTAAGGAATCATACACCCCATTATTTTTATCAAATGATTTGGTATCCTGTTCATTGTTACCGGAGCTGATAATATAGTTCAGGTTTAAGGAAAGTTTTTTTGTTAAGGGTTCGGTATAGCTTACCAGTCCCTGAACCGCTGTAGCAATGCCAGCACTGCTTTTCTTCTGGTCAATCACTGATGTGCTGTTGATGATATTACTGCTGTAATAATCTGTTTCATTATAAAGAAACCCATTATCTGTGCTGTTGGAATTGGTGATACTGCCATTAACTGTTAATATACGGGTGCCTGCTTTATTGAATTTATGTTTAAAAAAGATATCTGCTTTCTGCATGTTATTATCGAGGTCAGCAGTATTTGTCCGGGTATTAGTATTCACTTTCTGTAAAGTACTGGAAAGATATTCGCTGTTAAAATTGGAGGCTGTGCGGGTATGACCGAAACTGCCTTTCACATTTAGGGTTAAGGTATTTAAAGAGTCTAAGTTGAACTCATTTTTAGAAGAAAATGAATGTTGCCATTTACTGTTATTAAAGTGGTTGGTCTGATTATTATAATAAACACTATCCGGCAAAATATATGTGGAATTGGTAGTAGCTTCACCGGCATTATTCTGGTGTTTAAAACTGTAATTATTTGTGGTATTATTTTTCAGGGCTCCAAATTTTTTATTAAACATGGCAGCAGTAACCAGGTTTTCCGGAATACCCTGTAAATTGTAATTATCAAAATCATCCCCTTCCCAGCTAAAGCTTACATTTCCTCCGTCCACACTGGAAGAAATCATCCCGTAATCCTGCATTTCTGTCCAATTCATATCATTCTTGCCGGTTCTGTCAGCTGTTACATAAGCACCCGTCTTCATAGTACTCGTAAAGCGGTTAAATGTACCTTTGCCCTGGTAGTATTTATTAAAGTCAGTACCAGCTTCTGCGCGCCCGAAATAACCCTTTTTAGCATCTTCCTTTAAGATCAGGTTCAGGGTTTTTTGTTTCTGACCGTCGTCAATACCGGTTAAGACCGACTGGTCACTTTTCTTATCATACATCTGCACTTTTGCAATGTCTTTTGCATTTAAATTTTGTGTTGCCATAGTAGGGTCATCTCCAAAAAACTCTTCACCGTCAACCAGTACTTTTTCAATTTTTTGCCCTTGAGCCGTTATTTCCCCCTTACTGTTCACTGTAAAACCGGGAAACTTCTTAATTAGTTCTTCCACATTGGCACCAGCCCTTACATGAAAGCTATCTGCTATAATTTCCAGGGTATCCCCTTTAAAGCGAACCGGCGCAATTTTTTGCCTTACAATTACTTCTTCTAGCAAATTAGCTTTAGTAATCAGTGCCAGATTATTTAATTGCAGTTGGGATGTATCGGAGATGGTAATTTCATCCATAAAATCTGCATAATCAGGATAAGTAATCATCAGTACATAATTACCTGCATTTACCTTTGGAAATGAAAATTTACCATCCTGTTTTGTTCTGGTAAACTTATATAGTACAGAATCCTTACGTTGTAATAGTGTTACTGTAGCATTTTCTAAATGTTGTTTGTTTAGAGTGTCAGTTATTATACCTTTAACGGAAGCTTTCTG
>Ga0364886_10718_pt2 | contig 10762 bp, 9 predicted proteins | sample ExccelJu500001D3_4_FD_206926 | JGI IMG/M metagenome (GOLD analysis project Ga0364886, IMG submission 206926) | Enriched cells from Trout Bog Lake Hypolimnion, Wisconsin, USA - BchlTB.July23.5000.01.D3 | ecosystem: Environmental > Aquatic > Freshwater > Lake > Hypolimnion/Profundal zone | place... | reverse complement strand
TTCGGGTTGCGGCGATCATGTTTATAGAATAATTTGATACCCGTATATTGTACTGGCTCCGCGGCAATAAACGCGCGATACGAATCGCGTTTCAGAGTTTGCGTACCCCAGCCATCCATATCCATAACTACCTGTACTTGTGGAGTTGGGCGAATGCGTGGCGCGTTAGTAACCATGTTACGGGTAAAGCGGTGTATTACTAAAATCTTGGGCGGTAAGTTATATTTTTTTACTATATATGATAGATAATTAATGACATAATTAATTTCATCAGCATCGATGGTGCCGATCCTTTGGCCTGGTCTCGAGCCATCTGGCATAGAAAACTCTGGATCTAGCCCCAACATTACCTGTGGCATGCTGAGAAATTTTTCTAAACGCGGCACTTCGCTTTGCATATCACTTAAACCAGCCTGCACATCTAGAATTACAATACCGTTTATTTGATCAGCCAATTTTATAGCTTTATGGATTTGGCTATCGTCCATGCGTGCGCGATATTTACCATCGCGGCCAGGATCTTTTTGGGCCACTACCGCTATGTATTCTATAGCTGGTATTACTGGTGTCTCTGGATCAGCGTCAGACCATTTGCGAGCTTCGTTTTGCAGCATGCGCAACATAACATCTGGTGGGTATTCTCCTAATACACCCATGCGCGTAGAATAAAAATTGCCGTAATAACCAACTATACGTGCCTCTGGCAACATTGCGCTTTGTGCGAACACAGGATTGCTGCAAACTATGCAGAACATAACAACGACAATGATGGAACAAAAGGATTTGCGGCCAGTGGTTTTATTACTGTAGTAATGTTTTGGATCTGATGTTGCTGGACGATACCGCATTTTTATATTTATTCTTATTATGGTTAGTATTAATTGTGCCAAATTGACTTAGCACAATTTTCAGTATAGATAGGTTGGTCAAATAAATGTTGGCTTTAAGAGGGTTTTTGCATTTTGTGTAAAAATTCTTCATCTGAAACATTCAATTCATTCTCAGATATTTCGGTCAGGTTGTGCAGCACATCATAAATTAATTTGGCCTGATGTTTATCTAGATCTTGCTCGGCTGGGACACCCATATGTTTTTTTACATTGGTGACAAAAGCTTTGCCCAAATGGTTTAAGCGGGGATCATACTCTACTTCTGGGAATTCCAAACCTACAAAATCTTTACCATCAAAATTGTGTAGCGCTACAAAAATACAGTGGTATGGGTTATCAAAATGCCCAAAACTAGAGATCTGGTTATTGTAATCGAATACGAATTGCTTGCAGAGATGCAGCAGCTTTATAGCCGCTGCTTGGCGATCAGGGGTAAATTCTATAACATGTTTAGCGCCAGTCATATCGTGTCCTTTGCGGTATACAATGTAATATCGTAAGGATAGCTGAATTGAGTAGGGTCCGTAGTCAATTGCTGATTAAACGTACACTACAGCATACGTATACAATAGATCTACCCCATCCTACATTTGTGCCCTGGCTCTGGCTCTGGCTCTGGCAATGGTTTCTGCACTAGGAAGTTAAGCATGGAGTGTAACTGTAAAGCTTGGTCGCTGTCTTGTTGATTACGTGTACTTGCGGCATGTGTCTGGGCTAAGTTGGCTGGTGTTAGACCCATCACGCTTGTATCTTGTAATAGTGTTTGTAATAGAGATGCATCTATATGGCATATAAATAGTGCCAGAAAAGCAGTGTTGCCTAAGTGTACGCTTTGATACAAAAGATTATGTTTACCATCATGTAGTGTAGGATGTAATACCGCGCCATTTTTCAATAGTAAAGCTAACAAAGCTAGTGCTTGTGCGGTGCTAATTTTACCTGCATGACATATGTCAATTGCATAGTACAAACAGGTTTGGTCGTATGTGTCTGTATTGGTTAGGTACTGTTTGGTTCTGATTGGATCAAAAAATAAGTTTCGTAAAAGTTGCATATGCTGATCAAAGTTTTCTGATGCACCTTCAAACTTGCACAATACAGTCTGCAACAGTAACATGATTTTATTAGGTGCCACAGAATATTTATCTAATAAATATTCTAGCACTTGGTGATCGTCTGTTTTGGTGCATTCCAATGCATAAAGCATTGCAGCAGTGGTTATAGGTGCAGAACATTGTTCACATAAGAAGCGTACAACTGCAAGATCATTGTGGGTAATGGCACATTCAAGTGCGCCGTGCGGCTCTCTGTGGAGTATGCGTCTTACCAAATAGTCTTGGTGTACAAGCTTGATTGGATAGCGAGATCCATGTTGCACGTGCATCAGCATGCATTGCCACGCAAAAGATATGGATATTGGAAGTGATAGTGATGCTGCAACAATTAATGCATTATTGGACATCATATCTTCAAAACAATCCTTTTCCTCAGATGTAAATTTTGCAGCGTCTATTTTGTTGACGCTTAAAGCGTCACTATCTCGTTCTGGGTATATTATTCTTAGCATTAGATCCGTCAAGGCTGTGTATATGGGGTATCCTCGCCATGCTGGTAAAGAGTTAAGAGATGTTGAGGTATAATTGCTAGCAGCTGCATATCTTACAGCGAGTGCCGCTTTGTGTTTTTCTGGAGCTAGTGTAAGTTTGGCATTAATAATTTTTCCAACTCTATCACTTATTGTGTTTTGCTGCTGTATGTTGACAAATATGCTTGATATATCGCCGCGTTCCAACATGCCCAATATAGGGGGGTTGTCATTGGGATGAAAAAAGCTATTACCATCGGGGAAATACAATTCTGATTGTGCTGTAGTGGTAATGTTTTCGCAAACAAAAATAAACACTTCTGGCAACTTGTCGCATAGTTTTGCGCTTAATGCGAAATGTTTCTCAGAAGTGTCGTCTAATAAACTAAATATAGTCCTACCTGCGTTGTTGACTAAAATCATTGCAGAGGCGATTAAATTTCGTTCAGGCATATCGAAAATTTAATTTACTGCTGCCGACACTAGGGCTGGTTCTGCAGGATGAGAAAGTATTAACATGTGGAAGAAAGTGTTGCCATATTTGTCGCGTTCCTTGCGATCATTCAATGGTGACATAGCCAGACATGCTCGAGTTGTTTGTTGATGCAAAGAGCCAATTATTTTGCGTGCTAGAGGCGCAAATACTGGGATTATGTGTGGAGTAACATATCTGGCCCAATACAGTACAGCATTTTGGCGGTCGGTTGTGTCTTGTTGTAGTAGTAATGTATCCGGAGTGCTGTGTATTAACTGTTCAATATCTTCTGCATCTAATTGTTTGCGTATGGCCACCATCAAGGCAGTTTCCCCTCGCGCATTAATCGTATCTAAGATGTGAGAGATTTTCTTTAGTTTAAATTTGCAAGTTGGACTTAAACTTTCCAGGTAAGCGAATTCTGTGGCGCAGATCGGTTCGCGCCACGCGCGGTATCTGTCAGATTTCTCTCCAAACAAAACGAATATGGACTGGGTCATGTCTGTATCGAGTGGTAGTTCACTCATGATGTCTACAAGGTGTGTTTTATGGATATGCACATCTTCATAGGTAATGTTGCTGAGCAAATTGTGCATAATGGCTACTGTGTATACTGGTGTTACCTTTGCTTCCAAATATTGCAAACATTGATCTAGTGTTAGGGTAATCTTGCATAGAAACTCTGCGTTAATCTCTGGCTGGGTAGCTTGCATTTGTGCCAATAATTGGGCCAAGATGTTCTTTTTATTGTGTGGTTTTTGCTTGTGTTGCAGCATTAGCGCATCGAATTTTGCATGATCGCCGGCAGCTATAATCACTTGCGCTTGCTGTGCTATTGTTAATTGCGGTACTGGGGCAGGTTTTTGTTTTGGTTGAGGTACAGGCACAAGCGTAGGTGTTGGCTCAGGTTCTGGAATATGCGCAGGCGCTTGTGCGATAGTCGCAATAACAAGTTCTGGTGATGGGGTGGGCGCGACTTCTGTAGCAATGCTATTAGCTGCTGGCTCTGGTGTGTGCACTATTATAGCGGCAGGAGGCACTTTAATTGCATGGAGTGCTGCAAATGGGGCTTGCATAAACACTGGTGGTGCAGAATGTGCTCTAGGCGGCGCGTTGTCTGTAACTGTTGGCCCTACGCCAAGCGACGGAGTTTTTGATCCTTTTGGTTCATATAGCTTTGGATCTACAGTAAAGGCTGGTTCTGGTGTTGCTACTGGTGGTGGTGTCATTACTGCTGCAGTTGCTATGTACGATGTAACTGCTGGTTCAGGTGCCGGTGGGGCTGGTAGCAGGGGCACTAATTTTGCGATAGTTTCCACCATATTTAGCGCATGTTGCACGCGTTGTTCTGGATCATCATATTGTGCTATAAATTGCACATAAGTGCGAAAAACTTGTAAGTGTCTTGGATCGGTTAATAAGTTTTCTGCCCCTGTTAATAAATCATCTTTACCAGTGCTCATAACTTTTGCTAAGTCATTTAATAAGATCCCCACACCTTGGTGATTACCATCTAACACCTTTTGCAGCACCAGCAGTTGTGCGGTGTTGTATAGCAATCTAGCACCAGCAGATATAAAGATTATAAGTTTGCTGCGTGGAGGGATAACCCTATGATTTATGTTAGAGGTATTAAGGATTTCATCAAAGGCGTTTCGGCACTCCAGTTGATATCTGGCCAGATCATATTCTTGTTGATAGTTATAATAAGCGGAAAACATAAACTACATCCTACACTTTAAGTCGCCCAACTATATCAAAACGACTCAGCAATTACAAGAGCAGCGTGTACCTAGTGAGCAAGTTGCTAAAGCATAAGTGAGAAAGATTACTTAAAAAAGCGTTGCACAGCCAACAGCTGCTCCTCGTTTGCCAGTGGTCCGTTATGCGAAGAAATGTAGCCTTCATAATTATCGAAGTATTTATCAACATGGGATTTTACAGGATGCCACGAGCCTTGTTTTGCGCCATGCATAGGATAAAGTTTGGCATGCACGTGATTGATTTCATAGCCTTCGAATACCAACGCTGTCCTTAGAGTATGCGGCAATTTTGCATCAATAAGCTTGGCTACCGTTTTGCTTGCTAGCATTAGATCTGCAAGAGCAGTATCGTCCAAATCAAAAACGTATCCGTCGTAATGCTTTTTGGGAATCACTACCGTGACACCAGGAGTGTTAGGGAAAATGGAAAGGAAAGCCATGTGCGTTGCAGATTCCCAAATTATAAATGACTTTTCCTGTTTGCTCGCTATTTTACAAAATATGCATGCTTCGCTCATAGTGTGTTCTCCCAGTTGCCAGATGCATAGCATAACAAATTTGCATTCTGTAAGCATCAGCTATAGCGTAGTTGATCATGAGTACACTGTTCGTTTAACCACCTGTACCAGAATATTTGTGTGCGTACTTGAACTTGTACATTAGATAAGCATCTAATTTGCAATATAGTATCGTGTTGGAGGTGTGATGATGAGTTCACTTATACCTATACCAGAGAGCGTGCGTGCAGAAATAGCTATGCAAATTGAAGCATTGCTTACCGACGACATTCCACATGATACGCTCATTACAGCATTACTAATATACAAAAATAATAGAACCCCAGAGGAGACTTATGCGCTCAGACTGGAGATTGAGAAATTTTTTAGTGAAGATAGCACTATAGCTGCGAAGACTATGGTCAGGAATGCTGCCGACGTTACAAGACAGCAATTAGCAGCTGCAAAAATACCATTGGCTCTGCAATTGTTTGCTTTGTCATTTTGTGTTGCATCGTTTTATCATGCACCAGCATATAGTGCTGGTGTCTTAAGTGGCGCCATTGGTGCTCTTACTGGCGCTACGTTATTCGCTGGGTTTCAGGCTAGGAAATTTGTGCGTAAGGATGATCTGCTAAAATGGATGCAGGAAAATATGCCGGATCCAAGTATAAAACAAGGTAAAACAGCCGGAACAGTGATAAGCGATCCTAGCGAGATGGTGCTCCAATCATTTAAGAAGGTGGTGGATGAACTTGAGAGCACTGTACATGTAACTGCTGCTGCAGTGGGTGCGCCAGTTGGAGTGATAACAGCTGTTCTTAGTACAGGGGATGCAAAAACTGCTGCGTCTGGGGCTGTCATTGGAGCCTCTGGCGCTACAAAATTAGCAAAGACTGTGACAAGCCCTGTGAGCGCCAGCGTAAATGCAATGGTAGGTGCTGCTACAGCTGCAGCGCAAACCGTAGCAGGAAGTGTAGGGAATGCTGGTGCTGAAGATACAGAAATTTTGTCGATTGGTGCTGCCAAGCTGGGGGAAGGCGCTAATGAAGTAGGTCGGGGAGTAAGCACTGCTACAAAAACTTTTACAAACGCTGGACAGATGGCAGCCGATAAAGCAGTTGCTGCTAGGGCAACAGTAGGGGAGGCCGCCGATAAAGCTGCTCAAGCAGCTAAAGATGCTGCCAGGGCAACAGCAGAGGAGGCCGTACAGACTGTACAGCAAGTGTTAGGTGGTGGTGTCAACGCTTTCTTATCTGGCTTTGGCAAAAACAGGCCTGGCTCTGGCCAAGGTAAATCTTAAAGGCGGCAACTAAAATACAGCGGCTGCCATCAGTGTAATAAATGGTTAGGCCTACGTATTCTTGCAAGACTCTAATTCTTCCCAACGTTTGTATAGAGCAGCTAAGTTTTTATCAACCAAAGCAAGTTTGGCTAATACTTTAGATTGCTTGTCTTGATCCATATTATAAAATTCAGTAGCCGCAATCTCTAGATGAAGCTTTTGTTGCTCTTGTTCCAGATTGGCAATTTTGTTGGGTAGATCTTGTAATTCCTGCCGCATTTTGGTGGTGAATGTAGTAGCAGAAGAAACTTTTACTGCAGGTGCTTTGTCAGTATGCACAACGGTGCTTGGTTTAGTGGTGGGATCATTAATAGTTGGGATATCTTTAAACCCACCAACGTATTCGTTTATTGCGCCATCGCCTCTAAATACTAAAGTGCTAGTAACCACATTATCTACAAAAACTCGATCGTGGCTGACAAGTAAGATGGTGCCTTTATAATCCAATAATAATTCTTCTAATAGTTCCAAGGACTCAATATCCAGATCATTGGTTGGCTCATCGAGTATTAATAAATTGCTAGGCAAACTAAAGAGTTTTGCCAAAAGTAATCTATTACATTCGCCGCCAGATAGCATGCGTACTGGAATACGTACCCGATCAGGCGTGAATAGAAAATCGCCTAAATAGCTGATGATATGTTTGTCTTTACCATTAACAGTAATGCTTTCACGACCATTAGATACGTTGTCAATTGCTGACTCTGCAAAGTTAATACCTGCGCGCATTTGATCAAAGTATGCTATTTGTAAATTAGTGCCAAGTTTAATCGTTCCAGACTGTGGCTGTATTATACCTAACAATAATTTTAATAATGTACTTTTACCAGCTCCATTGGGACCGATGAATGCAATCTTGTCACCTTTATGAATAGTCATGGAAAAATCTTTCACCAAGATCTTATGATGATATTGAAAATTTACATGCTCGGCTTTAACAACCAAATTACCAGAACTGGTAGTCTCGTTTGTCTGAAATTTCGGGTTACTTTGCAATGCACGGCGTTGGTTGCGTTCACGACGCAATTGTTCCAAAGCACGTACGCGCCCTTCATTTCTGGCTCTGCGGGCTTTAACGCCTTGTCTGATCCATGCTTCTTCTTTGGCCAATACTTTATCAAATTTTTTTGCTTGTATGGCCTCTACTTCTAGACGATGTTCTTTATTTGCTAGAAACGAATCAAAATCGCCGTTCCATGAAGTTAACTGTCCTCGATCTAGTTCCAAGATTCTTTTGCTTAATTTACGCAATAAAGATCGATCGTGGGTGATGCACAAAAACGCACCTGAATATTCTGCTAAATATTGCTCCAACCATTCAATTGCCGCTAAATCTAAATGATTAGTTGGCTCATCAAGCAATAACAAATCTGGCTGCGAGACCAATGCCTTAGCTAATGCTGCACGCCGTTTCCAACCACCTGATAAAGCGCTTAATTTTTGATCTGCATTGAGTGCCAAACGTGTTAAAACCGTTTCGATTATTTGCTCGAAATGCCAGCCTTGCTTAAGTTCTAATTGTTTCTGTACTTGCTCTATCTCATTAAACCATGCTGCATCATGAGTTGTAACATTAGGATTAGTTAATTCATGATAACGCCTTAGTAAATCTCCAATTTCTTGCAAACCCTGTGCAACATAATCATATACAGTGCTTTCTTCACAAGTTGGCAAATCCTGAGATAATTCTGCAATTTTTAAACCAGGTTCTAAAAATAATTGCCCATCATCAAGTTTATAATGATCTGCAAGTATTTTTAATAAACTAGATTTCCCCATGCCATTGCGGCCAATAAGAAATATTTTCTCATGTAAGTCAATTTGCAGATTCACCTTATCCAAGATAGGGGATCCACCAAAAGCTAGTGTTGCATTGTCAAGTTTGATGAGAGGTATAATTGGCTCCGAATGTTCTTATATGTGAGTATATTGATGTTTTGTGAAGAAAAAACACTTTATGCCCCCAAGTGATGCGTTGAAAAAATGATTTCGATATTAACAGAGATCCTCATTAAGCGTAAAGCTTGACTTAGAACGATGCTCCCTGGATGGAGTAAATTGACTACATACCAGCCCATCTGCCACAATGTCTGTACACACACATATAATTATATATTTAACAAACTTATTTTGCTAAGGATATCCCATGTCTAGAGACTATTTAGAATTATCAAACGATATATATGCCATAGTTACGAACGAAAGTTTTGCTGACGTAGACAAATATAGGCATGTAATTTTAAAGCTTGGTCAGCTGAGAGATATCCCTAATATTACTAGAAAAGAGATTGCTCTACGCGCATGGCCGCATGCTATTAATAATGGCCTCAGAAAAACGTTTTCCATATTATTTGCATTAGCTCGAGGATTCGAGAGCTTAACTTCAGCAGAATTTTTAAAATATTTCAGAATGATGTCCAATAGCACACTAGCAAATATTATACCAGCCGATGCTATAGAAACGTGGGGCGAATCTTGGCGCGACGAAAGCCGCAAACGGTATGGGAATGAACACGAGCTACTACGAGCATTGAATGTAATTATATGTGAGCCTGGTGTATCTGAGGAGAGCAAAGTTGCGTGCATTACTGCAAAAATAATCGAGCACCGCTGTCAAGAGACTGAGGTCGAGGTATGGGCGGCATTAATACAGAATTTCGGGAATAGCAACAGTCCTATATGCAATGCCATAAATTTAGATTTACCTTTGTGTTTTGTTAAGTTAATGCCACAACATAGCCATGTCAGTGGTTGTCTTATGGTAGATCTATTTTTACCCGGCAACCATTGGGCTCATCACAACGTAAGTTGTCTGTTGCCTAGAGTAGCAAGAAATCCAAACATGTGCCTATATGGACCCACGTGCGTGTACATATCCGTGACTACGGAGAATCGTATACTTGCAGGCACAATTGAGGCTGCATTAAAATATGTTGAAGCGGTGTCTCACCATACGGCAGCAACGCAAGCCACAGCTGCACTTGTTGTAACCTCTGTTCCCACTATCCAAATGCGAGCAGAAAGAAGATCTATGACCGTAGCTTTCGGAGCTAGCACTGCTGCAACGATGAGCATCGCATCTGCAAGTTCCACGCCACCTATACAGCGCGCTTTTTTTGAACCAAAATGCAGCATCAATTAGGGCAGTACTACATGTTGCGCAACAAGCTGCAGCAACATCAACAAGTGGATTTGCGCGCAATCAACATGTTGGCGTCTAGAGTGATTTAGTAGCTGGTGAATGGTTTGCATTAAACAATCTAAGTAAGTATGAATATGAAACATTATCTGTTAATAGTTGAATGCGCAATTGAATGTAATGGTAAATTCCTTATTATACAGCGGCCTGAAGGCAAGCATGCTGGTGGTTTATTAGCGTTCGCTGGTGGCAAGGTTGACGAACAAGATGAAACTAGCCGCTTTGACATTCTACGTGCTGTTGAAAATTTTAATCGATCTCCTGATCCAATGATTAGAAAATGTTGTGTTGTAGAACGATGCAGTCCTGAGAGATATTCAGGATTTAATTTGCAGTACAGTTAATTAAACCTTCATCTTAGGAGAAAGACGTTTTATGGCTGCTGTAAGTTCATCAATTTTTAAGATCGCTGCTTTTGCATTCTCAAGGATTGGATGTGTATATTTGGAAGATGAAGCCACATTGCTTTCAGATAGGGATTGTATTTTATTATTAACCACTTCCTTGAGCTGATCCAGAAAATCCAGAATAGATATTTCACATGATTGTAACTTTCCAAGTTCAGTATGAGTGACGGCAGCATATCGTTGATAAATTCTAGTTGCGTCTTCATTATCTTTTAAATCACATATTTGAATTAATGGGGTGTCAGCTTTTGCCAAAGGTTCTGTGCCATCAGCAGTTTGATAATTAATCTCATTAATATTCATGCATTTAGCTAATGCTGAAAAAATATCTTGATCATCTACTTTTAAAAATTCCGCTGTAAGCTTAGAATTATGATGACCAAAGAAATCTTCTTTTGGCACATCAGTATCCGCTAAAAGATAATTTTTAATATAATTTGCTAATTGCACACTAATGATTTCTCCCATATTACATCCTGCGTTACGCGGCACATATACTTCATCATCTAGTAACCTTGCTGGAAATAAACATATAACGCCATCTTTAAGATCTACACTATCTGGGTCAACCAATCTATTTATTGATGCTGCTCCTCTATAC
>Ga0364886_10815_pt1 | contig 10807 bp, 9 predicted proteins | sample ExccelJu500001D3_4_FD_206926 | JGI IMG/M metagenome (GOLD analysis project Ga0364886, IMG submission 206926) | Enriched cells from Trout Bog Lake Hypolimnion, Wisconsin, USA - BchlTB.July23.5000.01.D3 | ecosystem: Environmental > Aquatic > Freshwater > Lake > Hypolimnion/Profundal zone | place... | reverse complement strand
AATTAAAGATTTGTCAAACAATTTGTTATTTCGTGCTATTGAAAAATTTGAAGAAATTTCATCACGAATTAAAGATTCAGATAGTGACTACAAGAAAGATATTTACCTCAGATTGTTAGAAAACCTGAGAATTGTTTATAGTGTGGCAAAGGAAGAGAATTCTGCAATTGAAATAACAGCAAGATTGAGTAGCTCTATCGAAAAATATTCAAATAGTGAAAAGTTTACAAAAAAACTAAAAAATAAAGGCTATATAAGTGATGAAAGAATAATATAAAAGCTCGCAGGTAAAGTTTAGTACTGGGATCTGTTTTATTTATTTAATGGTTAATCTGGTAGCATTGATCACTGCATCAGCATTAATTTGTTCCAGCTTTTTAATCAGTTCCGGCATTAACTGATCAATCGCCGGATTAAACCACTCCCTGGGTACCCGGGATGTTAATGGAATTACACTTTTGGCTGTTCTTACCACTGTTCCTCCGACCATCCTGTAGCCCCGGCCAACACCTTTGTGAACAAAGACACCATGACGTTCGAAGATTATAGAAGCCTGGTCAATAACACCATATTTCTGTTTAGTTTGAGATTTAAGGCTGTCACTTAATTTGCGTTCCAACCGGCCATGATGAAACCGGGACTGATTTTTTCCATGAGTCAATAGCGCAGTATTTAATTTTAACCGCTTCTGAACCATGCTGATCCATTTGCGAACCACCGCATTTTGTTCTTTAGAGTCATAATGCCCGGATACTGCATCAACTCCACCCAGTGTATCAGTATAAATAGCCATATCGTAAGTTTTTCAGATTTTAAAATGAAACAACAGCATTGTAATTCCACTTCGTTTCATCACAATCCCCTGAAAAAGAGGTCAATATTTTAAACGTGCACCTGACCCCGAAATTCTTATCCTGTTCATTAGCTATCAAGGTATATTCAACCGAGCTCAGGTCAAAATCCCTGATGACCTGGCTTTGAGCATTACGTTTGTCTTTTTTTATTCGGATAACTATATCATCAGCAATCTCTTCCAACCGGTCCCAAATAGCGTGCATAGTATCAAAATCCCCCAAATCAGTTAAGTGATCCAAAAGGATAAAGGCACCGGTCCGATCTTTGAGAATATTATCGCTTTTGTTATCGATCAGATTACACCGGTATCCTTCCAGGATAAGCGCCGGATAATTGACCGTTTTTAATCCAATCAATACTTCATCAATCTCAAAACGGTAAAAATGATTCTCTTTAGAGGTGTGCCCAATCTCGATATGTTGACAAGCAATCTCCCTGAAATATTGTACAAGCTCTGAAAATTTAGTATTCATCTTGTTAATGGTTTAATTTAATCCGGAATCAATTTTTAATGGAATCCACGTATTTGCGCGACAGATACTTCAGGACTGCATGAACAGGCAGATCAGCATACGCATCCCTGTGTATCAAATCCTCCCCGACCAATGATTCAAATAACTTGACCCATACGGAGGTTTCCATCATTTTATGATGCTCCGGATCATCCTGTTTTTTACCTTCCTGAAAAACCATCGGGTACCGCCTTTGTAACCACCTCAGAACCATTGAATAATTAAAAGCAATGGCTTTTAAGATTTTGACATTTACCCTTTTCAAACTTTTGACTTTTAGTTCAATGCTATCCGGATTAAACCGTTCACCCTTCTCCAGATAAAGCGAAGCCACAAAGCGGTAAAGCTTTTCCGGATCCTGGCTTTTCATCCAGTCACTGTAATAGCTTTCACAAAAAATAAACTGTCCGAAACTCATTCTGCTTAGTTTTTGTGCCGGTGCAATAAACCGGGTCCCGGGAAGTTCCTTAATCATAAAATAGTGGGAACAGGGTTCACTATCTGTCAGAAATTCAAGGTTTTTGTAAATTGAATAATGGATAAAGGGTAATAACCTGTTGATTATCTTTTTATTCAATCCGGTCAGTGAGGAAAGAAAACCCACTTCGTCACTCCCTTGACCAGGAACAACTTCACTGATTGTAATCAGTTGCTTACCTGTGATCTCGGTCCACGATTGAGGCACCATCCTTCGTAGATAGCGATGAAACCATAGGAAAGGGAGTTTTAATTCGATTGTTGTCATTGCCAGAAAGTTTTTTTGCCCGTGTTATCCCTGCGGAAAACCTTCCCCGATGTAATCACAGCATCTGGCCACTCGACACTATTTTTCTCCAGATATGTACGCAACTGATCCAGGTATGCATTGCCATAATTCCGGTTGCGCATTACCAGAATGGCAATCCGGTTATCCGATGAAGGCTGTTTTTCTGTCGAATTCATTCCAATAGCCCGGCTGGAATTGAAATACAAACCGTTGTCTTTCAGATCCGCACCTGACTCTTCCATCAAAAGAGCTGATGCAAGGTAAGCCAGCGGTTTGCGAATATACGGAAGAAGCTTAATCACCCTAGGCTCAGGACTCACTTTAACCAGTTCACCCTTGACTTTCAATAGAATGACTTCACCCAATAGTGGTGCAATTTCCGTATCTTCAATGAACTGAAGATGCGGCTTCATTCGTAAAAATGTAAGACGGCTGCGATTGATAAACACAATGGAATTAAACTGTTCAGTCGTGGAGATAAACATGGATTTAAAGAGCGTGTAACTCTCCGATTCACCCCACTGATCAAAATCAGCAATGTGCTCTTCCAGAAACTGCAGCAGATTGTCTAGCTGGTTAAACCCGTTGGTCCTAAAGTAACTCTTTAGGTTATCTTCCTGGTATTTGTATAACCCCTTTACTGAATCCGTTTCAATACGTTTAAATCCACCGTCGGTAATGTGGGAATTAAGCAGATCAAAGCCAATCCAATACGCCAAATGAACTACAGCTGATTGTGCCAACCGGAGTAGTTCAAGGGTTAATTCATCGACTCCACTCTCACCGGAATCAGCTCTGGATTCTGATTTATAAAAATCATTTAGCTTATCATACAATTCTTTCCCGATAACCGGGATCAGATAATCGCGCTCAACATTATGAATGTGCGGAGCAACACTTTCAAAACTTGCAGCCTGGGAAACAGGGAGATAAACCCGTATCTCCTCCATTTTTATGTTTTTACTTTTACTAAGTAGCATATTGTTAGGGTATTGTTTCGATTAACTTAAAGTCTTGGTCGATCCTGCCCCGGTATCAAGGGTTGTGAGAACTGTATTTCTAAACCTCCACTCGATATCATCCTCTGCTCCGTTGTATCGGATATAAAGCTCCAACGGATCCAAAATATCTTGCCGGTCAAGCCAGCAGTTTGCGATATTGACCAGGTATGCTTCCCTAATGTTACTGCCTCCCTGATTTCCGGCATAGGTTCCCCCCGGCATACCAGCCCCAAGCACATTGGGATTAACCATAATAGAAAACATGATTTCGGAATTGGCTGCCGCCGAAGTGACCAGGTTCTGTTCACTATTTAGTTTATTATCAAGAGCCTTGATAATCCATTGTTCTTCGACTTTACCATTGGCAGGATTAATATCGAAAAAAGTAAATATGGGCTTATCTGCATTATCAACGCCACACAGATTGGCTTCAACATCATCCATGTATTTCTCAATAGCCTGTTTACGCAATTCAATGTTGGCAAAATCCTGCTTGGGAAACTGCTTATCCCAGAAAGCATAAGGTATCTGGATGTGCCACTTCCAGGTGATCTGATTCTCATACGCTTTTTTCAGAAAGGCCGGAACACTTTTGGCAATATCAATCCAACCGGCCAGATAGGAGGCCCACCAAATAGGTGAGCTGTAATATTCACCATTGCCCCAACTATCCCGAATCACATAAATAAAGGACTTACCTGCAGTTTTATTTCCCCATCTTCTTCTGTCCAGATCTGCAATGGGATCATACTCATCCAACACATCAATAACCACATACTGCCCTTCTGCCGGAGAATCGGGCCATTTGCCCGATACAACACATTGTTGAATAACTCCATTTACATCAGCAACTGATAACCTGCAGTACCGGGCATTGATCGTATTGATCCCGGCAATTTGATCACCGGTACTATTCATCATGATTTGTACAAAGGCACAGCCAAACTTCAGGTAATCCCGGAGCGCCTTAGCCAGGTATCTTCGTACTAACCGTGAATTGGCAAATCGGATCAGGGACTTATCCTTAACACGTTGTAAGATCTCATTACCCGCTTCATCATAATCAGTAACCTGACAGGCAAAGATTCCCTGTCCAAGGGTGAAGTTACGGGTGAACTTTAATCCGGTATTCAGTACGCCAACACTGTTGATAATGTTATCGGCAATCGTTGGAAAGTCATTGTTTCCACTCCAGTCTGACACCCAGATACCACCAACAAGGAACTTATCTTCATCGGGATTCTTAGGCTGTGCCGTCTTCTTTAAACGCTCGGCGGGAGTACCCGTTGTAGTTGCCTGATAACTATTCCCATAAGCAATAAGAGGAACACCTGTCTTGTTAAATAAAATATCTGCCATTAGAGTTTAATTTTTTTACCGTTCCATTCAATGATACTATCGATATGAACAGGAGTAACATGACCTGCTGCCTGGTTGTCTTTATCTACCGGAAGAACTCCTCGCATCCGGTGATCACTCCGATTAAACCGTAATCCTGCCGCAACAGCACGCGGATAAAAAACAACCTCACCACTCTTCTTCACAAACTTTATGGAAAAGGTAACCTGTTTCCCATCTGGTGTTTCCTTTATCTCAAACTCTTTCAGGGCAGTATACCTTCTGACCTTTGCTAATTCTTCCATCTCTCTGCATTTTATTGCCGAAAGGTATGGGATCAACCAGACGGGTTAAAGGACAAAAAAAGGTAGGAGAGCTAAGGACTTGTTAATTCGATCTTCTGTTTTGCAGGACTGAATTACTTCTTCCTGTTTTTCTTCCTGATCTAATACTATAACATTTAATTACATTATGTTATTATCATATATCCTCGCATAATCTTCTTTTTTTTCTGCATCCTACACAGGCTATTGGGGGGCCCCTTTCACGCAACAACAAAAATTCCATGTGAATTTTTGTTGTTGCGCTCAGTGGATCAAATAAATATGACTTCAAAAACCGAACAACCAGTTTTACTTGATTATTCCATTTTTAACGTCAGGCTTTAAAACCAAAATGTTTTTATTTAAAATAATGTTATAATTATTTTTGGCTTTACTTGTTCAAAACAGATATGATTGTTGTTTATTGATTGGTCAACTACATTTATTGGCAGCTTGGAGTGTCAAAGGTTGTCGCACTCAACCATTAGGTAATTTAAACTTTAAATTCCCGAATTTACCGAAATCAATTTGATTATATTGTAATCACTAATTTGATTAATATATAATCATGATAACAAAATATGTATTGGCAAGCGATCCGGAAAAGATTGAGATTCGTTTTAATGTGACTCTCGATCCTAGTTTTGAGCTGGTTCCAAAAAACTATGGAGTATCCGTTGGTAATACTGGTTATGTGATCACAAGCGAGAATTCAAATCTGCTTCAGCCTCTCAGATTCGGGATGACGCCATTTTATTCTTCCGAACCAATGAATCTTTCTTCGGCCAGGGCTGAAGGTGATAAGAATTGCAGGAATGATCCGGGCTATAACGGATCCAGGGCAATATTTCTGAAACCTGAGTTCCGGAAGCCTATTCAGTCCCAAAGGTGCCTGGTGATTGCTGACGCCTGGTATGGATGGTCTGAACGTCAAAAACCTCACCTATTCTTTCTTCAGAATAAAAACAGGCCTTTTGTAATGGCTGGTATTTATGACACCTGGAAAAACCCGGAATCACATGAGATAGTTTCAGGATTCGCCGTAATCACAACCGTTGCCAATGAGCTAGTACACTCAATCGGAGTTAAGCGGATGCCGGTTATTCTATCTCGATCCGGAGAGTGCCAGTGGATCAAATCATCGGCTCATTTGTCCGATATTCTCAGGCTGCTTGTTCAATATCCTTCCGATGATCTGAATGGTCACCCGTTATCTGAATTAGCAAATATCCCAGGTTTTAATGATCCAACTTTGCTCAATCCTGCAGGTGACCGGTTAAAACCTGAGCCGCATCCTTTATTTACAACCAAGGGATATCATAAGGCGTATAAGGAGAAAGGAAATTCCGGCGTGCCATGGTTTAATACTGAAAAATAATTTCTTGTCGTTTGGTCTGACTGGTATTCTCTCCTCCAATTCTCACCAAATTTATTGATCGCTGCCCGGAATAGTCAAGGGCCGTCTGGCCTTGCAACCCACCTCATTTATAGCAACACCTCCCGGCACTTCGTGTTCGGTCACTTTCCCTGTTGCTCCCTGTGCAAAGTCGAAGCGGGAAACTGACATTTACCCCTGCCTGAATCCGCCCAGCTCAATCTGATCCGGTTCAAATTCATCGGCGAGCCAGATAAAGTCCTTTTAACAAGGGATGCCAAAACAAGTCTGTAGGGCAACAGCACAAACAATGAATAAAACTGATCTTTATGAATTGGTTACACAGAAGATTATTGACCTTCTCGATTCCGGAGTGGTGCCGTGGCAAATCCCCTGGAGATCTCAAAACGGGATACCCCGAAACATGATCTCCAACCGGCCTTACACCGGAATTAATTTCTGGATGCTACTCTGCTTGAAATTTGATTCTCCTTTCTACATGACCTTTGAACAGGCACGTGCTCTGGGTGGCACCGTCAGAAAAGGAGAGAAATCAACGCTGGTTGTTTTCTGGAAACTACTCGATTCTCAGGAGAAAGACGGTAGTACCAAGAAAACTCCATTTCTAAGGTATTACAACGTCTTTAACTTTTTACAAACCGAAGGAATAGATCCTGCGAAGATTCCGGAAACGGAAGCTTATGATCACGATTTTAATTCCATAGAGGCTGCAGAGAAACTTATCAATGCATGGGAAGATTGTCCTAAGATTGACTGGAATGAAGATCATGCTTACTACAATCCGATAACTGATACTGTTGGAATGCCTCCTCAAAGAACATTTTTCCATGACGAACAGTGCTATTCGGTTCTATATCATGAACTTACGCATAGTTCGGGCCATCGTTCCAGACTTGGACGACATGAGAAGATGAAGGATCATCAATTCGGTTCCCAGGATTATTTTTATTCTCAAGAGGAGCTCGTTGCTGAGATGGGTGCCGCCTATCTATGCGGAATGTGTGGTATTCAACAGGAAACCATACAAAATAACGCTGCTTATATCAAAAGCTGGATCAGAACATTTAAGGATGATCCCAAAATTCTGGTAATGGCAGCAGCTCAGGCACAGAATGCAGTTAATTACATCATCAATCGAAAATTGGAACCAGCTCCTGTTGCTGAAATGGTGTTATAGAGAAAGGCCCTTCGGGGTCTTTCTCTTATGCATTTACTTTTAATTAATTGTAAGGTACAAGTTTTATTATTATGTAAGATCCAATCTTTATTTAAATTAATTTGTACATTTACAATAAATAATGTGACCGATACATTATTTATTGTCCACTTAATTCTATTGCATTTTATTTACTTATTAATCAATTATATGTAAGCATAAATAGCTAATTGAATAACTTGAATTTTGAATTGTCAATAACACGCTTATTGTCTGTGGTTATTTAATTTGAAACTTAACTTAATCCTATGCCTAAAATTTACGACAATATTGAAAACCCTCTTACGCAAGGGTTAAATGAAACCTTGAAAGTATCCCAACGTACAGATTTTTGCGTTGGGTATTTTAATTTAAGGGGGTGGAAAGAAGTTGCTGAAAAGATTGATTTACTCCCAGGATCTAAAGTGACTGAAGCCCTGGATGAAGTTCACAGAATTTGTAGATTATTAGTTGGGATGCAGAAATTGCCGGTTGATATACTTCGCGATTACTTTAAGACTGATGATGATTATATGCTCGACCAAAATGAAGCATTAAAACTAAAAAAACGGTTAGCACAGGAATTTAAAGATCAATTGACAATCGGTATCCCTTCAGAGGCTGATGAAAAGGCTTTGCGCAAGTTGAGCCAACAGTTAAAAGATAAAAAGGTCGTTGTTAAACTTCATTTACGCCATTCCTTACATGCAAAGTTGTATTTGGCTCATAGCAATGATCCACGTGTACCGATTGTTGGTTTTTTAGGTAGCAGCAATTTGACCTTGGCCGGTCTAGTAAAACAAGGAGAGTTGAATATTGACGTAATGGATCAGGATGCTGCCAAGAAATTGTCAAAATGGTTTGATGAGCGTTGGATTGATCGCTGGTGCATCGATATAACACAAGAACTTATTGAAATCATTGATAATAGTTGGGCTGCAGATCGTTTGGTTTCGCCTTATCACATCTATCTGAAAATGGCTTATCACCTCTCACAAGAAGCCAGAGCCGGACTTAATGAATTTAAAATTCCGAAAGTATTTCGAAAAGAACTTCTTTCGTTTCAACAAGCAGCAGTACTTATCGCAGCAAAAAAGTTGAATAGCCGAGAAGGTGTTTTTATTGGTGATGTTGTTGGGCTAGGGAAAACCATTACAGCATGTGCAATAGCAAAAATATTTGAAGAGGATTTTTTCTTTTCAACACTGATTATTTGTCCGCCTAACCTTAAGACAATGTGGACTGGTTATATCAACAAATATGACTTAAAGGCAAATGTTATTTCAATAGGTGAAGTACAGAAAAAATTGCCAGATTTACGCAGGTATAAATTGGTGATCATTGATGAAAGCCACAATTTACGAAATGATCAGGGAAGTCGATATCGTTCAATAAAAGCATATTTAGAAGAAAATGACAGTAAGGTAATTTTGCTTTCTGCCACTCCATATAACAAATCTTATACTGATTTATCCAATCAGCTTCGTCTTTTTATTCCTGATGACAAAGATTTGGGAATCAGTCCTGAAAATTACATCAACAATATCGGAGGACATGTTCAATTTTCCGCACAACATACTGAAACCTTCATACGAAGCATTAAAGCTTTTGAAAAAAGTCATTATGCTGATGACTGGCGTGAATTAATGCGACTATATCTGGTGCGACGCACCCGAAGCTTTATTAAGGAAAACTATGCTGAATTTGATCCTGAAAGAAACAGAAGGTATTTGACATTTTCAGACGGAACCCGCTCGTATTTTCCTGACCGGATTCCTAAAAAAGTGGAATTTGACTTCGATCCGAATAATCCCAAAGATCAATATGCGAAATTATATTCACAGACCGTAATAGACGCTATTAATGGGCTTGACTTACCCCGTTATGGATTAGGAAATTATATAAGACCTAAAGCAACAATAAATCCCACCAGAGATGAAGAAGTAATCATTTCAAATTTATCGCGCGCCGGTAAAAGATTGATGGGATTTTGCCGGACAAATCTATTTAAAAGGCTTGAGAGCAGTGGTTTTTCTTTTCTTATGTCGCTAAGTCGGCATATTCTACGAAATTATGTTTTCTTCTATGCGGTTCAAAATAATTTGCCTGTTCCGATAGGCAAGAGTATATCACAGAACCTTGATGACTTTCTGGAGGATAATGATACCGATAGTAGTGGTGACGATGAAAGCACAATAAATTTCATTCTTGACGAAAATATTTATTTAGAAAATGCAGCTAAGGTCTATGACCTCTATTCAAGCACTAAGTATAGGAAACAATTTGATTGGATAAGAAGTGAATTTTTTGCTCCGCGTTTGTTAAAGCAGTTGGCATCAGATTGTGCTGATATTATTGATATTTTGAGAATTGGAAAAGATTGGAATGTTAATGATGATCGGAAATTAAATGCTCTTTATAAATTACTGACTGGCAAACACAAAGATGAAAAAGTATTGGTATTTACTCAGTTTGCCGATACTGCTTATTATCTGTCTGAGCATCTAAAAAAACGAAATATTGAACACCTTGAACATGTAACCGGAGATAATACAGATCCAACATCAGTGGCGTTGCGTTTTAGTCCGGTAAGCAACAAGATATCACCCTCAAATAGTGATTTCAGGGTTTTAATTTCAACTGATGTATTGAGTGAAGGGCAGAATTTACAGGATGCCCATATCATCCTGAACTATGATTTACCCTGGGCTATTATACGTCTGATACAGCGTGCAGGTCGTGTTGACAGAATTGGACAAAAGGCTGAAGAAATAGTCTGCTATTCTTTTTTACCAGAAGATGGAATTGAACAAATTATAAACCTGCGTCACAGACTTACAAACCGAATACGTCAAAATGCTGAAGTAGTGGGCTCTGATGAAGTTTTCTTTGATGGAGATCCGATTAATATTGAGGATCTATACAATGAAAAATCAGGTATTTTAGACGATGAAGAAGGCGAAGTTGATCTAGCTTCATATGCATTTCAGATATGGAAAAATGCCACTGATGAAACTCCGGAATTGAAAAAAACAATACCGAATCTGCCCAATGTGATCTATGCAACTAAGCAAAACAATATGGGAATCGAGAAGGAAGGGGTTATTGTTTATACCCGGACTCCAGAAGAAAATGATGTCCTTGCCTGGATTGACACTAAAGGGAGCCTTATTACACAATCACAACTTACAATTTTAAAAGCAGCAGCATGTAATCCTGATGAAGAGCCACGATATAAACTTCCAGAACATCATGAACTTGTGAAGAAAGGTATTGAATACATTCGTGATGATGAAAAGAATACCGGTGGCTCACTTGGGAAAAAGACTGGTGCAAAATACGAGGGCACTGAAAAAGTATCCCTTATTAAAGTAATCCACTAAAAATTAGCTGGCAGTTGAAGTCCCATACTTCAACTGCC
>Ga0364886_10808_pt1 | contig 10896 bp, 10 predicted proteins | sample ExccelJu500001D3_4_FD_206926 | JGI IMG/M metagenome (GOLD analysis project Ga0364886, IMG submission 206926) | Enriched cells from Trout Bog Lake Hypolimnion, Wisconsin, USA - BchlTB.July23.5000.01.D3 | ecosystem: Environmental > Aquatic > Freshwater > Lake > Hypolimnion/Profundal zone | place... | reverse complement strand
CATAGCGTCGAACAGATCTTCCGTGACCATGTTGACCACAAATTCTCCGTTAGCCACAATATTTCTGGCCGTATCTTTAGGTTGTCCGGCGTCATTTTGGCCGATGCTGATGATGATATACAGCGGGTCGGCAGCGACTGCGTTAAAAAAACTGAACGGCGCCAGATTGATCACACCCTCTGCATTCATGCTGGTCACCCACGCAATGGGACGGGGGATGACCAGGTTAGTCAGCAGTTTGTAGTTGTCGGCCGTTGAATTTTGTGACGGGTCAATTTGCATAGCAGGAAATCCTGAAGGTAAGCCTAAATACCGGGCGGTTGATGCTGATCAAAATTGAGAAAGAGAACCCGGCTATTATGAACTAAACACAGGCTGCACGGTATCTGAAGCCCGTGTTCCATTCAACCGCAGTTAATAGCCAAGGAAACGTTATGTCGTTCAACCATGTTGTAGTCTGGCTCGATCATGCCGAAGCACATGTCATCCATTTTAATCGGGACGCATCGGAATCCGAGCTTCTCAAAACGCATTCAACTCACCCGCATCTGCATGCCAAGGCGGGCAGCACCGGTTCTGGCCGCAGCGCTGAAAGCGCACCCTACTTTGATGATGTCGCTGCCGCCGTCAAGGACAGTTCCGAAATTCTGATCATTGGACCCGGTTCGGAAAAGCTGGAACTGATGAAACGTCTGGCCAAACACCATCCGCAGGTCGCCGAAAAAGTGCTCAGCGTGGAGAGCGTCGATCACCCAAGCGACGGGCAGATCCTGGCCTACGCCAGGAAATACTTCGCCAGGGCTGACCGCATGCTGTAAGCGCTATGCGCCCGGGCTGATGCTGTGTCATCTGGCCGGGCAAACGATTAATGCTCGTGCATCCAGTCGCCGTCCTGCGAGTTTAAAAAAGACTGGACGGCGTTCGCCTGACCGGTAGCATGCCGATAGAGTTCGCCGCAGCCGCACAGACCCTGATACGGCTGTATATGCGAACAGGCAGACACCTTTTGCAAAAACACCTGCACAGATTTGCCGCATTGTTTGCATTTGAAGGTCAGAATTCTGGCGGGTTTTATCATTTATTTCTCCTGTCGGTTCGTGGCAAGACGCCATAATGAGGTGATTTCGGCGATTCTGGCGCTGTGCAGCGCGTCGCTCTGATCAGCTATTTTTGCATGCGTCGGCTTAATGTCGATGCGCTCCAGAACTTTCAATCCGCCCTCTGTTATCCAGTTCAACAAGACTTCCCGGGATCGCAGGCCGAGGTGCTCGGCAAGATCGGACAGCACTAACCAGCCTTCGCCCTTGGTGTCCAGATGCCCGGCCAGACCGCTTAAAAAACCGCGCAACATGCGTGAGTCAGGATCGAAAATGGCCTGCTCGAGCGATGAACTGGGGCGTGCCGGAACCCAGGGTGGATTGCAGACGATCAGCCCTGCCCTGCCTTCCGGGAATAAATCCGCCTGAACAATCGACACCTGATCGGACAAGCCAAGGCGCTGCATGTTTTCTTTGGCGCAGCGCAGCGCGCGCGGATCAAGATCGGTGCCGACCACGCGTCGAACGCCGCGCTGTGCCAGAACGGCAGCCAGGACACCGGTTCCGCAGCCAATGTCAAAGGCCAGATCGGTGACCGGTAACGGTGTACTGGCAACCAGTTCGATATATTCGCCGCGCACGGGAGAAAAAACGCCGTAATGCGGATGGATATGTTCAGAAAGCGCCGCTACCGGCACCCCTTTTTTACGCCATTCATGCGCGCCGATCAGACTTTGCAGTTCGCGCAGCGAAACGATGGAGTTTGCAGCGCTCGCCGCGCCGTAAGTCTCGTTACAGGCCTCTACGACGTTCGGAGCGCGTTTCAAGGGAATGCTGTAATCCGCGTTCAACGGAATCAACACCATGGCCAGAATCCGGGCACGCTGGGATTGCGCCTGACGGTGCAGATGAAACACCTGAGCCATTTCAGTGTCGGGAGCAACCGGCTGACGTTTCTTTTTAGGCTGACGGTCACAACGCCGGGCCAGTGCCTGCAACAACTGACGCGCATTTTGAAAGTCGCCCTGCCATAACAGTGCGCAGCCTTCCGCAGCGAGTCGGTAGGCCTGATCGGCAGTCAGGGTATCGTCAGCCAGGATCAGTTTTTTGGGTGGCGGGGTGCCATTTTCAGAACGCCACAAGGCATGCTGAGTTTGTGACGTTTCTTGCCATGGCAAGATTTCATGGCTGGGTTTCATAGGTTGGCCTGGTAAGGAGGTGTTGCGGGATTAAAGGCGTGAAAAATCAGCCTTCCTGATTACGCATCCAGTCTGCTGTTTCGTAAAAGGAGTACAGCAACCGTTGCTGCAATTTTTCTTCAATCTGGAGTTCATGCATGGCGGTTTTCATACAGACTAACCACTGGTTGCGTTCAGAAATGCCGATCTGAAACGGCAGATGGCGCGCGCGCAGGCGTGGATGTCCGTACTTCTCGATATACAGGCTGGGACCACCCATCCAGCCGCATAAAAACCAGAACAACTTGTCGCGCGAACTGTCCATCGGTGTGGGGTGCATCTGCAATATCGGCTGAAAATCCGGCTCCAGCGCCATGATGTCATAGAACCGGTCTACCAGTTCGCGCACTTTATCTGCACCGCCGATCTGCTCATACAGCGTCACCGTGTCAACCCCGGTTTCATTTTGCTCTGTCATGTCGTACTCATCCTTCACGCAAACTTAATAATGGGGGTTGTTGCAGGATATGCCTCAACCCCAGAGATCCTCCGCCCAGCGCGCACAGCACACCGGATACCAGACCCAGTAACCACAGCACGGCACTGGGCTGGAAGGCAAAATCAAATACCTGATACGCCAATACCCAGCCAACGATGGCGGCACCGGTTGCTGCCAGTAACCCGGAAAGACCGCCCAGCAAGCCATATTCGATCCACTGCGACTGGGACAACTGTTTTTTGGATGCCCCCAGCGCGCGCAGCAGACTGGTTTCCTGCAGGCGCTGCTGCTCTGAACTTTGCAGCGCCGCGTATAACACCAGAAGACCGCAGACAATGGTAAACAAAAACAGGAACTGCACCGCGGCGACCACTTGATCCAGTACGTTTTGCAATTGCTGCAAAATTACACCGGTATCAATAATGGTCAGGTTAGAGAGGTTCCGAGACAGATCGGGAATCAGGCTCTGCGCTGCACTGTTCAGATGAAACGCGGTGATCCAGGTCTGGGGCAAGCCGGCGGCCGCAGCCGGATTGATAATGACAAAAAAATTCACCTGCATCGAACTCCAGTCCAGTTTTCGGATACTGGTGATGTTGACATCAATTTTTTGGCCGGCGACCTCAAACCGCAACTGGTCACCCAGTTTCAGACGCAGCGTTTTCGCTATACCCTCTTCCACGGAGGCTTCAGGCTGATTATTCTGGAACCAGTGGCCGGCAATAATGCGGTTGTGTGTTTGCAACTGCTGCATGCTGGACAGATTGAATTCCCGTTCTATCATGCGTTTGGCGTTTTCGGCTTCAAAATCTTTGGCACTGATATCGGCATGATTCACGGCAGTCAGTCGCGCCCGTATCATGGGATAGAGTTCGGGCACGGCAACCTGATGTTGCCGGAATAAGGCTGCCACGCTGTTTTTCTGCTCTGGCAAAATATTGATAATGAACTGGTTTGGCGCATTGGCCGGCGTCGCAGCGCGCCAGGCCGAGAGCAAATCTCCCCGAATCACGGTCAACAGCAGCAAGGCCATCAGTCCGAGCGACAGCGCCACAACCTGAATCACACTGGCTGCCGATCGGCGTTGCAACGCATTGATGGCAAAGCGCCAGGCGGGCCAGCCAAACCAGTTGCGCATGGTTTTCATCGAACGCAAAAACAGCCAGGCACACATTGAAAACAGCAGCAATCCGGCTAAAAAGCCAACGAAGGTATAGCTGGCCAGTTTCAGATTGCCCGTTTGCCAGAACAATAAAATCCCAAATATGCTCAGACCGGCGAGATAAATGAGTATCGTGTGTGCCTGGGGTGTGCCGGTTTCATGACGCACCATTAAATTGTGCGGCACATTACGCAACTGCATGATTGGAGGAATGGCAAAACCCAGCAACAGCAACAGGCCAATAGCCACGGCCTGCAACGCCGGCAGCAGCGACGGATCTGGCAAGGCGACGGTGATAAAACTGCCCAGCCAGATCAACAGGCCTAAATGACCCAAATAACCGAGCAAGGCACCCAGCAGGCTGGCGCCCAGACCCAGGATCAGGAATTCAATCAGGAACATCAGCGTTACCTCGCTCTGGGTCAGACCCAGGCAGCGCAGCATGGCGCAGGCATCAACATGGCGCAACATGAAGCGCCGCGCAGCCAGTGCGATCGCCAGCGCCGCCAGCATGGCCGAAAGCAGACTGATCAGCGACAGAAACTGTTTGGCGCGCTCCAAGGTGGCGCTCATTTCGGGACGGCCTGATTCAAACGATTCGATGCCAACGCCTTTGACCTGCCGCTCGTCGATCAGCTTTTGCAGTTCTTTTTGTTTGCTGCGGATCTGGTCGATGTCGCCCGCCAGCAGCAAGCGATACTCGACCCTGGAGCCCGGCGCGATCAAATGGGTGGCGGCCAGATCGGCTTCAGCCAGCATGACGCGCGGCGCAATATTCATGAGCGCTGGACCCCGATCAGGCTCATCCTGAATCAAATGAGTAACGGTAAATGCACTGTCGCCCAGTTTGATTTGCTGTCCGATTTGAACATGCAGCGCCGTCAGTACCGCACGGTCTGCCCAGACCGTGCCGGGAGCAGGTATCTGGTGCAGTGCCTTGCCGCTGTCCAGCGTGAGCTGACCACGCAAGGGATAGCGCTCCGAGACCGCCTTGACCGCAACCAGTCTGCTTTCCGATTCATCGCCATTGACAGCCATGCTGACAAAGCTGGTGGTGTGGGCCTGCTGCAGTCTGCCTAAATTGCTGCGCAAGGCGACAGGCAGAACTTCATCGGAATGAACGACCAGGTCAGCACCCAGCAACTGGTTGGCGTCGCGCTGCAAACCGCTGCCAACCCGGTCCACAAAAAAACCGACTGAGCTGAGCGCGCCAACTGCAATCACCAGAGCGGCCAGCAAAAAACGCAACTCGCCGGCGCGCCAGTCGCGCCAGGTCATGCGCATGGATTGCAATATCATCGTTATCCCGGGATGGTCTGATCTTAAAACCGGTTCAGTGCCTGCCTGAAATCGGCCAGCAGATCGGCACTGTCTTCAATGCCGACTGAAACGCGAATCAGCGATTCGGCGATATCCATGGCCGCGCGCCGCTCGGGTCCCATTTCATAGAAAATGGTCTGCGCCACCGGAAGAATCAGCGTCCGATTGTCACCCAGATGGGTCGCAGAAATAGGCAGTGTGAGCTGATTTAAAAAATCATAACAATCAATGCCCGGCTTCAATTCAAAACTGAATATGGACCCATGAGCGTGGAACAGTTTGCTGGACAAGGCATGTTGCGGGTGGTTTTTCAGACCCGGATAATAAACGTTGGCCACATTTTTATGCGTTGCCAGCAACTCGGAAAGCTGCAAGGCTGTGCTGCACTGACGTTCGACTCTGAGCGCCATCGTTTCCGCGCCAATGGCAATCTGATGCGCAGATTCCGGCGCCAGGCATGCGCCAAAGTCGCGCAGGGCTTTGGAACGCAGCTGAGCTATGCCCCACATCGTCTCGGGCTGTTTCTGGATATTCGCTGCGATATTCGGATAGCTGCGCCAGTCAAAAGCGCCGGTATCAGTGACACAACCGCCCAGCACGTCGCCATGACCGGAAATGGCTTTCGTCAGAGAGTTGACCACCAGACCGGCTTTCACGGATTTTGGACAGAACAGGTACGGCGACGTCATGGTGTTATCGACCACAAATAAAATTCCGCGTGCCTGGCACAACGCCCCGATTTTTTCCAGATCTGCCACCTGGGTGCGCGGGTTGGCGATGGTTTCAACAAAGACCATGCGGGTAGCCGGCGTTATGGCCGCTGCAATATGATCGACACTGGTTGCGTCAACATAGCTGACCTGTATGCCCAGATTGCTTGTCGTTTGCCACAGGTTGCTGGTATTGCCAAACAAAAAAAGCGAAGAAACGACGTGGTCGCCGCATTTCAGCAAAGCCTGCGGTATCGCGGCAATGGCGGCCATGCCGCTGGCAAAGCACACGCTGGCAACGCCCTGTTCCATCTTCGTGATTTTATCTTCCAGCGCACTGACCGTCGGATTGCCCTGACGCCCATACCGGTATCCGGATTTTTTTCCCTGAAATACCGCAGCCAGGTCGCGCGCGTCGTCGTAACCGTAGGTGACTGAGGTATGTATCGGTTTATGCACTGACCCGTGTTCAATCGGGCTTTGTCGGTCATTATGCAAAATGGTGGTGGTAAAACCTTGCGCCATAATTGATTATTCGCTTTTTGCCAGATTTAAATTTAATTGAGACGTTACGCCATCTTCTATCGTGGATTTCGGATTATTGCGCGCGGCTTCGAGTTTATCCAGATATTCGCGCGTAATGTCGCCGGTGATGTACTCGCCATCAAAACAGGATGCTTCCAGGCTGGACAGGCGCGGATTGACGTCGGCGATGGCACGGCGCATGGCAGAGACTTCCTGGTACACCAGCGCGTCGGCGGTAATTTCCCGGCAGATTTCTTCGTGCGAACGACCATAAGCGATTAACTCATGACGCGTTGGCATATCGATACCATACACGTTCGGGAATTTAACCGGTGGCGCAGCGGAAGCAAATATGACGCGCGTAGCGCCTGATTCGCGCGCCATCTGCACGATTTCACGGCTGGTTGTGCCGCGCACGATCGAGTCGTCCACCAGCAAGACGGATTTGCCTTTGAATTCCGAGCCGATGGCATTGAGCTTCTGGCGCACCGATTTGCGGCGCGACACGTTACCCGGCATGATAAAAGTACGGCCGATGTAGCGATTTTTAATAAAACCTTCGCGGTATTCCAGATTCAGTTTCATCGCCAGCTGGATTGCGGCCGGACGTGAAGAATCAGGGATGGGCATGACGACATCAATAGCGCCGCTGCTCATGACAGCACGCACCTGATCGGCCAGATACTCACCCATTTTCAGGCGGGTCTGATACACCGAAGCGCCGTCCAGGACTGAATCAGGGCGAGCCAGATAGACAAACTCAAAAGCGCAAGGGTTTAACGTTGGATTTTCGGCGCACTGCTGGCTGTACAACTGGTGGTCTTCATCAATGAAAATCGCTTCACCCGGGTCGATATCACGGATGAAGCGGAATCCCAGGCCTTCGAGTGCGACGGACTCGCTGGCGATCATGTATTCGTTGCCTTTATCGGTTTCCAGTATCCCCAGGCACAACGGCCGGATTCCGAAAGGGTCGCGGAACGCCAGCAAACCATAGCCGGCAATCTGTGCAACCACCGCGTAAGAGCCGCGCACCCGGGTATGCAACTGAGCCACCGCGCCAAACAAGGTGGCCGGCTCCAGAGAATAGGAACTGGTCGACTGCTGAATTTCATGCGCCAGAACATTCAGCAGCACTTCAGAATCGGATTCGGTATTGATGTGACGCCGGTCATTTTTGAACAGTTCGATTTTCAACTGCTCTGCGTTAGTCAGATTGCCGTTGTGCGCTAACACAATACCAAACGGCGCATTGACATAAAAAGGTTGCGCTTCTTCTTCGCTGGTAGAGCCAGCGGTTGGATAACGCACCTGTCCGATGCCGACATTTCCCGGCAGTGAACGCATATTGCGGGTTCGGAACACGTCGCGTACCAGACCATTCGCTTTGTGCATGGCAAACGAACTGCCATGATTGGTGGCTATACCTGCTGCATCCTGACCCCGATGCTGCAACAACAGCAATGCATCGTAAATGATCTGGTTGACCATGCTATTTGAAACTACGCCGACTATCCCACACATGGTGGACTCCTAAAACAATAAATTAAAAATGGACATACCTGGCATAAGTGCCAGGCAAAAAAGGTTTGATGGACAATGCCACGGATTCGATCACCGGCCTTGATACAGCATTTCTCCAGAACGGTTGTTGCGGCAGACTGGTCAAACCACAGACCAGCATTAATGCCAGAACGATAACGCAGCCGCGCGCCAGGCCGAACAGGCTTCCCAGACCCCGGTCCGCGAGTTTTAACCCGGTAGCCTTGATTACGCTGTCGATCACAACGGCTACTATCCACATTAGCAAATGTACGCCAATGAACAAGGCAATAAACGCGGCAATGAGGCGAACCGATTGCCCGGATAAGGGTATAAAGGGAGCCAGCGTTACCCCCCAGGCGTTGGCAACCCAAAACGCAATCACCCAGCCGGCCAGCGACAGGATTTCTTTGATCACGCCGCGCATGGTACTGATAACGACAGAAGCACTTAATATAAATAAAACCGAATAATCAAAAAAAGTCATTGCGTTACAGAGGAATCAAACTGCCGTTCAGTCCGATTTTTTCCAGTTGCAGTTTCATTTTTTCGGCTGCGGCTTTATCAGAGAATGGGCCAACACGCACCCTGATTTTATCGCCGGAGCTGGTCGCCACTTTTTGTGTAAATGATTTAATCCCTGCCGCAGCCAATTTCCCCTGCAGTTCATTTACTTTTTCCTGGGTGGCAAACGCGCCGACCTGCACCACGAGCCGGACAACAGGCCTGGCTGCCGGGTCGGTTCCGCCCAATATGGCCAACGCGCGGGCTGATTCGTCGTTACTGGCAACGTGCGTATCACTTACTTTAGTTTCTATTTTCGGTTTGACCGGTGTTTCTTTGACCGGCGTTTCTTTGATCTGCGCCTCTTTGACTGGCGTTTCTTTCTTCGCATTTACCTCAGCGACGTGTCTGCTGTCGGACCTGGATTCTGTCCCGGCTGTTTTTGGCGCGGCGAGTGTAGCTGGCGCAACGGGCACTACCGGTGCAACAGGAGCAACAGCAACGGGTGGCGCAACGACTGGTTTTGGTGGTGTTTCCACCGTCGCAGCCGACGGCTGGCTGACAGGCTGATCTGGCGCCGGACTGATTTCCTGTTTGATGTCCGGCAGTGGCGTTACGGCATCTTTGGATGGAATCTGAATGACGATATTTTTATTTAACGGCCTTGGTTCGGAATCCAGCACCATCGGCAAACCGACCACGACAGCCAGCACAATCGCCACTGCGCCTATCAGGCGGCGGCGCGCGCGTTTTTTCTCCGGGACCAACTGTTCATCTTCTGTCTCAGACTGACGCTTTTCTGAACGTCGGCTTTTAGCTTTGGCGGGCGTCGCTGTTCCGGCCAGCGCTTCGGCAACGGATGTCGCCTCAGGCGGTTTCTTACTAAAAATTGAAAACAAGCTCATGCTTTATGTCAGATCAATTAACGATGAAGAGGTAAAAAATACAATATCAATCACGACTGTCGTTGCGCAATTACGCCGGCAACTGTCAGGAACGATCCGAAAACCACTATTCTATCATTTTCCCCTGCTTTACTTAACGCATAGTTATAGGCATCGGCGGGAGTGGCGAAACGTTGAATGCTGCGTTCCCTGTCACTCAACACATCCTGTGCAATCAACAGATTCTCCAGGTGCTGCGCACTGGCCGCCCTGGGCAGCGGCAAATCGGTAACGCACCAGTGGTCGATCTGATCTTTTAACTGACGAATGACGCCGGCGATATCCTTGTCCTGCATGGCGCCAAACACCGCGTAGGTGTAGGGGTGAAATCCCATATTGCCCAGATTTTGATGCAACGTAGCAGCCGCCTGCAGATTGTGCGCGACATCCAGCACCACGGTGGGCTTGCCCGGCATGACCTGGAATCTTCCGGGCAAATCAATCATGACCAGGCCGTTGCGAATTTCCTGGGCGCCCAGTGGCAGACGATCTTTAAGCGCTTCAAGAGCGGCCAGTGCTGCCGACGCATTCAGTAACTGATTAGCGCCGCGCAAACTCGGATAGGCAAGCGAATTACGACGCTGCTGGCGTCCGGCGTAGTTCCATTGCAGACTGTCGCCGGCGTAGTTGAAGTCGCGGCCAAATAACCAGAGATCGGCATCGATTTCGCGCGCATGATCGATCAGCGATTGCGGCGGCGACGGATCGGAACACACCGCAGTTTTACCCGTGCGGAAAATGCCGGCTTTTTCAAATCCGATCGCTTCCCGGGTATTACCGAGATATTCGACGTGATCAATGTCTACGCTGGTGACAATGGCTACGTCGGCATTGAAAATATTCACGGCATCCAGACGGCCGCCCAAACCGACCTCCAGTATCACCACATCGAGTCCGGCGTCTGCGAAAATTTTCAGGCAGCCCAGCGTGGTAAATTCGAAGTAACTCAGTGAGGTGTCGGAGCGCGCCTGTTCAACGGCCAGAAACGCGTCAACCAGCTGCGAATCGGCTACCGGCACGCCATTGATTCTGGCGCGCTCATTAAAATGGATCAGATGCGGTGAGGTATACAGACCGACCTTATAGCCGCCCTGCATCAGGATGGATTCCAGCATGGCGCAGGTGGACCCTTTGCCATTGGTGCCGCCGACGATAATCACCGGACATTGAAACTCGATGCCCAGGCGGTCCCGAACCGCAGCGACGCGTTGCAGTCCAAGCTCGATCACAGTCGGATGGGCCGTCTCCAGATGAGCCAGCCAGTCAGCTAAAGTATTTAATGGGTTACCGGTCAACTTGGTCATGATTCGCAATATATAAAGAAAAAACCACGGCGCACCGTGGTTTTGTTAAGACTGAAGACGGACTTAAGCCACCGCTTCAACTGGCTGGCTTTGCAACAAAGCTAATAATTTGGCGATTTCTTCACGCATCTTGCGACGGTCGACAATCATGTCGACTGCGCCTTTCTGAAT
>Ga0364886_10800_pt1 | contig 10973 bp, 9 predicted proteins | sample ExccelJu500001D3_4_FD_206926 | JGI IMG/M metagenome (GOLD analysis project Ga0364886, IMG submission 206926) | Enriched cells from Trout Bog Lake Hypolimnion, Wisconsin, USA - BchlTB.July23.5000.01.D3 | ecosystem: Environmental > Aquatic > Freshwater > Lake > Hypolimnion/Profundal zone | place... | reverse complement strand
TACCGTTGCACAAGATAGTTCTGTTAGTGCTTAATGACGAAAAAATAAGAACCAAGCTACGCGAAGATCATTACGACAGTATTAAATGGAGTTATTCGCAAAGAGAGTATGAATTAATAGGATATAAACCTTCTTTTATAAAATTCCAGATTCAGTCGGCATTCTTATTCACCGGGTTTGTTCTTGGGGATTTCAGTCAAGAACTAGCTAGTATAATTAACGATGATTATGATTTTGATAATGATTTTTTATTGAAAAAGGGTTTTACAAAAAATCAAATTGATGATATTTTAATTCTCCTTGGTGCCGCACGTTCATTTGAAGAATTGACCAGTGAAAGGATATATAAAATACTTCGCACTTTGAAGAGAAAAGATGAGCTCGGTCATAATTCTCAGAATCTGTATAGACTAGCATTAAATCTTTTGGAGAAAAAAGGATATGAGCCTAATGAAAATGATAAACGTGAATTAGAAGTATTTGCCAGAAAAGGCGAAAATGAGAAGGGATGGAAGTTGGCTGAAGAGGTATATTATAGCAATGATACGGTACTCCCCGAAACGATCACAAAGGATGAATGGATATTAAACGCTCCAAAACGATTTGGTGAGGATAAGGTAAGTAAATACCTTGGGGTAAAACTTTTCAAATCTTTTAAATTAGCAGTTGATATTAATTCCGTAAAGATACATGATGCAGATGATGAATTGGTTACTTGGTTACAGGAATTACATGCAATATTGCTGGCTATCAGATTTAGGGATAAGCAACTTGAGCAAACAACAAAAGCGCAAGCTGCTTCACTGCTTAAAAATTATCAAGTAAAACTTGTTTGGAAAGCAAAATATGCGACAAATGAAAACAAGATAAGTGAATTGAAGCCTAATGAATTTGTAAATCCAATAGGTGAACATATATTTTACTTATGTGCAAATGAGACTGAAACGCTACAAACACTTCGAACATCATCTAAATTTTCTGACGCAATAGCTGAAATTCTATGCATTGTAAGTAAGATTTGGGATTATCGTGACGATTTCAGGAATGCTTTCCGAAATGGACGTGAGGATACGGTTAGTCAATTTGAAAGAAATGGGGAAGAAAGTTACATTCTTGAAGCTCGGGCACTACTGGGGTTATCTATAGAGGAAAGTCAGTTTTGGAATACGTTACTTGTACTTTATGATTCTTCAAGTCTTCCTGAGCAAATTAACAATGACAAAAAGCTAAGGAGTTATTTATTAGACAAATACAAATTCAGCTTACCTGTGGGTTCTGATAAAGTGGACTTCAGAATTTTAGATAATGAAGAAGGATTCCGATTATTGAAAGCGACATCGGAGTTTTTTAAAATTCCAATTACTGAGATATCTTCTAAAATAAAAGATTTTCCTGCACTGAAAAACTGGCACAAGAAAAAATTAGAAAATGTAGCAAAGGATATTGAAACCAGGTTTGTATCCAAACTATGGGAAGAGTTGTCCGTTTCTAGTCAAGAAGCGCAAAAGAAGTTTATTACAAAGAGAAACGGATATCAAAATATGGTATATGAACTACTGGATTCGTTTACTAAAGAAAAAGTATGTGCAGTTGAAATGAACTATGAAAAGGAGTTTTGTGATTTTATAAAGCTACATTATAAGATTGATTTGCAGGATGTGGATAATGCTAATCAAGTTAAATTTTATTATCCGGAATTGAAAAGTAAATATGACCAAATAGGTGATAAGCTTAACAATGATGAGAAAAGCCTTTTCTACTTTCCTAATCATGAACTTTTGATTAAAGAGATAATAGATAAAATTTTAGGAACAGTAGCAAATGAAGGGGCGGATCAAAATATTGTTCAAATATCTAGCTTTAGTAAAAAGACAATTTTGGATGGGAAAATCCCTTCTATAAAGAAAAATAAAAAGCGAACAGCTTCAACCCATAATAGTAAAAAAGAACGTGAGCAAAAAAGGGCAGGTCGAAATGCGGAGTTGATTGTAAGGAATTATTTACGGAGTGAATTTGGTCCGAAGAATGTCAAATGGATTTCAGGTAATTCGGATGAAGAGGATGTTGTAATTGATGACGGAAAGGGGTATGATATTGAATATCAGTTACCAGAATCCTCTACTTGGTTTCTACTGGAAGTTAAATCAGTATCCGGCAATAGTTTTATCCTTACTGCCAATGAAGTCGAAGTTGGTTTGGAAAATAAAGATAGATATCATTTAGCCTTGGTTAAAAATGGAGAAATTACTTTGATTGAGGATTTTTTTTTAGATGTAATGCGAACGAAACAATTTCAAACGATACAACGATGTGGATCAATTCGATCGTTGGATTTTGAGTTTTTTTTCGATGTAGCAGATTGATGTGAAACGAGGAAGGATGGTATGATGTGACATTAAAGGAATTTGAAGAAATTGAGGGATTGTGCCAATTAATGAACTGAAAAAACGTTATAAACAGAACACCCCGTCCTGTGAAGGGGTTATTTAAACTGTTGGCTTTCAATCCCTGAAATAACAGAAAACACCACCGGTAAAAGCCAGGGTAAAAAGAAGCCACGCTTTTTTGCTTACTTAGCTTCGTACATCAGCCAGATTCTTCCCAGTTTAAACATCCGGACTCAATGAAAAAAAACTATTTGATCGCCATCCTCCTCGCCTTAACTGTACTATGCCCGCATTTCTCTTTTGCCTGGGGGCATAAGGGCCATTCACTTGTCGCGGAAGTTGCTTTCAACCAACTCAGTGAATCCACCAAAACGGAAGTGATGAAGTTCCTGGATGGCAAGTCCATTGAAGATGCCGCTAACTGGATGGACGAAGTCAGAAGTGACCATGCCTATGACTACCTTAAGCCGCTTCATTACATCAACATTGATAAAGGCGCAGGGTTTGATCCGGCATCTACAGGTAACATCTATTTCGAGATCAACCGCATACTTTCGGATTTTAAGAACATGGATCAGCTGAAAGATGAGCAGGTTCAGCTGGACCTGCTGGAGCTAATGCATCTGGTCGGGGATATACACCAGCCCCTTCATTGCGGCTATGGTTCTGATAAAGGCGGTAATACGGTGCAGGTATCATTTTTCGGGACAGGTTCCAACATACATAAGGTATGGGATTCTGAAATGATTGATTATAAGAGGGTGACTTTGCAGGATGTGCTCCAGGCTGATAAGCTAAGGCCGGAGCAGATTACTTCCATCATAAAAGTTCCGCTTGCCGGATGGGTTAACGAAAGCAGGGGCTATCTGGATAACTGTTATGCATTTAAGAACAATAAGATTGATGAGACGTATGTAACTGCCAATATCGGCATCGTTGAAAACCAGATATACAAAGCAGGGATCCGTTTGGCCGGATTGCTGGAGCTTTATTTCGGGAAAACAAGCAGAAGCCCTTCATTTAATCGCGCCCGGGAAGTGGTCAGGGAAATCAATGTCAATGATGCCGCTTCCAGCATAGGGCAAACCGTGAAAGTGTGTTCAATGGTTTATGGTACCAAAGAATTGAAAAGCGGAATGACTTTTATTAATCTGGGCGCTGCTTATCCCAATTCTCCGCTAACCCTGGTAATTTATGGCGATGATATAAGTAACTTCAAGCAGAACCCTTCGGTTTATTATGACGGAAAGAAAATATGCATTACAGGAAAGGTAAGTGATTACAAGGGGAAGCCACAGATTGTCATTCATCGGGAGGATCAAATTCAGGTAAAATAAAGCCTGAAAGCCCCGGGTTACCTTTTCGCAGACTGGCTTGCCAGTTCCCTGGATTTTTCCCGGCCAATTCCGGTGGCAAGAAGTTTGACATACATGTCAAATTGTTTTTCGCTTAGTGCGCCGGGCGTGTATTTGCTACTGTAAATGCCTCTGTAATCAACATATATTATTCTGCCTGGGAAAGCTGCAATTGACGTGGATACCATCGTATAAGTTTTACTCAACAATATTAGCGCTGCATGCAGTATCCGGGAGGTACTCTTATCCACGTGAAAGGGATAATTGCGGCGCCGATGTGTAAAAATCAGGTCATCACCTGGTAATCTTCAGCATTTGACCCAAAAAAGGATTCTGTGCGCAAAAGTGCAGTTTGTTGAACGGAAAAGTTATACATTTGCGTCAAGCATTAAGAGTATCATTTAAAGATACGGCAACCGGGTATAAGTCCATCGGTGCCAAAACAATGTGCGGAGCAATTCCGAAACAAACTCAGGGAAAGAAAATTTCCCGGCATTGCTCCCTGTGTTTTCTTTAAAAAAGTACGGTCTTAATGTGCATTGTCAATCATTAAAACCTTATCACCATGGTACAATTATTTAATTGCCCGCATTCCTTCAGCCTTGAAGGCTCTCTTATTTACAAGATTACAAATCCGGAAAAAATTAACAGCCCCAAAAGTATCTGTGAAGGCCTGAGGGTAATGAAACTGAAAGAAAACCAGGCTCCGGCTTACCTCAGCGCAGGCGGCAGGATATGGAAGGAGGTGCCATTTCCGTTCGACATTTGTTTTGAGAAAGTTAATGAATCGAATCTTAGCGGCAGGGGGTATCATCATTTACATACTGAGTTTTCGCACGAGGGATCAAAAGTTCATATTGATTATGTTATGAGGTGGGGTTCGGGACCTGCTTCGCATCAGAGTGATGTAAAAATTTACATGGATGATAAGCTTTATGCCAACGGCATTACTGGGGGGAATACCTTCGGTATGAACTGGGGCAAAGATTGGCCCCCGGGTGCGATAAAGAATGATTACCTGTACAGGCTTCCGGATAAATTTTATTGGAAGGGAGATGATTCCCGAAGGGAATTTAAACCCGGCGAAGAAGGCTTTCCGATTAAATTATACACGGCAATCCATAGAGACAGGATACCATTTACGATCTATGATTTCACTCCTGATTGCGGTTTTGACAGGAACAGACTTTTGGAGGCTATTAAGCTGGATGAGATTAACGACATGTTTCTGCCATCAGGTGAGGAGCGTTATAAATGGAAATTCATTGAAGAGGTGCTGGACAACATTACAGGCAACGTCCTTGACGATGAGGCTTTGTCATATATTATCAGGTCAAGGATTTTGTTCAATTCATTCAGGGTGGGAATATTTAATGATAAAGGGGGCGGGGTAAGTTTCGGTTACGGGGAAAATAAATTGAAGGAATTTCGGACCAACTATTTCAAGAGTTACCTTATATTTAAACACCTTGCCATAACTGCATAGGGTTCATCCGCCTACTGTGAACTGACTGTTAATTCATTTCCTTTTTAGCTGATTGAAATGTGTAACGACATAGTTTTAGAGGCTGTATTTGAAAGAGGGACTTAGTAAGGGATAATCGCTGAACCAATGTGTCAAAATCAGATCATGAACTGGTACCTCTTAGGATTTTTTTGAGAAAGCTTCTGTGTACTCCGCAGATAGAGTGCGTTTTTCTTAATCATCTTTGCAATGTTACTTCATAGCAGTCCTGACAGATGGCGGGGTTTTCCCTAGTTTTGCAGGATAGATGAAGGTAAAGAAAATGTAAAGAGACGCATCAGATTCCCCAAAAAATAAAAACCAAATAATTATGGCGCTAAATGAAATTTGTTCAAAATATTCCTGGCAGGAAATTGGTAGAATACCTGGTGATGGGGATTTCCGGCATAAGCTTTTCAAACCGGTCTTGGAGAACCTATTCGAAAACAAGATTATATATTATGAGCGGTTCATATGCATCGCAACTCTGGCAGATATAAAAATTACGCCGGAAAGATTCGAAGCTACAGCAACTCCTTACCTGAACATTGAACGCAAAGATAGGCCGAATCGCACTAAGCCTTGGAATTTCGGAGCCGCATGGAGCATCATGAGCGCAAATGACGGATATTTTAGCACCTATGGAGGACAGTGGCTCGTCTGGCCGGATAAGGACTTGGTAATTGCTGTGGAAGAACTGGCAAGAAAAAAGGACTTTGATGCTGCCCTGGACTTAACTTTAAATAAAAGCAGGTAAAAGCGTCCGGTAAAATATGAAGTCTGAAAGTTATAAGGGAAATATTCAACAGGGGAGTATCATCATGTTGTATGTGATCAGCGTTGAAGAAAACGTTGGACAAAGAAAACGGGTAATCGGCACTTTGATCATTCGTCTGAAACAGATTGACCTGTGCAAAAGCAATCTGAATTCAGATCTTTTTCTGCGTATGTGTATTCGTCAAAAAGCGAAGTTATTTCGGTTGGGGGTTATTAAAGATGTTGCTTAACGGGATCCGCTCCTAACCCTGTGTTTTGACCCGGCTCTTAGCTTTTGAAAAGAAATACAAAGCTTTTTGTTTTCTTAGCTGGGCCGTTTAAATTCACTTTTTTAGCATATGCCCCTGAATAAACTTGCTTACGCACGTTATAATATCATAGATGACTGCCTGACCAATAAGCGCAGGCCCTATCCCGGCATGGAGGATCTGATCCGGATCTGCGAGGATAAGCTGCAAAAGGAATTTTCAGTCTCTCAGTTGCAGAAGGATATCAAGGCGATGAAAGAAGGCGTTATGGGACTGCCGGCCCCAATCAGGTTTAGTAAAAGCAACAATGGGTATTATTACGGTGACCCCGGTTTTTCAATCAAGACGGTTCCTCTCAACGGGGACGAGTTAAATGCCCTTCACCAGGCGGCGGACCTGCTTAAAGTCTTTGCCGGAAGCAGGGTGAGCCAGTATTTCAATGAAGCGGTCCATAAGATCGACACTGCCCTCAAGGTTGATTACGCGCAGCCGGAAGAACACCGGTATCCTATCATTGATATAGAACGGCCACCGGCTCACCGGGGATTCCAGTATTTTGAGGTATTTGCGGAAGCATCGCAGAACAGGAACCCTGTCTCTTTTATTCATTATTCATACGACAAAAGGAAATTCAGCGCGGTGATCCTGCATGCCTATATGCTCAAAGAGTTCCATAACCGCTGGTATGTAATCGGATACTCCGAAAAACATAAAGAGGTCCGCGTTTTTGGCATTGACAGGATATATGATCCGCTCATCCTGAACCGGGAGTTTTTCGAGGACATGAATTTCAATGCCGATTTCTTTTCCAAGGACCTCTATGGGGTGCTGCCTTTGTGGGGCAGGGAAAAGCAGGTCATAGATTTCCGGGTCTCGCCGGGTCTCAGCAATTATTTCCTTGCCAATCCGATCCACCAGTCACAGCAGGTCATCCGTTCACACGAATACGGCACCACTGATTTCAGGATTGAACTCACCCCGACCATGGAGCTCGTCAATGATTTTTTCATGTACAGTACCAAGCTTGTTGTAATGAAACCGGCCTGGATCAGAAAAGAGATATTACTCATGAACAAAAAAGCAAGCGCACATGAACGGAATTCAGGCCAGGTACCTTTTCAGTAATCCTGCCCATAATACAAGCTGCGAAAACCTGCAACTGCTCCGGATTATCCTGGAGCCGGAGCAAACACGCGTGGATCTGGGATACCAGGCAACGGACTATTATACAAGGGGTGGCTGGGTAGGCATGTCCGACGAAGCTTTCATCAGGATACACCCTGACGGGGTGAAGCTCAGGATCACAGGAACGGAGAATATACCTATGGGAAAGAACAAACATGAGTTTAAGTCAACACGCGACTGGCTTTATTTCAGCTTATATTTCCCCCCGATCCCTTTCAAAACCTGCCGGATTGACCTGATAGAAAGGGAAAAGTCAGATGGCTCTGATTTTAACTTTTATGATATCCAGCTGAAAATCAGCGAAGCGATCAGGCTTCTGTAAATTTTTTTGCCCAAAAAAGTAAAACGCATAACAAATGCGTTTTACTTTTTTAACTTTGTCCCATAAAAATCAAGGTCATGAAAGTCATTGATAAGCCCAATACCGAAAAAAAAATAAAAATTATTTACAATCCTGCCGCCGTTGAGCAGACTGATGATTTAGCTGAATTACTGCGCATCGTACGGGAAGAAGAACTTACCAGGATAGATTTTGTCCACCACGCTTATCCTCAATATACAAATGGCGGCTGGGTGGGAATTGGACGTGCAACTTTTATCAGGCCGGTAGGAACGGGGATTCAGTTTACGATGGTTCAGGCGGTGAATATTCCGGTCCTGCCCCGCATGCATATTTATAAAAACGTAAGGGAATCGCTGTATTACACACTCTATTTTCCTGCACTGCCGGAAGATGTCCTTGCTATTGACATCATAGAAAAGGAAGCTCCTCTGCCACATCATTACTTCAACTTCTATGGTGTTTCCCTGGAGAGGATAGCGGCTGCTCCCTTAATCGCACCGAATTGAAAAACCTCAAAACATTAAAAACCAATCCCATGAATAATAAACCGAAAGAATCCCTCAGCTGGGATATCAAGGTCCAGCCACTGAAAACAATTACAGGACTTGAAACCGGCACAAGGGCTATTTTGCGCAACGATAACGATGCTGTGCTGAGTTATGTCAGCGCAAGGTACAGACCCCTGCCTAACAGGGAACTCCACAGGTTGTGCCGTGCCATAGCAAGGAGCGGCAACTACCGGATAGCGGGGTTTGAGGAATTCCAGGGGGGCAGGCTGGTGATGGCCTTTATCCGTAACCTCTCACCAGGCCTTAAAATGAACGGACTGGCGCTGGCTGAATATCTGGTAATTGGCAACTCACACGATAAAACGAGGAAATTATTCATTGGCACGACCCAGAATCTGATCCGCTGTGAAAATCAGTTCTCTTCTGTCGCTCCTTTGTATAAAGCCATACACCGTGGAAGATTTGATTTTCACGACGGGATCATCCGCGAATTAACGGATCAGTATGAGTCAGGGAGAAAGGCCCTTTACACAGGAATGGAAGCTCTCGAAAGGAAGAAAGTAAATACTGATATTATAAACAAACTCGTGATCTATCTTTTAAATACCGACCGCGTATTTCCGGACCACGCAAAGGCAAAGGAACTTATTGCTTCGTCCCAGGGAATACTTCTCCAAAAATCCATCTCCCGTGAAACAAAGGAACTGGGCATGAATGCCTTCGGGCTTATAAACGGGGTAACCTGGTATACTTCCCATGAGATACGCAATCCAAAGAAACATTTCGGCAACTTATCGGGTGTTGCAAAAGAACTGAACGACAAGGCTTTTCATTTTTGCACAGAACTTATCCCCTAAAAAGATGGACATGGATCCCATTGAATCCGAAACGAAAAGATTAAAGGACTGCTATCATTTTATAAACCAGTGGGTGGAGGCTTATTCACTTTTATGCCCTGATTGTGCAGCACCGGACATGAAAAATGAAATGTTAAAGCTATTTCACAGGATGTACAATACGGAGCTACGCGAGTTCCTTAAATCTCCTCATGAATATGTGGAGGAGCAAAGCCGGTATGATTTGACGCGTGAACGGGGAAAAGGCGAGGAATTGAGCCTGTTGTCAGATGTCCCATCTTTTGATGTTTCCGAATCCATGAATAATGATCGGATCGGTGATCAGGCAGTCCAGATCTGTAAGGAACCCAATAATATCCATCTTATGCGGAATCCGGCATCCCGTCAGAAGGATAAGCGGGAAGGCGTGCTTGAGAACTTTGATAACTACCTTCTATACTGCCATCTTTATGTTCTTCTGGATGTAGAAAGCTGGGAACCCCTGGAGGAACTGAAAAGTTTTTGTAAAACGGAGAATATCAAGTTAGGTTTAGCAGATAATTTCCTGACCCCTCGGGACACCGAATTGGTCAACTATGCCAATAAAACTATGAATAAGTTTATTGACTTATGGGAGTTGAAGAGGGAATTTATAAGGAAACGTGAATACTGGAAGTTTATCACTGTAAGAGGGGCAGAACTCGCAATACTGAGTGATTTTGACAAGAGCACTATCAGTGAATTGTTCAGCGGGAAATCAATGTATGCGACGGTCGGTGAGGATGAAATTATATTTTTCAAAACCGGCATCGGGGCCGTCGATGAAAAGCTGTCCAGGCAATTGAACCGGTAATTTGTGAGAAATCATATTCAATCCTGCCGGCAATTTATTTTCCAACTAGCATGCTGATTTAGGTATAGCGCAAATACACTGCGCTCTATGGAAGTAATATTGTACTGTCAAAAAGCAATAAATAAAATAGCCAATGGTCACAGATGATTTAACAGATACGGTTTATATCTCTTCCCTACTAAAAGAACGCTACCCTGAGTTTCACCAGACTGTTTCCGAAATTCTGAAAAGGGAAGGCATAGACTTAATTGAAATTCAAGAGACAAAAGATATCTGGTGCAGGGATTACATGCCTGTACAGGTATCAGGTGAAAGATTCATCCGGTTCAATTACGATCCGGCTTATTTGCGACCTAAGAAATACCGGCACCTCAGGAGCGAGCAGTCAGCTATACTGTGCCAGCTATCCCTCTCCGTTGTGGAGTCAGACCTTGTCATTGACGGTGGAAATGTTGTTAAGGCCGAAGATAAAGTCATCATCACGGACAAAATATTCAGTGAGAATAAAAACATGAACCGGGATGAAATAATCCGCGAAATATTGACTATATTTGATATCGAAGTTGTTGTCATAATTCCTGCTCTGCCGGGTGATTTTACCGGCCATAGCGATGGGATGGTCAGGTTTGTGAATGCCAATACCGTCCTCCTGAACGATTTCAGCAAATACCATCCGGCCTATTTTCAAAAGCTTAAAAAAAGCCTGACTGCTCAGGGACTGAACATCACGCTTCTTCCATGGTACGGATGGCAAAACAAAAACGATATCGATGATACCGGGGATTATATCAATTTTCTTCGCGTTGGGGACCTGATCATTTATCCGGAATTTTATCCGGTTACCGACAGGGATGCAAAAGTCGCGATTCAACACTCATACCCTGGTACGAAACTGGAAGGGGTGGATGGCAGGCTCATTGCAAAGGAAGGCGGTTTGTTAAACTGCTGCACCTGGAACATTCAAACAAGAAAAAAC
>Ga0364886_10796_pt1 | contig 11050 bp, 13 predicted proteins | sample ExccelJu500001D3_4_FD_206926 | JGI IMG/M metagenome (GOLD analysis project Ga0364886, IMG submission 206926) | Enriched cells from Trout Bog Lake Hypolimnion, Wisconsin, USA - BchlTB.July23.5000.01.D3 | ecosystem: Environmental > Aquatic > Freshwater > Lake > Hypolimnion/Profundal zone | place... | reverse complement strand
GAGCAGTTGGGGCGCCCGGTTGTTTCACGTCAGGACTCTGCGGCGGATCTCCTGCGACCCTCACAAGACGACTCCGATTATCTTGAAGTTATGTGACACCCGTTTGTGTTTATGATACTGTGCTTGTCGTGACAAGCGCAACATGCCTGCGTTCTTATTCCTCTAAATTCCATGACGTTAATTGGTGCCTTCATTGTGTCTACAATGGAGGAGAATCGCGTATGATTCCACAATTCACAGAGAGCAACGATTTGGCGCGGTGGAGGAGATTACGATCATGGAGTACAGAACTCTCGGGCGGACTGGAGTACAGGTCAGTGCGCTGTGCCTGGGCTGCATGAACTTCGGAGACTCGAACAGCGGAGCCGACGAAGAGGTATCAACAAGGATAGTCCATCGTGCGCTCGATGCAGGCATCAACTTTCTGGACACCGCAAATGTCTACGGGCGAGGGCGCAGCGAGACGATCACCGGCAAAGCTCTTTCCACAAATGGACGACGCGACCGTGTGTTTCTGGCCACCAAGTTCTATAACCGGATGGAAGACGAGGATCCGAATGCGTGGGGAGGGCATCGGTACCACATCGTGAAATCGTGTGAGGATAGCCTGCGCCGTCTGCAGACAGATCATATAGACCTGTATCAGATGCACCGTCCGCAGCCTTCGATACCGATAGACGAGACGCTGCGCGCGCTCGACGACCTGATTAAACAGGGTAAAGTCCGATACGTAGGCACCAGCACGTTTGCTGCGTGGCAGCTTACAGAGGCGCTCTGGGCGGCAAAGGAGCTCGGGCTCAATCGGTTCGTGTGCGAGCAACCTCCCTATAACCTGCTTGACCGCCGCATAGAGCGCGAACTGCTTCCTTTCTGCTATACCTATGGTGTCGCGGTCATTCCATGGGCTCCAATTGCAGGTGGTCTGCTCTCCGGGAAATACCGTTTGGGCGAGGTGCGCCCTGGTGGCGCCAGGTACGAAAAAGGCGCCTTTGCTAATCGCGACAATGATAAAGCCCTTCAGCGCGTGGAACTGTACCTGGATTTCTGCACGAAAGCGGGAGTATCTCCGGTTAAATTCGCACTTGCCTGGTGCGCCGCACAACCAGTAGTAACCTCTCCGATCATCGGTCCCAGAACCATTGAGCAACTGGAGGATTATCTCGCGGCACTCGATCTCACGGTAAGTGACACGGATAGGAAAGAGATTGATGAGATATTCGAGCCCGGTACCCATGTGAGTAACTACTACAGCGCGAACTTTGGCCCGAACGCGCGCTGGGTATGAATCGAAACCAAGACTTCCATTGTAGTTTCTAGACGAAAGGATTGCGTATTGCCTGGTGTAGATGTTCCTGAAACAGATCAACAGCCAAAAACCCCGCCGCGCCTCTGGATTGGCTATGTTATCCCAATGGTGGCGTTTATGGCGTTAACTGCCTTTGAGGGATGGGAGGGCAGCGGGCTCTCGTATCCCGTGCTATACACGTTTAAAGCCGCCATTGTAACGGCTGCTCTCGTGATGTCGCGCAGAGTGTGGCGGGACATTCAGCTTGATAAGAAGATGATACTGCCTGGTATTCTGGTTGGAATCCTGGTTTACGTTGAGTGGATCTATGTTGACAGACACACTTACCATTTCGCAATTCTTGGTAAGCGAACGGCGTTTGACCCCTATCATGCTTTTGATAACAGCTCTCTTCGTGCGCTGTTTCTCCTTGTGCGATTCTATGGGCTGGTACTTATGGTGCCGTTAATGGAGGAGTTGTTCTGGCGCTCGTTTCTGCTCCGCTGGATAACTGACCCCGAGTTTGACAGGATCAAACAGGGGCAATACTCGCTTTCTGCATTTGCGGTGGTTGTCGGGGCATTCTCGTTCTCACATCCGGAATGGCTGGCTGCCGCAATTTGCGCCGCAGCTTATGCGCTGTTGCTTCGGAAAACCGGCAGCATCTTTGCCTGCTTTCTTGCGCATGCAACAACGAATCTGCTGCTTGGAATCTACGTGTTACAGACTCACGCGTGGACACTCTGGTAGTGTCTAAAACCTGCCAGTATGAGTTGGCCAGCTTACTGTTTTTATTGTTTCCGCGGGACTATGCTGATAGTGCCGTCTACCTCCAGTACAGCCACTCGTACGTCCTTAACGTCTTGCAGTCCGTGGCTGCGCATCACAGCAAGCAACTGGTCCCGCGTGATCATTTCATGGTTCATATTCGCAGTGATTGCCTTGCCGTTGCTTACCAATACAGTTGGTGAGCCGATGACTCGGCTCTCAAGTATTGGAAAACGAACAAGCAATGCAGCCACTGCGCGGCAGGTTAACAGCAGAATAAGCGCAGCGTTGATGCCGACGGACAGATTTCCGCTGCCCATCGTAATACCGTTTTGAACGGCGTTAGCCACTCCCATTATCGCTGCGAGATCGAAGATGTTAATCTGCCCGATTTGCCGCTTGCCGAGCAGCCTGAAAAGCACAATCAGGTATAGAAACATAAAAAACGCACGACCAGCCATTATGCTCAGGTAGTGGGAGTATGCCGGAGTAAAGAAGTGAAGGTTCATCGATTACTCCTATGGCAGGCGCAGCGCGCGGTAATGCTTCCGCGTTTTGTGAACCTCTGCATCGGTCCCCACAACGCTGATTGTGCCGTCTACTTCAAGGATGCACATATGCGCCTGTTCAAGCTTTTCAAGTCCGTGTTCACGCAGCGCCGCAAGCACCTGCTCTTCCGTTACTCCTTCGTGCTTCATTCGCGATTCGATCATTTTCCCGTCGTTTACTATCAACACTGGTTCGCCTACCATCAGGTGCTCAAGTCGCTTTGAGTGGACCATAGCGAGCGTAAACAGCCTGTTAAGTATCAATAGTGTGGTTGCGGCAGTGATGCCGCCAAAAACAGTGCTGTCGTCACCAACCATCGCATTCTGCACCGCATTGGCCAGGATTATGATAAGGACGAGATCATAGATGTTCATCTGACCAAGTTCACGCTTGCCCAGAACTCGAAGACCGATCACCAGGAAGAAGTAGATCACCGTAGTCTTGAGAGCGATACCGCCTAGAACATGTAGATACTGCTCACTCGTTAATGACGGCGGATGCGCAAACACTTCAGCCAGCCACTGCATTTTGCCCCTCCCTGTGGTAGAATTCGAAAAGTCAGTGCAATTATTACACACGGAGACCCGGTTCAACACCATGTCAGATGGTCACACAGCGAGGTTGTTCTGATGCATGAATTTGTAAAACTGTGGCCCGTTATCTCTCAGACGTTCATCATCTACGTAGTGCTCATCGTGGCGCTACGTACGGTAGGCAGGGGCCGACTGGGTCAGCTAACCGTGATAGACCTGGTAACAGTTCTACTTTTGGGAACCTGTGTCGAGACCTCTATGGTAGCTTTTAATAACCACCTGGATGCTGGCCTGGCCTCCGCTGCTACGCTGCTGTTGGCAAACTGGTTATTCGGTCGCGTCATTCTCAAATCTAAGACATGCAAGCGGATACTGTGTGCGGAACCGTTGCTTCTTATAACAGATGGCATATTGATAACAGATCGCTTGCGTTTAGCGGGACTAACGGAAAGCCAATTGCTGGAGGCGATAAGGGAGCGGGAGCACTCCGCGATATCCGAGATTAAGTACGCTGTGCTTGAGACCGATGGCGAGATAAATGTGGTGCCAAAGGATGTGATCGTACTTCGCTCCAGGATCAGCCGCAAGCGGGATAACGCCAAGCCGAAACCCCTATAGACTAGCCTTGCAGTACTGTACGCTCGCTTCCACCGACTCCCATTCGTCAAGCGTAACCGCCTGAGATGAGGCGCCTTGCTCCCATAAACTGGAATAGGGCTCATTCATCGGACGTGCCTTCTCCCAGAACCCCGCCAGTGCAGCCGGCAGGTGTTTCGCGTGGCCGTTCGGATAGTGCTGCCACCAGCCTGCATCCATCATCGGTATGGTCCGCGTTGCCTGTGCAGCAATCTCTATAGATGGCAGCACCCCGTAGCCATCGTTGTTTACGATTTGAAGGATCTCCTTGAAGCGGATCACACCGGACCCTACGGCGCAGCGCACTAGCCTATACCCTTCGGGAGCCAGAAACACTTTGTAATCCTTGAGGTGCACGTGTTTGATGAGTGGGCCTATTCGGGCCGCATACTCTACGGGATCTTCACACACTGCCAGCGGATTGCCCGTATCGAGTGTTACTCCAAACGATGCGCTGCAACCTGTCTGCTCGTACAGATACAACAGGTCGCTGCTTGTTGCGTCCTGATGGTTTTCTATAGCCAGTGATATATTGAGCGATTCGGCTTCGGGTAGCACATCACGCAGGCGCGATGCGATTGCCTCCAGATGACGTGACCAACCCCCTTTTATTGATCGCCGATCTCCGCATAGGATGTGGCTCAGGATGCATCTCACCGTTCTTGCCCCGTTGCTAGCTGCGTAACGAAGGTAGTCAACCGTATGCTGGCGGTCATAATCGAGCAGGGCGCCGTAGTCGGCAATAAGCTGCAAGCCCCGGTCCCTGACGCAAGCCCCTAAATCGCCATCGAACGTAGGTAAGGTCTTAGTAGCGCCGTCAAAAACGGGCGCCTCCGACATAAGTGGCATTTCGATGCCGGAAAGGTGCAATGTAGACGCCCGATGAATCAACTCGTTTGGCGTGATCGGAACACTGACGGACTCCCCGGCAGCCGTTGCCAGATAGCCCATAGAATGAGGAAGACTGTATGCGCAAAGTGCGTAGGGTACTCTTTCCATCAAGTCACTTGCTCCCGACATGCCGTTAACTACGACGGTGAAAGAACCATCCCACCGCACACTGTAATCACTTGCCCGGTTACATAGTCGGACAGATCCGTAGCCAGGAACTCAACCACTTTTGCGCAGTCCTCTGTCGTTCCCATACGTCGAAGTGCGATGAGTTGCGTGTAGTGCGCTACACTTTCAGGGCTATCACGGTTGAATTGTTTGTTTGCTCGTGATGTTAGAATCATTCCCGGCGCCATGCAGTTTACGTTGATGTTGAACGGCCCTAATTCGCCGGCTAGCAAACGCGTATATTGGGCCACGCCGGCTTTTGCCACGCAGTAGTGGGCATTCTGTCCCAGCAGATTGCCCCGAACACCTGCCTGCGAACCAATGTTGATGATCTTGCCGCTTTGCTGTCGCTTCATCTGTTTTGCTGCCGCCTGGCAACAAAACACTGTTGCCGTCAGGTTAAGATCGATTATAGTGCGCCAGTCGTCCTCTGGAACTTCCGCTGCATACCCCTGTTCAACCGGTCTGAGCACGCCGCCGGCATTGTTTACAAGTATGTCAACACGTCCAAAGGTATCGATCACGGCTTCGAACATCTCGGTTACTTCTTGCTTGGAAGTGACGTCAGCCTCGATCCCAATCGACTTAACTCCCCGAGCTTCGCATTCTGCCATTACGGTAGCTTCATTAAGTTGTTCTTCGAACTCTGCAGCCGAATTGAGATCAATATCGTTTGCTACAACATTTGCGCCAAGTTCGGCGAGTCTGAGCGCGTATGCTCTGCCCAGTCCCCTGCCGGCGCCAGTGATGATCGCAACTTTACCGCTAAGTTTTGCCATAGTAACCTCAATTGTGTTTCTTCAATGGGTCGTTCGTCGGTCGGCCGTTCGAATCCTGCCATCACATTCATACTGTCTTACCGTAGAATATGTCGTCCCAAATGCTATAATAATTGCCATAACTGGATCAATCCCGCAATATTACTCGTCCAATACTTTAAGTATCGTAATCGGTCACGTCGCCGTATAGTGCCAATATAGTTTAGTGTAGCGCGCGTGTAACTGATGCTTATTGCGAATTAGTCGGATATCACCGTTATTCGAATAGCACCTCATCGGATCAGCTCTCAGGCGCCGCTCTCTATCCATCAACAGTAGATACGTGTACCAAGCTTTCTGGTAAGATGTTTTCATCAATATTGGTGGGGACTTTCCGCTAAACTTGAACAGGAACCATATTGAGCGACACCAGACAGACGGTACAACACCCGCCACCCGCAGAAGCGCGACTTATTGGCGCACACATGCCAACATCGGGTGGTCTGTACAAGAGCCTTACTTTGGGCAGGGAGATTGATTGCAGCGCAGTACAGCTCTTCACATGCAGCCCCCGACAATGGAACCATGCAACCCTGAAGCAGGAGGATGTCAAGAGGTTTCTTGATGCGAAGCACGATACCGGTATAGTATTCACAGTGGCCCACGATTCCTATCTCATAAACCTGGCGGCGCCGTCAGAAGAGATCCTTTGGAAATCGCAGGCCGCATTTCGGAGTGAACTGGAACGCGCCGAAATGTTAGATATTGGTTGGCTGGTAACTCACATGGGGGCACATCTTGATCAGGGCGAAGATGAGGCTCTGGAGAGACTGGCACAGAGTGTTACGCAGATACTTGATGAAACCGACAAACTGGGTTATAAAGTAGGCATTGCCCTTGAGACCACTGCCGGGCAGGGTACCGGCCTGGGCTGGCGTTTCGAACAGCTTGGCCGGATACTGGCGGCGGTGGGCGACCATACAAGGCTGGGAGTATGTCTGGATACATGCCACGTTTTCGTCGCAGGATACGATCTACGTGGACAGAAAGCCTACGAACTCACCTGGTCGGAGTTTGACCGGGAAATTGGGTACAACAAGCTTAAGGTGATCCACGCTAATGACGCGAAAAAGCCACTGGGTAGCCGCGTGGATCGTCATGAGCATATCGGAAACGGAGAAATAGGCGCCGAACCCTTTGCGCGGTTAATGACCGATCCACGATTGGCGCATGTGCCCGTTATCGTGGAAACTCCCGACTCGGACACAATGCATGCAGAAAACGTTGCGCGGCTAAGGCGTCTGGCATCCGGCCAATCACCAAAAATATCGGTAACGGTTCAGCTCTACGGGCACCTTAGCGATGTAAATTCAGGGGAGTACTTGACCCTCGAAATGCCGTTTTTCGCAACTGTGGCAGATGTCGCAGAATTGTTAGCAAAGCGCGATAAGCGCCTTGAGAATATCCGTGCTAATTGCCGTTTCGCAGTTGGTGAGGAGTACACCGACCTGACACGGAAAGTTTATGATGGAGCTGTGGTTGCAGTGCTGCCGCCAGTGAGTGGAGGGTAGGACATCATGGGGTACTGGGTCTAGAATGGCGATTGCAAGAGTCACTGATGATATTATCGATAGTCAACAAACGGAACTCCTCGTTAGCAGCGATGTTAATGGCGCCATATGTACGTTTGTAGGCAAGGTTCGTAATCACTCGCGCGGCAAGTCTGTTGAGTTTCTCGAATACAAGGCGTTTGTGCCGTTAGCTGAAAAGGAATTGATGCGCATTGCAGGCGAAGCCGAGACGCGTTGGGGCGTAAATGTAGCAATAATACACAGATTCGGACGGTTATCTATAGGTGAAGCCAGTGTTGTGATATCGGTTGGTTCTCCACACAGAGCAGAAGCATTTGCAGCGTGTCAGTGGTGTATAGATACGCTTAAAGAGACAGTACCGATATGGAAGCGCGAGACTGGTCCCGATGGGTCCTTCTGGATAGAAGGCGATGAATCATTGAAAACAGGGTGCTGCTGATGCAACAGTCACGCGATGTCGCGTCAGAGATGTTGAATAGAATTCGCAGGGTAACCGTGATCTACAACCCTGCAGCCAACCGTGGCAATGCCGGCAGGCAGCGAGATGAGCTTGAGACCTATATGTCTCGTGCGGTAAGAAATCTACACGACATTGTGTCCTGGAAAGTGCTCGAAACAACGCACCAGGGACATGCCGAGGAACTGGCCCGAGAAGCGGTAGCTAATGGAGTGCAGATAATAGTTGCTGCAGGCGGAGATGGCACTCTTGGCGAGGTCGTAAACGGAATCGTGGGAGCAGACGTCAAACTGGGTATTATGCCCATGGGTACGGGTAACGATTTTGCGCGTACGCTTGGTACCGGGCAGACGATTAAGGAGGCAGTGCTCAGTATTTTCTACGGCGATCCGGTTAAAGTGGATATTGGGAAGGTCAAAGACCGATATTTTATTAATGTGGCAGGTTGTGGCTTTGACGCAATTATCGCCAATCATGTGAACACGACACAAGGCAAACTTCGAGGGCGAGCCGCCTACATTGCAGCAGTGTATCAATCGCTGCGCCACTTTGAAGCTGTGGATATGGAATTAACTCTGGATGGAGAAACACGAGAAACTAAGGCTCTGCTCTGTGCCGTTGCCAACGCGAGAAACTACGGCGGAGGCATGAAAGTGGCTCCCGATGCGCTTGTAAACGACGGGCTGTTCGACGTGTGTGTTGTGAGCACCAGCAAGTGGGAGTTCATCAAGTCATTTCCTAGAGTATTTAAAGGAACGCATACTTCACACCCGGACGTAACGATGGCGCGGGCAAAACGGGTCAAGATAGTCACGGCAAAACCGATGCCTGTGCTTATTGATGGAGAGTCGTTTGGTACTACGCCAGCGGAGTTTACGCTAATCCCACAGGCTATTACTATTCTGGGTCCAGAGCGGCCGCCAAACTCGGACAGCGAGCAATTTGGCTACCTGGACGATCCTGACCGAGGTCGCTGATGTAGCCGGATCTGGAGAAGCGATGTGGGTAAGGCTGCGCTATTTATTCTTACTGCATTGGCCGCCGGTCTCATCGTCTACATCCTTGTTGCGCCGCGGGTTAGTCACCATTCTACTCCAGAAAACTTGCCTCAGCAATCCACCAAATCGGGCGGCGCCTCAGAGCCCATGTCGGGCGCTAAGCAGCCTGCTGCAGATGGGTTAGTATCCAGTTCTGTTGCCCCCAACAATGAGTCAAATTCCACACCCAGCATCCGTGTTCCCAGAACAAACGAACAGAAACAACAAGACGACGTGGAGGCTCGCCGTGGGCCACTGTACGACCTCATCCGTTCCCGAATGACATCGCTCCTGGTTGGCTGGAGGCCCGCCCCATCCGATAGGGCCACGTTCGACCTCTATATGGCGCGCGATAGCGCGGAAGACCTGAACTTCGTTATGAACAACCTCGTTCAGCCATACGCGTCCAGGTACGGTTTCAGCCACGTTCGATTCTATGTGCCAAACCTTCCCGATAGTGTGGAGCACTGGCGAAACGATTCTGAGGCAGATCCGGATTCGGAAGGCATCTGGAGATTGATTCGGAAGTAGACGCCGACCGTGAGAGGTGAATGGCACTTAGCCATAAGTGCAAATCGATTATCCCACTTACGAGGCTTCAACCAGTTCGACCCCGCGGGCGCCTATCCTTACGAGGTGCTGTCGCATCTCCTCCAGCTTTGGCAGGTCACTTGAGCGAAAGGTCACCGTGCCTTCATGCGACAGCCGGAGTTCACCGTATGACTGTCTAAATTTGTAATAGAGGTGTAGACTTTCTGAGGTGGGCCAGACGCCCGGATCTCCTGGCCAGAGCAGGCACGACCCAAATGGGCCGAGCGAGTCTACTATGAATCTAGAAAACCACGGGATCTCTTGAAGTGGGGTGTCGCAACTCAGACTGTGGATACCAGCCGGTACCGTATCTATCGAAGCCAACACTTCGAGATTGAGGGCCCGGATCCAACCAAGACACTCGCTAACTGTCATGAAACGCATTGTAATACCGCCTATCGCATGCACACCTAACCAGCTATACCGTGTAATTGTCAAGCGCGGCGGAATTTTCCCCATTTAGGCATTTGAATTTTCCCCACTTTGGCAGGGTGACAGTCCGGATTAATTGGTCCTCTCTTGGCGCTTTTCCGGTGGCGCGGTTCGGTTAGTGGTCTGGTGCATTCTATTTTTCCATGGTGGAGGGTCGGAGGTCCGGAAGAGCGGCGGTATAATAGTTAGGCCTGCCCTTCGGGTCGGTGGACTGGCCCGTTCCCCTAAGCTTGCCTAAGGGTCAGGGAACGGGCCGTGTATTCTGTTGGATAGGCGCACGCGGCGTATTCGTAACGCCTTACGCCACACGCCTAACGGCCTCTATGCGGTATAGGCATTCTCGTCCGAAGGACGACTGCGTTACAGCCGGGTCGTTTACGGCCCGGTGACATGCCGAAACCCAGAACTCATCTATCATTCCCTCTTCTCCGTGGCGCCTTCGGCGCCACGGAGAAGAGGGAATATTCAATAATGTATCGGTCTACCAGATCACAGGCCTGAAGGCCCGCGCTATGAACAGGTGTCCTTCGGACACAATCTACGAAACAGATAAACGGCAAGCGACGCCGCAGGCGAACGCCCGTGTTTTCTGCCCCGCCGAAATTGTCAACTGAACATGACGATTTGGGATCAATGTGTCTCGCAGGTGGTTGCTGAAACCTGAGTAAGATATCGAATTAATCCCAAATCGCTCCCTCATCGGTCGCGATTTCATAGTCAAATGCCACAGAGTAGCTGGTTCCTTGGCCGATTACGCCTCCGAACTATAGCTCTCTCGGCGCTCGTAGCGGGATTCTGACCTCTTCTCCCTCTCTGTCTTCGAGTATGAAACACTCAGAGCCGTCATCAGACACCGTAATCTTGGTTTGCGATTCTTCGTCCGCATTTCGCATCATGATATACGGCTTGCCGTTCGGCTCAAGAAACATCGAAAACCTGTCCCGCTCCGTGCGATCGAACATCCAGATGCATGGACGCCCGTCCTCAACGTATGCAGATAACGCCAGTTTGTGCTCGGCGGAGAACATTCTTATCATAGGCTCTCCACATTCGGCCACTTCAACACAAAACTGGCTTCGTCCATCCTTGTCGCAGAAATACATCTGCCCATGAGACTCTCCCGAAAGGGTGAGAAACGCCCGCCCCCTGCCCTCAGCATCCATCAACGCCACAACGGGCGTGTCATCCTGAGCAATGTACAATTTCATCCTCACCTTCGCGTCATCATCTACCAATTCTATTCGCGACGTCCTAAGCGTGTTCACCTCGATGGTGTTCGCCGCGATGTAGTCTTTGAAATCGTTCAATTACGTGTTTCTCCTATTTCCATTGCTAACGCAATCTGCCCGTGGG
>Ga0364886_10794_pt1 | contig 11056 bp, 14 predicted proteins | sample ExccelJu500001D3_4_FD_206926 | JGI IMG/M metagenome (GOLD analysis project Ga0364886, IMG submission 206926) | Enriched cells from Trout Bog Lake Hypolimnion, Wisconsin, USA - BchlTB.July23.5000.01.D3 | ecosystem: Environmental > Aquatic > Freshwater > Lake > Hypolimnion/Profundal zone | place... | reverse complement strand
GATGGGATTCAGGCAATTATGCCTGCACATGTTGTGTACTCAAAAGTAGACAATAAGCCTGCTGGGTTTTCAGTACCTTGGCTACAGAAAGTGTTAAGAGAAAGATTAGGCTTTAATGGTGCGATATTTAGCGATGATTTGAGCATGGAAGCAGCTAGTGTTGGGGGTGATGTCACAACGCGTGCTTTGGCGGCACTTAATGCTGGCTGCGATATGGTTTTGTTATGTAATCAGCCACAGATGGCAAATGAGTTGTTGGAGAACTTGCAGTGGAACATTTCAGCACAAAGCTTAAGTCGCTTAGCTCGTATGCATGGTCGCAAGCATCCGCCAAGCCTAGATGCCTTGCGAGAAGATGCTGAGTTTGTACATGCAGTACATCAGGTAGTAAAAGTGGGGGTTACAGAAGGTGAATTATTTCAAACACGCTAAGCGTTATGTCATATGTCGCAAATTAGCACTTGAAACTTTACTATTAAGTCGCTATCTTAGTTGGGTATGTAATTTAGTTTTTAATTTATTAAAAGGAGTTAAATAATGTTTGACAACTCATCAGCTCTAGATCGCTCACAGTCTTCACAAGAATTGACTAATAAGGTCTTACGCAATACCTATGCGTTGTTAGGTCTTTCATTAATACCCACAGTGATTGGTGCCTATATTGCGGTTAATATAAATTTTTCTTTTGCACAGCAACATCCGTTTTTATTTGCAATTGGTGCTATGGCGGTTATGTTTGGAATGTTTTCTGCGATTACAGCAAATCGCAATAGCAGTGTTGGTGTGGTTCTGTTGCTTGCATTGACATTCTTACTAGGCTTAATGTTGGGACCAATTTTGCAGGTTGCTTTACATCTTCGTAATGGTGTTCAGATAGTAGGCTTAGCAGCAGGTGGAACTGGCATTATTCTATTAACTTTATCAGGTATTGCAACGACGACCAAAAGAGATTTTAGCTTTATGGGTAAGTTCTTGATGGTGGGTATCATCTTGCTTATTGTCGCTTCACTAGCGAATATTTTCTTACAAATACCAGCAATGACCTTAGCAATGTCTGCAATAGGCGTGCTTTTGTTTTCAGGCTTTATTTTGTATGATGTAAGCCGCATAGTGAATGGTGGTGAAACTAACTATGTGATGGCGACTTTAAGCTTATACATGAGCATTTATAATTTGTTTACCAGCTTGTTGCAGTTATTAATGGGCACTATGGGTGGCAATGATTAAGCTTTAGAAATAGCGTGATGAATAAGCCGGTATTAAGTCGGCTTATTCAGTTTATTTTCCTTACGGCGTATGGCAAAGAATTTAGTGAGTACTTGAGCGCATCTTTCTGCCATAACGCCGCCAGTTACAGTTGTATGGTGGTTAAGCTTTGGCTCGTTCATAAGATTAATCACACTTCCACAAGCCCCAGTTTTTAGGTCTTGAGCACCAAATACAAGGCGGGCAAGGCGTGCGTGTTGAATAGCGCCACTACACATGGCACAAGGTTCTAATGTCACATATAGCGTGCAATCAGTTAAGCGGTAGTTGTTTAAATGAAGTGAAGCTGAACGTATGGCTTGAATCTCAGCATGTGCAGTAGGGTCATGACTAGCTATTGGTGCATTGCTGCCGTATCCAATAATGATGCCATCTTTAACAATAATTGCACCGACGGGTACTTCACCTGCTTTTGTTGCATGTTCTGCCATTTGCAACGCTAGTTGCATGTAAGCTTCATCCGACGTGGCTATTTGATTCATGAGAGTAGAATTTTGAACATTAAATGTTTGAATAATTTGTCCTGAATTAGCTGCTATTAGTCACAGTTTCATAATATTAGTATGGTAAATTATAGCAATATAACTAGCCAAAACGGATTCAATCTAATTGAATTTATAAAAAGGTTTTAAGTATGAACTCTGCAAAAACACATATAAGAAGATCTTCTGAACGCGGTCACGCTAATCATGGTTGGTTAGATAGTTACCACTCATTTTCTTTTGCTAATTACTATGACCCTGCGCATATGGCCTACTCAGTATTACGGGTAATTAATGAGGATATAATTGACCCTAGTCAAGGCTTTGGCATGCATCCACATAAAGATATGGAGATTATTACCTACATGCTTCAAGGAGAGTTGCAGCATAGAGATAGTTTGGGAAATGGTTCGGTGATTAAAGCTGGCGATGTTCAGCGCATGACTGCTGGCACGGGTATAGTCCATAGTGAATTTAACGCATCTAATACAAATAGCGCACATTTGTTGCAAATTTGGATCTTACCGGACCATCAACGGTTAATGCCGTCTTATGAAGAGAAGTGTTTTAGTCAAGAGCAAAAGCAAGATCGTTGGTGTCTGATTGTATCGCTAGATGGTCGTGACAACTCCTTGCAGATACATCAAGACATGTCTTTATATGCGTTGGTTTTATCAGCTAATAAGTCATTAGACTATCAAGTAAAAGCGGAACGCAGTACCTATATTCAAGTAGCAAGGGGTGCGCTGGAAATTAGCGGACATTTCTTGGAGGCTGGTGATGCATTGATGATTGATGCGGACACGATGGCCAGCACACTAGTATTTTATGCTAGCAAGCAAACTGAAGTGCTATTGTTTGATTTACCTGCTGAAGAGCGCTAGATAATGGCTAGAATGAATTAAGACATAAAACAATTAACTGAATTACTCACAAAGTAAGTTCAGAGTAAGAATAAATTTTTTAAAATGACATAAAGCGGAGCTAAGCATGACCAAAACAGTAGATTTATTCAGCCCAGTTAATTTGGGATCGATCGCACTTAAAAATCGTATGGTGATGGCGCCACTTACTAGAAATCGTGCTGGGGAGGGTGGGGTGCCGCAACCACTTAACGTTACTTATTATGAGCAACGTGCTTCTGCAGGTTTAATCATTACTGAAGCGACACCAATTTCAGCCATGGCGCATGGTTACCCAGCATTACCAGGTATTTATACTGAAGCGCAAATTGCTGGTTGGAAAAAAGTGACCGATGCAGTGCATGCTAAGGGCGGAAAAATAGTAATACAACTTTGGCATGTAGGTAGAATCTCACATCCAAGTTTATTGCCGAATGGTGCTTTACCAGTCGCACCATCTGCGATTAAACCCGATGGTAAAGCTTTTACTTATCAAGGTTTGGTAGATTATGTCGAGCCACGCGCACTGGAGGCGAGTGAGTTGCCGTTAATAGTGGCAGAATATATTCACGCAAGCCAATCTGCGCTAAAAGCAGGATTTGATGGAGTTGAGATTCATGCAGCCAATGGCTATTTAATTGATCAATTTTTGCGTGATGGCACGAATAAGCGTACTGATAATTATGGAGGCAGTATTGAAAATAGAACTCGCTTTTTATTAGAAGTAACCGAAGCTATTGTGAATGTTGTTGGCGCAGACAAAGTCGGCATGCGTTTGTCTCCTGTAAGTCCATTTAATGATATGCATGACAGTAATCCTCGGGAGCTGTTTAATTATGTCGCAACAGCAGTGAACAAATTTAACTTAGCATATTTACATGTGGTTGAAGGTGGTATGGGCGGTCCAGTTGTAGATTTTGATTTTAATGAGTTACGTCAACACTTCAAGGGTGCCTATATAGCAAACTTGTCTTTTGATAAGTTGCGTGGCAATGCTGCTATTGCTAGCGGACATGCCGAAGCTGTCGCTTTCGGAGTGCCATTCATCGCTAATCCAGATTTAGTAGAGCGTTTCAGAACAGATGCTCCGCTTAATACCCCAGACTCTGAATCATTTTACGGTGGAGATGCACGTGGTTACACCGACTATCCATTCTTAGGCGCTTAATATGTTGCATAAACCTGCTATTACTCAAGTAGTGATTAATGAGACAATTGCTAACCGATGGAGTGGTCGTGCATATGATGCAGACCAAGCGCTTGGCCAAGACGAGGTAATTGCATTACTGGAAGCAGCTCGTTGGGCGCCTTCTTGTTTTGGTGATCAACCATGGCGCTTTATTGTCTGCAATAAGAGTACAGATGCTGATGCTTGGCAACGAGGATTTGATTGCCTAGGAGAGAGCAATCAAACTTGGGCTAAAGAGGCTCCGTTATTATTGCTGATTTGTGCAGATACAATTTTTAGTCACAATCTACAACCTAACCGTTGGGCCCAATATGACACGGGTGCTGCCGCTGAGAACTTGTGTTTACAAGCAAGCAGTATGGGTTTAACCGCACACCAAATGGGGGGCTTTAATGCTGATAAAGCGCGCACGGCTTTTTCTATACCTTCACAATTTACACTCATGGCAATGATATCAGTGGGCTACCCTGCTGATAAAGCAAGCTTATTACCTGAAATACTGAGCCGTGAGAATGCTGATCGTAAACGTAGACCATTAAATGAGCTGTTTTTCTCTTCTCACTGGGGTCAAGCATTAGATTAACTTTGCTAGATGTAGGTTTTTTTTGGTGCTAGCTTTTCAACGCAGTGCTTACCTTAAAGCCATAGCTCTGCTAGAATCATACCGAAAATTCAATTAATCAACCCAGTTAGGATATCCCTATGGCCGTAGTTGTTCTCAATAAAGACAATTTCAAGCAAGTAATCGAAAAAAATGAATTTGTGATCGTAGATTTTTGGGCACCTTGGTGCCAGCCTTGCGTTGATTTTACACCAACTTTCGAAGCGGCTGCAGTCGCAAATCCAGATGTAGTTTTTGGTATGGTTAATACTGAAACAGATCCTAGTATTGGTGAGTACTTTGAAGTGAATCAAATTCCAGGCATTTTAGTCATTCGTGAGCAAGCTGGTATTCATGCGCAGGTAGGTGAAATTGGTGCACCCGCACTAGCGGAAATTATCAAATGGGCGCGAGACTTCGATTTAACTGAAGTAAGCGCGTTCTACAAGCAAGAAGACTCAAAAGTCAATTAAGATAGATTAATAAAAAAAGATTAGCGCTTATTCTCTTTGATAAGGGGTGAGCGCTAAGCTAATTGGTAGCTAGGTATTTACTTGGATCTACCGATTTACCTAGATGTCGAATTTCAAAGTGTAACCCTATTTTATTCGCATCAGTGTCGCCCATTTCGGCAATTTTCTGGCCACTATTCACCTGCTGACCCTCTTTAACTAAGAGCGTTTTGTTGTGGGCATAAACTGACAAGTAGTTGGCATTATGTTTAATAATGACTAACTTCCCGTAACCGCGTAAATCTGAACCACTGTAGATCACCTTACCGCTAGCAGCAGCGTTAATTGATTGGCCGCTGGCACCAGAGATATCAATACCTTTATTGCTCGTTTCATTAAATGTCTCTGACACCTTACCTTTTGTAGGCCAAGCCCATTGGATATCGTCTGTTGCTTCACTGCTGATTTTAGTCTCAGTCAAGTTAGCCGTTGTAGTTTTTGTTGGAACTGGACTACTGCTTGATTTTTCAGCTATTGTTTGACTTAGTAGAGGAGCTTTGTTCGATGCCTCCTCGCTATAGAGTTCACGAATAGCCTTTGGGCTACTTAATGATGGGGCGTTTTGGGTGATGCTAGCCGATTGAGCTAAGCCGTTTCCTGTATTGTTACCTGATCCATTTAGGGGGAAAGTACTAACACCATCTCCTTGATCCAATTTAGCTTCTGTTGTGGCTAACTTGTCTTTTGTTGATTTCAATTTAAGAGATTGCCCAACCTTAATAGTGTAGGGTGGGCTTATATCGTTATTCTGCGCAATATCCTTATAGTCGTAACCAAACTCCAGACCGATACTAATGAGTGTGTCCCCTTTTTTTACGATATAAGCATCTGGGCGCCAGTCAGTAGTTTTAGATTCGTTTTTATGCGGTGACTTTTTGCTTGGTGTATTGGCGGTATTTGGTTTGTTGTTATTGCTCATTCTGTCGATGACAGGCGCTGGAAGGTTGCTGCTACAAGCCACAATGACTAAAGCTAAAGATACGACGATGCTAGAGCATAACTTATTCATATTTAACTAGTACCACCTAATAATGGCACAAACTTCACTGCTTCTAACTTGGTTTGGCGGTATTCAAGGTTAGAAACGCGTTCCACTAAATATAGAACTTGCTCATCAGTACCTACTGGAATGATTAATCGACCATTAACAGCTAGTTGTTCTAGTAAGTCTTGAGGAATGTGACTTGCTGCAGCGGTTACGATAATGCCATCAAATGGAGCCACTTCCGACAGTCCCATATTGCCATCGGCGTGATCAAGTTTAACATTGGCACATTTTAGTTCGCGTAAATGACCGCGAGCTTTCATTAATAAGGGGCGTATGCGTTCAACTGAGTATACTTCTTGGGCCAGTTTTGATAGTACAGCGGTTTGATAGCCGCAACCTGTTCCTATTTCGAGAACTTTTTGTAAAGCGTTTCCATTACGTAATAGTTCAGACATTCTAGCCACAATGTAGGGTTGTGAGATCGTTTGGCCAAATCCGATAGGTAATGACACATCCTCATAAGCGCGAATGGATAATGCTTCATCAACAAAGATATGACGTGGCGTTGCAGAAATCGCAGAAAGCACCACTTCATCTTTGATTCCTTGTTCACGCAGTCTGCCCAGCATACGTTCTCGTGTTCGCAAAGAGGTCATGCCAATCCCTGCCTGTGAGTTTCTAATGACAGCCAATCTAACGCTCCAATTTTGCTAGCATTTTAGCCAGTCTTGGATTTCAGCCAGTTGGGCGTGGTGTGTAAGATCCACTTGTATCGGTGATATTGATACCTGGCGGTTGGCAACGGCATAAAAATCAGTACCTAAGCCACCATCATTTGGTTGCCCCGCAGCGCCTACCCAATACGCAGTTTCATTGCGGGGTGTTTTTAATTGTATTACTGGCTCAGCTTTGTGACGTTTACCTAGACGTGTAACTATTCGGCCCTGTAATTCATCATAAGGGATATCAGGCACATTAACATTCAGTAAAGTGGCCGATTTGAAGCCTGTTTTTTGATAATGCTGGACTAACTCAACAGCTACTCTAGCCGCAGTTTCAAAATAAGTAGAGTTATGCTGTGACATGGAAATGGCAATGGATGGAATGCCAAGTAAGTAGCCTTCCGTTGCTGCCGCGACCGTGCCAGAGTAAATAGTGTCATCACCCATGTTAGCGCCATCGTTAATACCGCTAATTACCATATCGGGGAGGCTATCCATTAACCCAGTTAAAGCGATATGTACGCAATCAGTAGGGGTGCCATTGACGTACATAAACCCGTTAGGAGCTTTCTTAACGCTTAGTGGTCGATCCAATGTGAGCGAGTTACTGGCGCCACTTCGGTTTCGTTCGGGTGCTACCACCGTAATGTCAGCTATTTTAGCGATATGTGCAGCCAGAATGTTGAGGCCAGGTGCAAAGTAACCGTCATCGTTGGAGAGTAATATTTTCATTGTTTAAATTATAGTAGAAGACAAGGCTTATGTATGTGAGTTAGCTAAAAAAGGGGTGGTAATAACTCGGGATTGACTAGATTAGGAATTATCTTTTAAATTAATCAGATTTACACTTAAGTTATTTTTCGTGTAAGGCGTGCATAAAAAATAGCACACACAAAAAAAATCAATGTTAATAATAGTTCTAAAAATGCTAACTTGGATGATAGGCCACTATCTGACCAAGCGCGAACAACGCCCTCGGTAAAGTAAAGTAGTATAAACATACTAGACCATTGATAGGTGTAACGGTTACCTCGTAATATACCAAACAAAGGTAATAATAATGGGGTCGCTTTTAGCACAAGTAAAGTGCCGCCTGGCCTAAGTGGGGATAATAAAGATTCCCAAGCTAAGGACAATAAGATTAGAGCAATGAGACTAAACGTCGCGCCTAAGCGAAGATTCCTGATCATAATTTTACTGCCTTAGACATGTCAATCAGGGCCATTCTGGCCGATTGTGCATCATGTATGGGTTGTTTAAAACTGAAACGCACTATTTGTTGCTTTAAATCAGACATTAATTTCACTCTCACATCAAAGCCTTCGCTATCTATACCGACCATTTCTGGGTCGACTACATCTAAGTGGCTATAATATTTGCAATAAGCGATAAGGCTGTGGATATGGTCAGCATTCATGTGCTCAATTATGGCTGCTTCTTGGCTGGCCAGTTCGGATTCGCTAAGTAAATCACTACCAGCAAACTCTTCAATATCTAGCCAGCCCATTTTTCCAAAGCCTGCAATATAGCGCGCTTGTTCAATTGCTAGTCGGTAAAAGCTAAAATCGTGCATTGAAAAATAATTTTCAGCTTGGGGTAAGTAGCGTAAGTATCGTCCGCATAAATCTGAGTCGGTTTTCTCGATTAATTTCGCTTCTCCTAACAAGGTCAAGCGAGCGCTCGCTTGTAAGTCATCCTCCCCAGAAAATATAGTAAGAGATACTCTGGGGTTGCTGATAATATTCTTAGTGTGTTCGGCAATGGTACTCACTAAAAGGACTGGTTGCCCGCTATGATTTAGTACAAACGGCGCTACTGATCCAAATGGATAACCTGGGTATTTGACTGATATCGTTGAAAGTATTGCACTTCGTGAGGCGCGTAAGAACTGCCGAGCTTCAGTAGCTAGATTATTGAACACGTTATGCCACGAGTTTAAGTGCAGTTTTGCCTAGGCGTTTTCCCAGTGCCATACAAAGTTTTTTCTCATCTGCGCTAATCGGTTTATCATCCATAGGACCTCCAATATGGCTAGCTCCATAAGGAGAGCCGCCCGTTTGGGTGTTGGATAACTCAGGCTCTGAATAAGGAAGACCTAAAATAACCATACCATGATGCATTAGCGGTAACATCATAGAAAGTAAGGTGCTTTCGTTGCCTCCGTGCATAGAACCGCTACTCGTAAATAATGCAGCTGGCTTACCAATCAAAGCGCCTTTAAGCCATAATGCAGTTGTGCCATCTAGAAAATACTTCATGGGTGCTGCCATATTGCCGAAGCGGGTAGGGCTACCTAAAGCTAATCCTATACATTGTTCTAAATCTGAGAGTTCAACATAAGGATCGCCAGTAAAAGGAATGTCTGACTCAGTAGCTTCACAGTTAGCCGAAACCTTAGGTACGGTTCGAACACGTGCTTTGACATTGGGTACACTTTCTATGCCCCGCGCAATTAATTGGGCCATATCTCGCACTGCGCCACCTTGTGAGTAGTAAAGAACTAATATTTCATTCATAGCTAGATCCAGATCCAAATCCTAAATGTTAGATACTCTGTGCTAACTCAGTTGCTTTGCCGATATAGCTAGCAGGCGTCATATCTAGTAAAGCTTGTTTAGCATCACTGGGAATCATTAGCTCGTTAATAAATGAGTGAAGAGAGGCTTTATTAATACCACCTTTACCGCGGGTTAGCTCTTTAAGTTGCTCATAAGGATTAGCGATGCCATAGCGGCGCATTACAGTTTGAATTGGTTCAGCCAACACTTCCCAGCTATTATCTAAATCCTCTGCTAGCTTAATGGGGTTAATTTCGAGTTTATTTAAGCCACGCAAGCAAGAGTCGTAACCCAGGAGTGTGTATCCAAAAGCGACACCCATGTTGCGTAGTACGGTTGAGTCTGTCAGATCACGCTGCCAGCGGGAGATAGGAAGCTTTTCTGCCATATGGCGTAACACTGCATTGGCTAAACCCAGATTACCTTCGGAGTTTTCAAAATCAATCGGATTTACTTTATGTGGCATGGTAGATGAACCAATCTCACCAGCTTTTACTTTTTGTTTAAAGTAACCCACTGAAATATAGCCCCAAATGTCGCGGTTTAGATCAATCAAAATGGTGTTTATGCGAGCCAGAGTGTCATACAGCTCTGCCATATAGTCATGTGGTTCTATTTGTATGGTCATCGGGTTGTAAGTAAGTCCTAAACGCTGTACAAATTTTTCAGCAAAACTTGCCCAGTCAAAGTCAGGATAGGCGGATAAATGTGCATTAAAATTACCAACGGCACCATTGATTTTCCCCAGAATTTCATTCTCAGCAAGTTGTTTTTGTTGGCGTTGCAAACGGTATACCACGTTCGCTATTTCTTTACCCATTGTGGTTGGAGAAGCTGTTTGACCATGGGTGCGAGCCAGCATAGGCTGGCCTGCTAACTGATGAGAAAGTTCGCTAAGGCGTGCTATTAACTCCACTAAAAATGGAAGCATGACATCGTCACGTGCCGTTTTGAGCATTAAGCCATGCGATAAGTTATTGATATCTTCACTGGTACAGGCAAAATGAATAAACTCACTTGCAGCTTTAATTTCTGGATTACCATCAAACTTTTCTTTTAGCCAATATTCAAGGGCTTTTACATCGTGATTAGTCTTTGCTTCAATTGCCTTTACCTGCATGGCATCCACTTCGCTAAAATTAGCGATTACGGTATCTAATTCATTGATTGTTTCACCATGAAAAGAAGAAATTTCTTTTAAGTTGGATTCTGCTGCTAAAGCTTTAAGCCATTCTACCTCTACTAAAGCGCGGTGTTTAATCAGTGCATATTCACTGAAATATGGCCGTAGGATATCAAGTTTGGTTTGATACCGACCATCCAGTGGAGATAAGGCATTGAGCGTGGTAAGGGACATATCGAGCTTTAAATAAACAGTTCTAGAATTTTATATTTTACCTTAGTAACTAATTAAACTCCTATTAGAGTTTGATACGTTTGTTAATGATTAATTAAGAATAGAGCCTAGTTTGCGAAAAACGTATTTACTCGCAGAGTTTAGTTATATTCATATCATTAAATTGGAGTTTAGTCGACATTAGCATTGACTAATTATGGTTTATTGTTACGAAGTTTTGGCTAGCCCAAGGTTCTGAAAAATAGCAAATAAATCATCAGGCCAAAATACAAAATAGCAAACAGCGCAACAATCCAAAAAACTTTAAGCATATTATGATTAATTTCAGTCAGCTTGCTCGCTAAAATGTCTAATCGTTCGTTTGTAGTTTTCTCTTGATGCATTGGTGCTCCTAGTAATAGTACTGGCTATTTAGTCACCATAAACTCTTGATAGATATTGCGGTTACGCATGCATTCACTCGCATTTTTGTCCACACA
>Ga0364886_10791_pt1 | contig 11131 bp, 14 predicted proteins | sample ExccelJu500001D3_4_FD_206926 | JGI IMG/M metagenome (GOLD analysis project Ga0364886, IMG submission 206926) | Enriched cells from Trout Bog Lake Hypolimnion, Wisconsin, USA - BchlTB.July23.5000.01.D3 | ecosystem: Environmental > Aquatic > Freshwater > Lake > Hypolimnion/Profundal zone | place... | reverse complement strand
AAAGGTATTCGCTTGGTCTCAGGTGATCACGAAGTTGACTGTAAAACTGAAGCTGGAAATATGTTGCTAAAGGCCTGCTTTCTGAAGAAAGCCTAAAGAATCAACGCTTGTAAAAATACGAAAGGCCTGATCTCTCAAGCCTTTCGGGAATTTCGCTTAATCAAGCGCACAACTATAGGACCAATAAATTAAGCGCTAGCCTTTTTCAAAATGGCATACAGCTGGTCCTTTAAAAGTAACTTTTCCTTCTTGAGAACTTCAATCTCTTCATGAGTGCTTGGCTCAGTATGAGCTTCCATCCTCTGAATCTTTCCATCCAAGTCATTGTGCTTATCAAACAAATGGGAAAGGTGACGGTCAGAAGTTTTGAGTTTGCTAATTAATTCGCGATATTCTGGAAACATGGATTCTCTTTAGGTCTAAGTGATGGTTACTAAGGACCCAGTTTAGCAAGATTCAGAAATTTCAAGCGAAGCGTTTTAATCTTTGCCATCAAAATACCGTTGCCCCTTGATTTTTGAAGGATAAACCCCATATAGACTCCATCAAATCTTGATAAAAATTGCAGTAATATAAACTTGTGCTCAAAGCACATTAACTACCAAAAAGAAGGGTAATAAACCATGGCTACAAAGAAGTCACCAGCAAAGAAAAAAGTAGCTACTAAGGTGGTAAAAAAAGCCCCTGCAAAGAAAGTAGTTGCTAAAAAAGTTGTTGCCAAGAAAGCGGTAACAAAAAAGGTAGCAAAAAAACCCGCAGCGAAGAAAGTTGCCGTCAAGAAAACGGCCGTTAAAAAGCCTGTTGCTAAAAAAGCGATCAAAAAAGTAGCAGCCAAAAAGGTTGTCGCTAAGAAACCCGTCGCAAAAAAACCCGTTGCCAAGAAAGTTGCCAAGAAGTCGGCTAAAAAATCCACTCCAAAAGCACTAAAGGTTGATCATTACGGCTTGGAAGAAGACGATGAGTTTTATGGCCTGTACTTTGCTAAATCCACGAAAAAGGGTTTGGTGGAAGTTAAGCCTTGTACTTTCTCCCTCATGTATTGGTGGAAAGGCTTGCTTGGCTACCCTGACATGATTGAGATCTCTAAAAACAGTAACACTGCGATGTTGCAGTTTGAATCCACATTTGGTGGCGGAGATTCAGGTGAAACTGAATTAACCGAAAAAGATGTTTTAGATATTGACCACATCATTGAAGTCGATGAGGAAGAAATGTTGGTTTCCTTGTACTCTTATGTACCGATTTCTATTCCAGAAAATCTCATTGGCGCATTGGGCTTGGCGATCTTGAACATTAACCCAGAAACCCGTTATGGCAGCCTGGAAATTTGCTCAACAGAGAACAAAGAAGGTCAAACAGAACACTTCTTGCGTTACCGTGCAGCAACTTACTTGCGTGGAATCAAATCTGGCAAGGTGGAAGCTATTGAAAGCATGGTTACCAATGGATCTGAGTTCTTTGGTCTTGCCTTAGATGCAATGTGTGTAAATAAATCGATTAAGAAATGGTTATTGAGCTAATCAGCAACCAGGTTTAATTACCACAGACATAGGTGTAGGCCATAGGAAAGCGGTCGTTGACTGTTTTTCGACTTTCGACAACTGTCGCGGTTCGCTTTCCTAACTTTTTACACTCTTCAACGGCCGCTGCTGTAGCCTCTTCATCTTTGGCAGATTTCGGAGCATGCACTCCCACAGTGCCATCTGATTGACGATAGACCCGAAAATCGCTCACAGGCGTTCCGCACGCTCCCAAAGCCATTCCCAGACATAGCGCACCAGCCAGTTTTAAGTGTCGTTTGCCCATTTCCATGTAAGTCCCTATATTCCAGTCTTCTATTTAATGAATTGTAGAGCGCGCTAATTTAATTGGAGCAATTAAGGGCTATCACAAGCCCCATTTACCATCTGCTTTAATATACAGGCGTCACTTTATCCCGATATATATTAGATGCGACCCCAAGAGCTTATTTCTAATTAAGCGCCTCGGCCATCCTTAGCAATAGAACTATATGACTATAAATATCAATTTAGAGCGTGGCTTAGGCCAACGTCAAATGGAGATGATTGCCATTGGCGGCTGTATTGGCACAGGTCTTTTTATGGGCTCGGGGAAAACCATTTCTCTGGCTGGACCAGGAATCATTTTGGTCTACGGGGTAACGGGCTTTATTTTGTATTTCGTAATGCGGGCCATGGGTGAACTGTTGGTACACAACTTGCAATACAAATCTTTTGTCGATTTCTCCGAAGATATCCTAGGGCCTTCAGCTGGATTTTTTGTGGGCTGGTCTTATTGGTTCGCGTGGATTGTTGCGGCAATCGCGGAAATTACCGCAATTACTGGATATGTCTCATTTTGGTGGCCCAATCTTCCTCACTGGATATCTGCACTCACAACCATTTTCGTTTTGCTTGCACTTAACCTTTTAAGCGTGAAAGCATTTGGTGAACTTGAGTTCTGGCTTTCTATTATTAAAGTAATCGCCATCATTGGGCTGATTGCAATTGGCTTTTGGTTAAGTGTTTCTGGTTTCATCTCTCCAGAAGGAATCAAGGCCAACATCAGTAACCTTTGGTCTTACGGTGGTATCTTTCCAAATGGAGTGCAGGGCTTAATGGCGGGACTGCAAACAACAATCTTCGCCTTTGCCGGTATGGAAATTATCGGGACTATGATGGCTGAAGCTAAAGACCCCAAGCGCATGCTTCCAGCATGCTATCCGCAAGATTCCTTGGCGCATTATGATTTTTTACATTGGCACTGTCACAGTATTGATGATGGTCACACCTTGGAAAGATATCTCTCCAGATAAAAGCCCTTTTGTTGGGATGTTCTCCCTTGCAGGTCTAGTAGGCGCCGCCTCATTAGTCAATTTTGTGGTGCTGAGTTCCGCTACCTCCTCTAGCAATAGCGGTATTTTCGCCACCTCTAGAATGCTTTATGGACTCGCAAAACAACATCATGCGCCCGCGATGTTTGGAAAACTCTCTACGCACCAAATTCCTACTGGTGGCATTTTTGTCGGTACGGCCCTCATTCTTTCCGTCTCGATGATTTTGACAACCATGGAATCCGTGATGGATGCTTTTGAATTAGTAGGAACAGTAGCAGCTATGATCTTTATCTTTATTTGGTCGATGATTCTCATTTCTTACATTGCCTACTGCCGACGTCGTCCAGCAGCCCATCAAGAATCAGAATTCAAGATGCCCATGAGCAAAGTCATGCCCTATGTCGCATTGGGATTTTTTGTCTTTGTGACCTACACCCTATTTCTAAACCACGATACTCGAATTGCGCTATATGTCCTGCCACTCTGGTTTATGGGATTAGGTTTAGCTTATTGGTTTAAGACAAGGAAAAGTCCAGCCCATCAAAGACTTATGCAAGCCCATCATCAAAAAGTGCTGGAAGAAAAAATCAGCGCTAAAGCATTTAGATCACAAAGCCTATAGCTTGTTAGTATTTGCAAGAAGGTAATACAAAATATTGGGGAGTATTGAAATGAAAAGATTGCTACTAGCCTTAAGTCTACTGATGTCAGTGACTGCAGCTCATGCCCAATGGAAGCAGATTGGTGTTCAGGTACAAGGGGCTAAAGCCTATATCGATAGCTCCACCATTGAAAAGACTGGGGATACATCAAAGGTATTGGTCATGCTTGATTTTAAAAAGCCAGAAACCCACAACACTAAAAAACCCTACTCTTCAATAACTTATCTATGGGAATTTAATTGCGCTCAAAGTAAACGCAGACCTTTGGCTATTAATCGATATTCAGGCAATAAAGCTAGTGGCACAGTCGTGCAAAGTACCCCTGAAAATCCTGAGTGGCAGTTTGTTTATCCTCATACCATTTACTCTGCCGCCCAAGAGATTGCCTGCGCAAAATAAGAGGATTTAGAAGGCGATCGCCTCACCATATTGATTTGAAGTCTCATCACCTTCAAGGCAATACCAATAAATCAATAGCAAGTTCACTAGCGGGATGAGCCCAAGCAAGATCCACCAACCATTACGGTCAATATCGTGCAAGCGACGCACTGAGACAGCAGCATGGGGAAGTAGTAAGGCAAGCGCAGTCAAGGCATAAAGAGTGCCGCTTACCAATGAAGCTGCGGCAGCAATGAGCACAATAAAGAGCACGAACCACCAATACTCACTTCGACTTGCGCGCCCCTTAAAGTCGGCATACTTAGAAAGACATACCCCAATAGATTGTGAAAACGTCATCACCAATATCCCTTAGTTAAAGATCAAATCATACCGATCTTTAAGCGCATATTTAGCCAAATTAGTAAGCTTTGCTTTGCTTTAATAAGCCACTTGTTGCCAGCCACTAGGGCAAGCTTGAGTTTGGGGATAGTACAAACCATTCTCAGGGCAGTAAGCGGCGGTTCTTTGAGGTGCCCCATAGTAGTGTGGGTAGTAAACAGGCGCAGGACGGTAATAGATATTGGCACCAACCACTCCTACGGCTGCGCCAACCACAAATGGTGCCCAGGCACCACCGTGCCAACCACCATAGCCACCACGCCAACCGTGGGCATTAGCAGGTGCCACTGCCCCAGCTAAAGATAATGTGGCAACTACTGAAATGAGAATTCTTTTCATATTCAACTCCTACATTAATAGGGATTTACCTCTCCCTGCCCTATTAACGCCAAGCCAAATTGGCAAGTTGACAGGAAATCCAAATCCTTTTTGCGACGCCTTAAAACTTGTAAAACAATCAGGTGTAAGCTTTGAACTATGAATATGACTCCTGAAAATTCAACACTTGTCGTTATTGATATGCAAGACAGGCTAATGCCTGTTATCGAGGATCATGAAAACATCCTGAAACAGTGCCTGCGCATAGCCAATATCGCCCGAATTCTGGATATTCCCATTATTGGCACCGAACAAAGCCCTCAAAGCTTGGGAAATAACGCAAAAGAGCTTAAAGTACTTTGCCAAAAAACTGTCGTCAAGGATCATTTTGATGCCTGCATAGATGGCCTTATCGAGGCTTTACCAAAAGATCGTCCCCAGCTTATCTTGACCGGTTGTGAAACCCATATCTGCCTCATGCAAACAGCCCTACATTTGCTTGCAGCTCACTATGACGTATCCATCCCGGTAGATGCCACAGGATCACGCGCTAGCCTGAATAAAGACTACGGATTACAGAACTTAAGGGCGGCCGGGACAAAGCTCCTCACTGTTGAAATGGTCGCTTATAAGTGGCTTAAATCCTCTAAACACCCCAAATTTAAAGAAGTTTTAGCCATCATTAAATAAGCGGCACTAAATAAGCAACTTCCAAGCGATCACCAGAAACTGACTTCCTGAGCAGTTTCCTGGTGGGTAAGCGATAATTAAATCAGACTTTTTTGACCATTTCTATTCGGAGCTTTACACATGCCTGCTTACCGCTCAAAGACCTCAACTGCTGGCCGCAATATGGCGGGCGCTCGCTCCCTGTGGCGCGCCACTGGCATGAAAGATGAGGATTTTTCCAAACCCATCATTGCGGTTGTGAACTCTTTTACTCAATTCGTACCAGGCCATGTCCACTTAAAGGATTTGGGTCAGCTAGTCGCCCGTGAAATTGAAGCTGCCGGTGGTGTCGCCAAAGAGTTCAACACCATTGCGGTTGATGATGGTATTGCCATGGGTCATGATGGAATGCTCTACTCCCTACCCAGTCGCGATCTGATTGCTGACTCTGTTGAGTACATGGTCAATGCCCATTGCGCTGATGCTATGGTCTGCATCTCTAACTGTGACAAGATCACCCCCGGTATGTTGATGGCCGCTATGCGCGTCAATATCCCTGTGATTTTTGTTTCAGGTGGACCGATGGAGGCTGGCAAGGTACGCTTAGCGAACCCCGTGACCAAAACCATTGAGATCGTCAAAATGGATTTGATCGACGCCATGGTGATGGCTGGTGACAGCAAAGTAAGCGACGCAGATTTAGCTGAAGTAGAACGCTCTGCTTGCCCAACCTGTGGCTCTTGCTCTGGCATGTTTACAGCCAATTCTATGAATTGCTTAACTGAAGCTTTGGGACTCTCATTGCCTGGTAACGGCACCATGCTAGCCACCCACGCAGATCGTGAGAAATTGTTTAAGAAGGCCGGTCATGTCATTGTTGATTTGTGTAAGCGTTACTACGAACAAGATGATGCTGCAGTCTTACCTCGTTCGATTGGTGTGAAAGCTTTTGAAAACGCGATCGCTTTAGACATCGCGATGGGCGGCTCTACCAATACCATTTTGCATATCTTGGCAATTGCTCAAGAAGCGCAAATCCAATTTACACTAGATGATATTGATCGCATATCTAAAATTGTTCCGCAGCTATGCAAAGTCGCTCCGAATACCAATAAATATCACATTGAAGATGTGCACCGCGCAGGCGGCATTATGGCCATCTTGGGTGAGCTCGATCGCGCAGGCCTTCTGCATACCGACGTCCCAACAATTTTAGGTAAAACCTTGAAGTCGGTTCTGGATGAATGGGATATCGCCCGCAATCCAAGTGATGCAGTCAAAACTTTCTACATGGCTGGCCCTGCAGGCATTCCGACACAAGTTGCCTTTAGTCAGAACACACGTTGGCCTAGTTTAGATATTGATCGCGCTGAAGGCTGTATCCACTCTATTGATCATGCTTTTAGCAAAGAAGGTGGCCTTGCAGTGTTACGCGGCAATATTGCACTAGATGGCTGCGTTGTTAAAACTGCAGGTGTAGATGACAGTTTGCTCGTCTTTGAAGGTCCAGCCCACGTAGTTGAATCTCAAGATGAAGCCGTTGAACATATTCTTAATGACAAGGTCAAAGCTGGCGATATTGTTGTTGTTCGCTATGAAGGCCCTAAGGGTGGTCCTGGTATGCAAGAAATGCTCTACCCGACCAGTTACATCAAATCCAAAGGCTTGGGCAAAGCATGTGCCCTACTGACTGATGGCCGTTTCTCAGGTGGCACCTCAGGCTTATCTCTGGGGCATTGCTCTCCAGAGGCAGCAGCTGGTGGTGCAATTGGCTTAGTCCGAAATGGAGATCGTATTCGTATTGATATTCCAAATCGCAGCATCAATGTATTGGTGAGTGATGATGAGCTAGCTACACGTCGCATTGAGCAAGATAAGCTTGGCTGGAAACCTACATTGCCACGCCCACGCAAAGTGTCTGCTGCTCTAAAGGCTTACGCCATGCTGGCTACCTCAGCAGATAAAGGTGCAGTTCGCGATTTATCGCTTCTTGGCTAATTTTTTAAAAAATTAGCTTTAGGGACTGAACTTGAAGATGCTGGGGATTTAGGGTGGTGACAAAAATGATCAACGGAAAAGTGATTAATATAGTGCCACCCCCTACGCCACCCCCTACAATAGGCCTATGTTGATACAAATCGCCAATCTCCTTCTTCAGGTATTTGCCAGCGTCATCGCTGGTGCCTGCCTTTTGCGTTGCTACTTGCAATGGCTAGCTTTTAATCTTGGAACAGGTCAAAACCAGTCTTTTGGGGCCTTTATTCTCCCTCTAACGAATTGGATCGTCATTCCCTTTCGTCGCATTATTCCTAGTGTTGGGCGATTTGATACAGCGAGCTTTTTGGCAGCCTATGTCATCATCCTAGGGAAATCCATCGCATTAACTTTGCTGGTGGGCGCAGATATTTCTATTCTGCCGCACGTGGTTTTCGCATTCATTGACCTTCTGGATCTGACACTCTCTGGCCTAGTTGGGCTGGTTTTTGCTAGCGTAATTCTTTCTTGGGTAAGCGCAGGTTCTCAAATTCAGTATTTGGTATTTCTTTTGGTCGATCCATTGCTAAGACCGATTCGAAGGGTGATTCCGAACATGGGGGCCTTAGACTTATCGCCTTTGGTTCTATTACTCGGCCTGCAAATACTTCAGATCGTTTTAAACAACCTGAAATAAATCTGCCGTGAAGGCAGGTTTATAGCTTCCAGAAGACGGGGGCTAAACCCAGTACTGCCAATAGCAACATAAAAATGCTGCTCTGCACTCTCGATTTTTCAGATGAGAGAAAGTATGCATAAATCCCCCTCATCAAATTATTGCTAGCAGCAGCAATCAGAATCGCATTTGCAGCGATACCCAAAGATCCAACGCTAGGCGCGCTCTGCGTCAAACTCATTACAAAGGGATCAATATCAGCAAGTCCCATGATGCCCGCCAATGTATATAAGCCTCTATCCCCAAAATACTCTACAGCATATTGAGTTGCTACCAACATAGCGACAAACAAAGACCCAAATAAAAATGCCGTGCTGAACTCCAGTGGGTTTTTGACTTCTGCGACATCTGCTAGAGGTACCTTAGCCTGATCATCGCCTCTTGACCATGCAAACCCAAACAGAATGGCTATGCAAGACAAGTCTAGAAAAGAAGGTCCTAACTGCTTCATTAAATCTTGATTGAATAATGCAAGCAAGATAGCTAAGCGTAGGTACATGATTCCTGAGGCCATAATAATTCCGCCGGTAAACAAGCGGGGTCGATCCTGGGTTTTGGATCTTCTGGCCAAGACTACGGTAGTTACAGTCGAAGAATAAATCCCACCCAAAATGGCAGCCCATAAGATGCCAGCGGTTTTTTTGCCTAACTTTTGCAACACATAACTTGCATAAGACACACCACTAACCGCTACGACTACTAACCAAATTTTTAATGGGTTAATTTGAAATTGCGTCAGAGGTTCATTTGGCAACAGAGGCAATATCACAGCTGATAACAGCAGAAACTTTGTGAAAGCCAAAATATCATCTGACTCGATCTTCTTAGCCAAACCTTCCAAAAAGTTTTTAAGACTTAGCAAGAGCATGGTTGCTACTACCAAAGTCGTCGCAACCCATAGTAAATTATGTTGAACAAGACCACCAATTAAATAGGTGGTCAGAGCTGACATTTCAGAAGTTACGCCAGCATAGCCAGACTCTTTAAGCTTATGCCAATATGCTAGTAGCAAGAAAGAAGCTACCACTGCAAAACCTACTAAAAATGGAATGAGCACTGAGTCGGACAATACCGACATGGAGTAGCCAATCATCCCGATCAGCGGGTAGGTTCGAACGCCTCCAAATGCAAAGTGATCATCACTAGATTTGCGCTCTTCTCTTTCTAAGCCGATTAGAAAAGATAAGAAAAGCACAAATAAGATTTGTGATCCTTCTTTTGGTAGCCAACTAAAAAATTCCATTTAATCTCTTTTTGAAATATAGTAAAAATACTATCTATTTGAGTGTACTGCGAGGAATGACAATGAACCGAGAAACTAACCTGAGATCCCTCGTCAAGGCCATTACCTACCGACTCATCATTATCATTTTAGATTTTTCTGTCATCTATTTGCTGACAGGAAAACTCTCTATTGCAGTTGGTTTTATGCTCATTAGCAACTTATACACATCGGTCGCCTATTTTTTACATGAGCGTCTCTGGAATAAAATCAAATGGAAATTAGAGCCAAATTAAAATCCTAAGACTCTTCCCCCCGAATTAATAAAACAGGCTTGCTGGCTACTCGCACAATAGATTCAGCAACACTACCTAAGAGAAAATGACTAAACCCTCTACGCCCATGGGTACCAACGACTATCAGATCTGCAGGCCAATTCTTGGCCTCTTTGGCAATAGCCTGAGCAATACGCTCCCCTGAGACTTCAGTCTCTACAATCTTCGTCTGCGAACTAACCCCTGCCGCATCAAGTTTTTTCTTAGCCTGGGCTAGGACTCCTGTCGCCTCCTCACGTATTGAGGCAATCACCTCTTGCAAGGAGATAAATTCCAACTGAGGGGCAAAAGAATAGGCATCGATCACATAAATACCTCGTACTATTGAACCGCCTTCTTTCGCTAAAGTGATTGCTTCATCAAGTGCAAGATTTGCAGTATCGCTACCATCCAAGGCAACCAATATCTGTTTAAACATGGTCTTTATTCCTCAAGAAAAATGAACTTATATACATTTTCATACTACTACTCAAAATACTCCTTATTCAAGGGCATGCGTAGCAATAACGATCTAAAGCCCCTTCATAAAGCCTAAAATACCAAAAAGACTGGAAAGACCCATTACCCTATCGAGATGGCTAAAAAAATTCATCCAGACGTGATCAAGCTAGGCATAGTCAGTTTTTTGACTGACCTAAGCTCGGAAATGATTTTTTCAGTCTTTGCGATTTTTTTTACGGGAATAGCCGGAGCCTCTGCCGCGCTACTGGGTCTAGTTGAAGGTTTGGCGGATTTAGCATCAGCATCACTCAATTATTTTTCTGGCTGGATCTCCGATAAAACTGGCAAACGTAAAATATTTGCCGTGGCTGGTTATGGATTTTCCACTTTAGCCAAATTGATATTAGTCATCTCCACATCCGTTCTGAGCTTAAGCATTTTTAGAGTGATTGAAAGATTAGGAAAAAGCTTTCGGGGTGCACCTCGAGATGCATGGCTAGCCGATCTTACCCATCACCAGAATAGAGGCTATTCGTTTGGTATTCATAAAGCGCTAGATAAATCTGGTGCTATCTTGGGGCCACTAGTCGCTTATGGGCTGATAACCTTCCTTGGAAATAATCCTCAATCATTCAAAATTCTTTTTGTCGTAGCCCTTATTCCAGCACTATTGAGCGTGGTCGTTTTAACGAAGATCAAGGATCAGCCATGCGTGAAAAGTGAAAGGATCAGCATAGTCGCCGCTTGGTCAAAACTAAGTGATCAATATAAGCAATATCTTGTGATATCAACCATCTTCTCACTGGCATACTTTAGTTTTAGCTTTTTGCTTTTAAAGGCTTATGCCTTGGGCTTTTCTTTAAAAGATGTCATTTTGCTATATGCCACTTTTAATATTTCTTGTGCGCTCTGCTCGCCCGGGATCGGCAAACTCAGCGACTATCTTGGCAGGGAGCACATCATCATGCTCAGCTATGCGATATACATTGCTATCTGTTTGGGATTTATTTTTGCAAATACCCAGTGGCATATTGTTTGCCTATTTGTTTTGTTTGGCATTTTTTATGCAATTGATGAAGCGCAAAACAAGGCTTTTGTTGCAGATCTAGAAACCAAAAGGCGAGGTTCAGCGATGGGACTCTACAGTTTCTGTACGGG
>Ga0364886_10573_pt1 | contig 11194 bp, 10 predicted proteins | sample ExccelJu500001D3_4_FD_206926 | JGI IMG/M metagenome (GOLD analysis project Ga0364886, IMG submission 206926) | Enriched cells from Trout Bog Lake Hypolimnion, Wisconsin, USA - BchlTB.July23.5000.01.D3 | ecosystem: Environmental > Aquatic > Freshwater > Lake > Hypolimnion/Profundal zone | place... | reverse complement strand
TTGATACGGTTTTTCTGGCTATGGCGATGGCTTCACTTGGTCTGACTTCTCATATCTCGGTAATACGCAATGCTGGAGTAAAGCCGCTCATACTGGCCGCAGTACTTTTTGCATGGCTAATCGGCGGTGGCGCTTTGATCAACCGTACTATTGGCAGTTTCTTTCTTTAAACCTGACATCCTTCCCAAAATATGAAAATGGAGCTGACCTCAATGAAAAACAAATTTATATTAATTGTACTGTTCTCGATATTTTTTAATACGACTATCGTAAGTGCACAGCAATTGACTACGCCAGATGTGATTGATGTAACCCAGGCTCAAAAAATGGTAAATGAAGGTACTTTGCTCTTAGATGTGCGGGAGCAAGACGAGTACGATGCGGTCCATGTTCCTCATTCAAAGTTGATTCCACTCGAACAATTAAGGACGCGTACACCTGAAATCGCCGATTTCAAAGATAAGCCTATTGTCGTGATATGTCATTCGGGTCATCGGTCTCAATTGGCTGTGTTGCAGCTAAAGGAGATGGGGTATACGCACGCCAGCAGTATCTCTGGAGGCGTGGTTGAATGGGAAAAATCTGGGCTGAAAGTGGTCAAAGATAAGTAGGCCTTATTTAGCGTGGAAAACAAAAAATACGATTAATGAGTCGCTGCATTAAGGCAAAGCAATGAAACTCAATACAGATTATTCAAAACGTGTAGTCATCAAGCTTTCAAACCTGGAATGGGTTGATTCTCCCGTATGCGGAATTCAACGTCAGCTGATTGAGAGCGGAGGTGGTGAGGTAGCGCGCGCTACTTCAATTGTGCGATATGCACCGGGCTCGGTCTTTGAAAATCATCAGCACGATCTGGGCGAGGAAATTTTGGTTTTGGACGGGGTATTCAGTGATGAGTCTGGAAACTTCGGGCCCGGAACTTACATCAAGAATCCACCAGGATCTTCGCATACACCCGGTTCTGCCGAAGGCTGCGCATTATTTGTCAAGCTCCGTCATCTTGATCCGGCTGACAGTGAGCGTATTGTGATTGACACGAAACGGGCAGCCTGGTTGCAAGGCATGGTCCCAGGTCTTTCGGTATTGCCACTTTCAGAGTTCGGCACTCAACACACCGCTCTGGTGCGGTGGGCCCCGGGGACTCAATTTAATTCTCATCGCCACTATGGCGGTGAGGAAATTTATGTGCTGGAAGGGGTATTCGAGGACGAGTTCGGAAGTTATTCTGCCGGGACGTGGATACGGAGCCCACATTTGAGTGTGCACCAACCCTTTAGTCAGGAAGGTTGCACGATTCTGGTCAAGACGGGACATTTGCCTCTCACTTAATCCGACTGGACAGTTGCATGCTGCAGCTTCTAAGAAAAGATTGGTTCGAATTCAGGCAGAAATTCACAATTTTCACAAAATTTGCTGTCAGTGAATATTTCAAACAATTGGATTACTAATTTGGCGGTGCTGGACCAATAAAAAGCCATTATTGGAATTTCGATCACTGGTGCAAGGCCTCCGGCTGTGTATTGTCGATACGCGAAAGACTTATCAAGCGTTTTTTCCAGCTTAGACAATTGAAAAGCTGCAATCTTGTTAATGAGTCACTATCATAAAAGATTTCTGTGAACTAACATGGTCAAAGGGGAATATTAGTTAAATTTATATGGCCATTAGTAGATGATCATATTCAGTAGTAAATAGAGAGAATAAAAAAATATGAGGAAGCTGGCCGCATTCGTTCTTGATTTGTCAATTTGGAAGCCTGGCACGGCATTGATGCGCCGACTACGTTTCCCTGCAAAAATGGTGTTAGTTGCCGCAGCCTTTATGATGCCGTTGATTTGGCTGCTAGGAGCCTATTTCAATTCCAAATGCCAAGACATTGCCTTTGTTCAACAAGAATTGAATGGCGTACGTTATGCAAGGATCGTTTACCCTGCTTTGGACGCAGCGGGCGTTTGGCGATATCAAGTCCACAATGCTGCTCTCGGTGAAAGCGATGCTCAAGTCATAGAATCTCGACAGCGATTTGAAACAACTTTTAAGAAGTTAGAAGAAATCGATAACGAGTTGGGCCAATCCCTGACCACAACCGCTTCTCTTAATGATGTTCGGTCCGCGCTGCATGCAGCTCAGGCTGCGCAGGGAACACCGGACGAAGTTTTTGGCACACTAACTGGAGTATCGCGGACCTTGATGACATTGCTTGACCAAGTTACGGAGAAATCCGGCTTGGCGCTTGATCCGGAACTACCTTCATACTATTTGATGAGTGCAGTGATGATGCGGGGATCGGAAGTAATTAGAAGCACTGCGGAATTGCGTGGCCTCGGATATGGTGCGATCAAACTTGAACAGCTTACACCAGAGACAGCAGCGCGTATTCAAGAACGGCTTGCTGTAATCGATTACGAAACTGGATTGGCTAAAAGCGATTTCAACAAGGTCAAAGTTTCTACCCCGGAGGTCGCCAATGTTATTGCGAATTCCGCATTAGAGACCACGGAAAAATTTGCAGCTCTTGTCCGGCACACTTTTTTGCCTGGCCAGACCGAAGTTAAAGGTGATCGTGCGGCTTATCTCGAAAGCGCTAATCAGACCTTGCAATCCCAATTCGCTGAGGTTAGGACTAATCTCGGTGTTTTAGAAAATATGCTGGCAGTCAGAAAGAACGTTCTGATACGTGACGTTGGGTTGACTTTACTGATTACCTTTAGTGGATTGTTGCTAGCGCTATACTTGTTCACTGGCTTTTACCGTTCTATGATGGGGGGATTCAAAAGCCTACGGCGACATTTGATTAATATTTCGATGGGAGATTTGCGTGCGGATATCAGACGCGATGGCACTGATGAAATCGCCGCTCTGTTAAGGGAAGTCGGCAACATGCAGCATTCACTCAGCGAAACTGTAAAACAGGTCCAAGAATCAAGTGATGCAGTGGTTAATTCCAGCGAGGAAATTGCACGAGGTACTCAGGACCTTTCTGGAAGAACAGAAGCGGCCGCTGCGGCGTTGGAGCAAACCTCAGCATCACTGGAGCAAACTACCTCATCAGTGCAAATGACGGCGGATTCTGTGAAGCAGGCATCAGAAATTGCAGTCGAAAATGCCAAGGCGGCCAGTCACGGTGGAATGGTTATGCAAGACGTGGTTCAAACTATGGAAAAAATTCATCATTCATCGAAAAAAATAAGCGACATTATTGGCGTGATTGATGGAATAGCTTTTCAGACGAATATTCTGGCGCTCAACGCAGCTGTAGAAGCCGCCCGTGCTGGCGAACAGGGAAGAGGATTTGCGGTTGTTGCTACTGAGGTGCGAGCGCTGGCAGGGCGTAGCGCCGAAGCCGCTAAAGAAATAAAATCTTTGATCATTAGCAGTACCGATCAAATCAAGTCGGGGACTGGAATCGTGTTGAAAGCTGGCGATGCGATGAAGGAAATTGTTCACAATGCCGATAAAATAAAGCGCCTGCTTGACGAGGTTGCCGACGGTGCCAGAGAGCAAAGTTTGGGAATCAATCAAATTGGCAGCGCAGTGCAAGATCTTGATCAAAACACCCAGGCTAATGCTGCGTTGGTCCAAGAAACCGCCGAGGCAGCGGCGTCGCAACGTGACACGGCAGTGCGTATGGCCGCTCACGTTGATGAATTCCGTCTGCCGGGAGCTATCCGAGTGGCAACCAGAGTCGAAGGCATCGATGTAGATTCAATTATTGACGCACACAGACAATGGAAGTTGAAATTGCGCGAAGCAATTGAGAATGGCGAAATCGTTGATACGAAAACTTTGACCCGCGACAATTGCTGTTCGCTGGGGAAGTGGATTTACGGAGATGGCCAGCGTCTTAGGGAGCGCACGCTGTTTCAAGACCTGATTGTCAAACATGCACATTTTCACCAAGTCGCTGGCCAGGTCGGTGAACTGATTAATTCGCGCCAATATATTCAAGCCGAAGATGCACTAGCTTCGGGGACGCCGTTTTCAAAGGCTACAAGTGAAGTTGTTCTTGTACTGTCTACTGCAAAAAGGCTCGGATTTCAATGAGTTAGTGTCTATATCTGCTAGGCTATTTTTGATCATTGTTTTTCTTGCGCACATCAACGAGTTTGGTTGCCCGAACAAAGCTGCCAGTGTTATGGGGCTTTGTTTGTTTAATTTGATTCGAACGAAATTATTTGCGATCATTTTTTGATTACGTGACGTTTTTTGCTTTGGTTAGGGCATATTCAACAGCTATGCAATTAGAAAATTTTTGGCGTATTTGCTTGTTTCTTGTCTCTATAGCGGCAGGCAGTGTTATTGCGGGAGTTATTTCAGTGCCAAAAATCTACCGTATACAACTTTCCGCCTTCCTAATTGGGTTGGGTGTGGCACTAGCGTACATCGCATTTTCTTAATTTAGGCACATGCTATCTGTTGAGGTCAAAAAATTTCAGACACTTCAATAAGTTTTTTTGCTGCCATTTTCTGTTCAAACACAGTGGGCGACAGATTGCCCAATACTGAATTCATACGTTCATAATTATAAAAACGAGCAATGCAATCCTTGATGCACCAAAAATTCGCCTTCCATTGCTCTTTGTTTACTAAATCATCTCATCCACAGCCATCCCCAATATAATGAAATTTATTATTAAAATCGCCATGGGAAGCCAGTGAGTGACCATTAAAAATACATAAAATCCTCCTTCATTTGGCTCTCATGTTGCCGATCATCGCCTCAGAAACTTCCGCTCGAATTCATTTTATTTTCATAAAAACAATCATGAACAGGTATTCAAGGGCAATTAAATATTCAATAAATCCTCTTTTATTCGAGCTTTGTTTTCTCAATCATCTCTTCAGCAACTCCTAATAAAATCCATTTAATTGGCATAGATTTAATCACAGACAGGCCGTAAAGGTGCATTAAAAGTCCAATAAATCCTCAATAAATCTACCACTTAATTTTGAGTATTATTGAGGACAGGATGCTAGATTACCCCCTCACGTGGGAAATCCAGGTTTTGTCCGTTAGGTCGCTCCGCGCCCGTCACAAACAACTCAGGGCTTCGCCCCGAGACCCAACAGCAATTATCCAATGTTTACACACACGATATTTTTCCTGCATTCTGCAATGTATATCCTGGATGAACTTCGGTAGTTGATGAAATATATATAAATTTAATTTGTTTAATTTTTCATAAGTTTGATGGCTGTCGCGAAAAGTAATTGAAATCACTTTATCAATACACGGGTTCCGTGTATATTCTAGTTGTATGAAATTGCCCAGTTTTTTTAATTTTAGGAGTATGTGTGGATAGAGCCAATATTCCAACCAAGGAGCAAATACGTGCCAAGCGCAATGCCGCCGGATTAACTCAAACACAGGCGGCACGATTAATACACTCAAAAATGCGCACATGGCAGGACTGGGAAAGTGGGGTGGCTCAAATGCACCCCGGCTTATGGGAATTGTTTACTATTAAAACGATAACTTTAGTTAAATAAACATTTTGCGGTTTAGTCCAAAAGTTGGCCAATTGGCCCAAGATATTTTTTATCTAATATGGAAAGAAAATTATGGAAAATCTTTTAAGCCGAGCAATGTATGGTGCAAATCTCGCACAAGCCATTGAGACCCTAGGGAGCATATCTATTGGCATCGCGAACCGCTGGATGCTTGGCTGGCCCGCGGCTGTTCAGTTAATGCTTCAGGACGGCAATTATTTTGAATCGCTGCGTGCCCAGGTAGATCAGGAAAAGGCCGTCTTGTGCGCTGAGGGCAATATGTCCCATTTGTCGCCATCGGAAATCTTATCGATGTACGAAATCAGTAAAGCGCCGCCGTGTTACGTATGGGATTAGTTAATCCGCAGATGTAAAGCAGAACGATTGAAATAATTTTATTAACTGGTATCGAGGCATCTTATTGGGGAACTGTGTGAAATTATGGTGAAGCTTGATCGTAGATTTTCAAGTTGGAAAGGCAAAGGTCAAGGCGATCCTGAACTGTATCAATACGTGCCCAAGACCTATGGCACCTTTGATTGGACTGAGCTGCTCAAACGACGGCGAGTCGTTATATTGGCGGAGGCTGGGAGCGGCAAGACGACTGAGTTTATTGAACAAGACGAGTCGTTAGTTTTGGCGGGGAAGTTCAGTTTTCGAACCACCGTTCGCGTTGCTGCCGAAAGAGGGTTTGCGTTGGCCTTAAGCAGACACAGGAACACCCAGCTGGAACAATGGCGCCAGTCGCAAGAGCCAGCTTGGTTCTTTCTTGACTCGGTCGATGAAGCCAAGGCACGCGGACTTGATTTCATACAGGCCCTTGAATCCGTTGCCGACGCAATTGCAGGAGCCGAGGATCGCGCATTTATTTTCATATCCGGTAGGCACAGCGATTGGGAGATGAACAGGGACGGAACAACGCTGTCAAAAATCCTGCCTGTTCCAGAGTCGCCAAAGCAAGGAGCAGTAGTCGATGCAAATGTGTTGGTGGTCAATGCGATGCGCGGTTTGAATAAGGAAGACAAGATTGAGGTGGAAAAGCCAATAATCGTTGTTATGCTCCCTTTGGATGAGTCCCGAATTGAAAAGTTTGTTAAAAGTCAGGGCATTAATAACTTTGACGCATTTTTAGATTCAATGACTCGTTCCAATTTGCTTGCATTTGCACGGCGGCCATTGGATCTGAACTGGTTAGCTGATTATTGGCTCAAAAATGAACGATTTGGTTCTTTAGCTGAAATGCTGGGATTGAGTTTGGCAGAACGAAGTTTGGAAAAAAGCCCTGTGCGTTCCAGTATCGATACTTTGTCGCGAGAGGTTATTCAGTCTGCGCTGGAGCGCATTGGAGCGGCTTTGGTTTTTCAGCGGCTGGATTCAATTTCTGTCCCAGATGAAGCGATTGGGCTGGCAGATCAATTGGATGCGTTGGAGTTGGTTGAAATTCTCACAGATTGGACAGGGGCCGACCGCAACAAGTTGATCGTCCGTCCAGTTTTCGACCCGGCGAACGCGGGTTATGTTCGTTTGCACAACGACAATCAAGGAGTGGTGCGATCCTATTTGGCAGCACGTTGGTTGGAGAGAATGAGATCCGGGCATTGTCCGATCAAAAATATCAACGAGCTGCTTTTTGCCGATTCTTACGGCATTAAATTGGTAAAGCCATCGATGAGGGAAACGGCGGCTTGGCTGGCGATCTTGAATCCAGATGTTGCCCGTGAGGTGATTTCAAGAGATCCAAGGTTGTTTTTGGAATGTGGCGACCCAGGATCGCTTAGCGTTGAAATCCGTTCGAAGGCCATGTCAGCATTTTTAAATGAAATACGCAGCGAAGAGGTCATTTCTCCGGTCAATCACGATGCTTTGCGTCGATTTGCAAAGCCCGATCTTTGCGATTTAATCCGGAGCAGTTGGGTACGGCATAAGAATGAAGTAGCGCCTCGAGAACTTTTGCTTCAAATAATCTGGCTGGGCGAACTTGCTCCGTGTGTTGATTTAGCTATTGAGGCCTCGTTTGGGGTCCATGGAGATCGCTACTCACAATTTTTCGCGGCTCGCGCACTTATTGAAATGGGAAGTGCAGAGGACCGAGCGCGATATGCCGAATATTTGAGAAAAAATACGAAAATAATTTCTTCGGATGTATTTTGGGATGGAGCGGCCATGTTATTCCCCAACGAATTTAGTGTTGCCGACCTTCTTACGGCGCTGTCAGTTGCGGATCTGCGCGCGAACTCAAGCGCCTATGGCCCGACTTATAAAGGCGAAGAATTGGTTCAGCGCATAGTCTCAAAAGCGGATGCCGAATTGCTCCTGAGCGGATTGTTGATGATAGTCGATGCAGAGGCCGTGGACCATGAGCAGCATTCATTGATGAAGATGCTCGAAGCATGCGGCGTTAGGCTAATAGGACTTTGCAACACTGAGGCTCCGCCTACGCTCACGATAGACGCGGGATTTCTGATCGTGAAATTGGACCGTTTTCAGCATGCAAACGGAGTGGGCGATGATTATGGTTTGTTGGCTATGCTGAAATCGACGTCGTCATCTCGCCGAGCAGTGTTTTGGCGGGCGGTGGATGAGCGGAAACGGAACGAATTCGAGACGGTCGAGCGGCGCGTTCATACTTATCAACTTGAAAATTATGCTTTCTATTTAAACTTAGGACCTGCCGATATCAACTGGTTGTTGAGCGATGCGACAGATCGACAAGATCAGAGCGAACTTATTGCCAATACTTTGATGAGGATTTGGCGCGGCGCGAATGAATCTGAGGAAATTCTGCGCAAAATCCAAACGGCTTCGCCGATTAATCCAGTGTTTAGGTCAACCGTTGAGAATTGGCTGAGACCGATGCATCAGACGGATGAAGAATTGGAGATGAATAGGCATACCCAAGAGATGATTTTGAAAGCAAATGAACAAAAGACAAAGGATGATAAATCATGGGAAGAGTTCTCAGATCACTTGAGGCTGAATCCATTGCAACTGCGCGACTGCTTCCCTCCTTCGGCTGAAGGAGTCGACACGAGGCTTTACAATCTTTGGCGCGTCTTGTCGCGTGTGCAAGGGAACCAAAATAAATATTCCAATACTGATTTGACGCAGATGGTTCCGCTTTACGGCGATGCGGTAGTTTCGGAGTTTAGAAATGCCCTAATGGCTCAATGGAGGCTGTGGCGGCCAAAGTTGAAGATTGATCGTCTAAGCCATGAGCAAAATACTCATGGCATGCCAGATATCCTTGGAATCTTGGGCGTTTCGATTGAAGCGGAACTGGTTCCAAATTGGGCCGAAACGTTGTCTGATGCAGACTTTGATCTCGCAGTGATCTATGCCACGCAGGAACTCAATCGTTTTCCAATGTGGTTTGCGTCTCTGTGCCAAAACCGGCCTGGACGGGTCGCCAATGTGTTGAATCGCTGGCTCGACGACGAATGGGGCGATGTGCCGTTGGATCAGCGGCGGGATTTGCTCGAGGATTTTGCCAGGGCAGATGAATTGGTCTGCGCGGCTGTCGCTCCACATATTATCGCGAAACTTGAATCAATTCCAACCACTTCCCTGTTTGTAGTGGAACCCGCCTTGCAAATTGCATTCAAGGGGCTTGGCGATCCAGCGGAGTTTTTCAAGCTAGTTGTCGCCTAAAAGTAAATTTTTATGCCGCCAGTTTCAGTTCCTGATCCACCTCCTCATGAATTTGTGCTTCCTTGGTAATTCTGTCCGGATTTAAATGGACAACATTGGCACGATCCCAATTACGAGTAGCACCGCTCCAGCGCTTCGGGTTCCTAGTTTTAGCCGCCTCATACAGTTCCTCACGTCGAATCAACAATTCCACATCCAGACCGGCATGGCGTTCAGCTGGCGTGACAAACTGAATGGCACTGTGTCGATGTTCTTCGTTATACCAATGCATGAATGTAGTCACCCAATTTCTGGCGGCCAGGAGATCCTTAAATGGATGCCGTGGATATATAGGGCAGTACTTCAACGTTTTAAAAAAGCTCTCGGCGAATGGATTATCGTTGGAAACTGCAGGACGGCTAAATGACGGAATAACGCCCAGCGCCTGCAGCATCGCCAGCATCGTGGCACCCTTCATCGGACTGCCGTTATCTGAATGCAGAACGACCTGATTTTGTGCGATCTTTTCACGAACACAAATATCTTTCATCACCTCGCTGGCCAGCGCACTGCTTTCAGTTTCAAACACCTGCCAGCCAACCACTTTTCGGCTGAAGACGTCTATAAACATATACAGGTAAAAATAAATGCCCCTGATCTCGGTTGGTAAATACGTGATATCCCAAGAGTACAGCTGGTTGGGTGCGGTTGCCTGTAGAGCACGCGGCTTGCTGCGCGCCTGCCTGGGCTTTTCTGCTCCACGATACTGGAGCATGTTCACAGCCTTGAGTAAGCGATAGAAAGTTGACTCCGATGCGACATAGATTCCATCATCAGCCAACCGCGGAACGATCTGGCTTGGGCTCAGATGGCCGTACTCAGGCGAGTTGGCAATGGTCAGTACTTGCCGCCGCTCATCAGGACTGAGCTGATTCTGAGGTGCCTGCACACGCACGGTGCGCCGGTCCGCTTGCTCATTGACCTGATCAATCTTCCAGCGCTGCAGTGTTCTCTCGCTTAATGCAATCACGTCACAGGCACGGTCCTGACGTGCGCCAGAAGCGATGGCTTCTTCTACCAGTGTCAATACGATATTGCGCTCCGGGATTGGGGTCATGACTCCTCGTCCTCCCAAAGCGCACGGAACTTTTTTTGCAGAACCAGCAGTGCTGCCGCCTCCGCTAACGCCTTGTCTTTCCGGACCAGCTGACGTTTCAGTTGAACGTTTTCTTCTTTCAGCGATTTAACCTCGCCAGCTTTTGGCGGAGGCTCTTTACTGCCGGCGCAGAATGAGGCTTTCCAGCTGGTTAGATTATGGGGGAACAATCCGCGTTCACGGCACCATGCCTGTAACTGCTCACCGGATAGCGCATAGCTTTCCTGCAGCGCCTGCAGTTGTTCTTCGATCGTCCAGTCGCTCGGACGTTTTTCTTTTGCTGGTGCCGGGTTGCCCGACAGTGCTTCCTTCTTTTTCATCCAATATCTCAATGCGTGGTGACTCATGTTTAATTCAGCAGCGACTGACATGATTGTTTGGTCGCCACGGGAATATGCCTTCTGTAATGCCTGCTCGATAAATGCTGCAGAATAGGTTGCCATTGTTGCCTCGCTCAGTAAGTTAAAAAGAGAGGTAACAACCAGCTTGAAGATCTCCGATCATTTTAGCCGCATAACTTCAGAATGAAAAAGCAAACCTTAACGTCTTGAGGGAATGGGTTCCGCTGCGCTCCACCCATAAAACCCGACTGCCTACGACGGGAAAATCTGGATAGATAATGCGAAAAACACAAACAAACAGACTTCAAAGTGAGCGATTCAATTTAAAAAGTTACACGACAAGTAGTTTGACATGGGGGGGTATTGATCGCATTGAATAGCAGTTTTTGGATTGTTACCGATTTTTAAAATAGCATCGCGGGCGGCGGTGTGTAAATCGACTATAACTTTCTCCGCCGCCAAATGATTTTCAAGGTCAAAACTAGCATGAAAACGACGTAAAGCATTGCCAAATTGGCTAAAGGCTCCAACAGCCTCACCGTAAGGGTGTATAGGGGCTCTTTTTCCCAGCGCTGCG
>Ga0364886_10785_pt1 | contig 11322 bp, 13 predicted proteins | sample ExccelJu500001D3_4_FD_206926 | JGI IMG/M metagenome (GOLD analysis project Ga0364886, IMG submission 206926) | Enriched cells from Trout Bog Lake Hypolimnion, Wisconsin, USA - BchlTB.July23.5000.01.D3 | ecosystem: Environmental > Aquatic > Freshwater > Lake > Hypolimnion/Profundal zone | place... | reverse complement strand
GCAAATGGATGGAGGTGGCAACAAAGCACAATGATGGAAATGATAGAAACGGGAGAGGTAGTATTTTCATCCGATGGAAAAAGAGTAATCAAAAAAACATATTTAAAAGATCAAGGTGGTTTGTCTCCTTCAACGATGTGGGATGATATTGACGATACTGGTCACAATCGTCAGGCTAAATATGAACTCAAGAAGCTATTTCCTGAGACTGAAACATCGGATTTGTTCGCGACGCCAAAACCTGAAAAATTGATTAGAAAAGTTCTTTTGATTGCGACAAAGCCCAACGACCTCGTCCTCGATTCCTTCGCCGGTTCCGGCACCACCGGTGCGGTCGCGCACAAGATGGGTCGCCGCTGGATCATGATTGAGCTGGGCGATCATTGCCACACGCACATTATTCCGCGCCTGCAAAAGGTGATTGATGGCGAAGATAAGGGCGGCATTTCCGAGGCGGTGAGCTGGCAGGGCGGCGGCGGTTTCCGCTATTACAAACTCGCTCCCAGCCTGTTGCGGCAGGATGCTTACGGGCAGTGGGTAATCAACAAGGAATACAACGCGGAGATGCTGGCGCAAGCCTTGTGCAAGCTGGAGGGATTCACTTATGCGCCAAGCGATGCGCATTACTGGATGCACGGGCATTCCACCGAACGTGATTTTATCTACGTCACCACGGCGAACCTGAATCACGAGCAGTTGCAGGCTTTAAACGATGAGGTAGGTGCGAATTCATTCGCACAGGGTGTTGGCGATGGACAGCGTGCGAATGAATTCGCACCTACACGGACGTTGTTAGTGTTATGTACCGCATTTCGTGGACGGGGCGAGTATCCGAATCTTACCGTGAAGAAAATTCCCAAGCAGGTGCTGTCGCGCTGCGAGTGGGGGCATGATGATTATTCGTTGCAGATTGAGAATTTGCCGAAGGCCCCGCCCTCTCCCCCAGCCCCTCTCCCGCAAGCGGGCGAGGGGAGAAAATCTAAGCTTGTGAATGCGGCACAAGGTGGTCTGTTTGATGAAGCTACTAGCCATTCGACTAAGCCCGCGAGCGGGCAAGTCGCTGGTTATGGGGAGGGTGAAGCATGACAACGAAACCGAAGGTGGTGAGGTCAAAGAAACCCACGCCCGAAGTTGTGGACAAGGATGATTCGAGTGCGACCGCTCTGCTCAAGGCAATCCGGGGCATTTGGGAAACGGCGCGCTTGCAGGCGACACGATCGGTTAATTCAGCGTTGGTGCAGGCTAATTGGCTGATTGGACATCGGATTGTCGAGGCGGAACAGGGCGGCAAGGCACGGGCGGATTACAGCCGCCGGTTGTTGAAATCGTTGTCCGATGCTCTGGAGAAGGATTACGGCAGTGGTTTTTCGGTCAGCGCGCTGCAATATATGCGAGCCTTTTACCTCGGCTATCCTGAGTTGATGGAGATTCAACACGCGGTGCGTGTTAAATCGGTGCAAGGAAGCGCAGACGAGATTGGTCACGCATTGGCCGCCGAGGCCGACTGGCAGCCCGGGCGTTTGCATACTGGCCTGTCGTGGACTCATTATCGAACCTTGCTGAAGGTGGCGCGCCGGGAAGCCCGCGACTTTTATGAGATTGAGGCCATCCGAAATGGCTGGTCGGCGCGTCAACTTGAACGGCAGATCAATACCTTCCTGTTCGACCGCCTGCTCAAGAGCCGCGACAAGATCGGGGTCATGGCATTGGCAAACGAAGGTTTGGTTCCAGCCCTGCCTCAGGATGTAATCAAGGATCCTTATGTGCTGGAATTTCTTGATCTTCCCGAATCACATCGCTTGGTTGAGTCACGTATAGAAGAGGCGCTGATTTCGCGCTTGCAGGATTTTTTGCTTGAGTTGGGGAGTGGCTTCGCCTTTATCGGCAGACAGGTGCGGCTGACATTGGAGGGGGATCATTTCTATCCCGATCTGGTTTTCTACCACGTGAAACTGAAGTGCTATGTGGTGATTGACCTCAAGGTGGAGAAGCTGACGCATGGCGACTTGGGACAGATGCAGATGTATGTCAATTATTACGACCGCGAAATTGCTGGTTCGGAAGATCAGCCGACCATTGGATTGATTCTCTGCGCGGACAAGAACGAGGCGATGGTGCGATATGTTTTGGATGACAAGGCAAAGCAGATTTTTGCCAGTCGTTACCAATTTCAGTTGCCCAGCGAAGAAGTCCTGCGTGCCGAGATCAAACGTGAGATGGCGGAGCTTGATACCGGGAGTGACCAGAAATGAGCCGCCATGTGAACGCAATCGCAGGGTGCTTGAGTTTGCGTGCGGAATTGCCAGTGTTCCGGCTATCTGGCGAAAATTCCGAGACGCTGTATCGGAAATCAGGCGTGACGGAAGAAAAACGAACTATTCTGAATTTCCGAATAGTTGCCCTAGAAGCCGCTCTGGGGTTGATAAGTTACCTTCCACGTAGGATTTTTACATGAAGAAAATTATCATTATTGCCGGGCCGAACGGGGCGGGGAAAACGACTTTTGCGCGGGAGTTTTTGCCCAACGAGGCGGGATGTCCGCAGTTCGTGAATGCGGATTTGATTGCGGCGGGATTGTCGCCGTTTGCGCCTGATGTGGCTGCGGTGAAGGCTGCACGTATCATGCTGGAAAGTATTACAGAGCTTGAACGTCGTGGCGAAAGTTTTGCCTTCGAGACGACGCTTTCAGGTTTGGTTTATGCAAAACGTATTCGCCGCTGGCGTGAGGCCGGTTATCACGTCACGCTATTTTTTCTGTCGTTGCCGAATTCGCAAATGGCGATAGACCGTGTGGCAGAGCGTGTGCGCCAAGGTGGGCATGATGTGCCGAGTGACGTTATCCGTAGGCGTTTTGATGCTGGATTACGAAATTTTGAGCAGGTCTACCGTGATGCGGTAGATACTTGGGCGATGTATGACAATGCAGGCGATGAGCCGGTACAGATCAATTGGGGAGAAAAGCCATGAACCAGAAAAACATTGAACTCGCAAAAGACCCTGATTTGGCGGGTTCGTGGGCTGCAATTCAGCGCGCCGCAAAACGGGCAAAGCAGGTGGCAACCAGCACAAATACTGAACTTATCGTCTTTCGCAACGGTAAGAGTGTGCGAGTGAAACCCGGCGAGGAGCAAAAGCCGCGATGATTCGCCACGTCAATGCCATGCAGATTGAGAATTTGCCGAAGACTCCCCCACCGCATCATGTAGGTTCGGATTTATCCGAACAAAATGTGCGAATGAATTCGCACCTACGAAATTCAAAAGCGCAGGGCGGGTTGTTTGGGGAGGATGAGGCATGAGCAAGAAACGCGAAGTTTCCCTCGTTCGCTCGTCGGCGGCGGAATACCTGACCTTTGTGGCAGCCACCGGCAGTGCAGAAGCCAGCGTGGAAATGCGCTACGAGGATGAAAACATCTGGCTGACCCAGAAGATGATGTCCACCCTCTACGATGTGTCTGTGCCTGCGGTTAATCAGCATCTCAAGCGCATCTTTGCCGACAACGAACTGGTCGAGGAGGCAGTTGTTAAGCATTACTTAATAACTGCGGCGGACAGCAAGAGCTATCAGGTCAAGCATTACAGCCTGCAAGCCATCATTGCCGTGGGTTTCAAGATTGAGAACGAACGGGCGGTGCAATTCCGCAAGTGGGCCAATCGGATCGTCAAGGACTACACGATTCAGGGTTGGGCGATGGATGTGGAACGACTCAAACACGGCGGCAGTATTCTGGGCAATGAATTTTTCGAGCGTCAGCTGGAAAAAATTCGGGAGATACGGCTTTCCGAGCGCAAGTTCTATCAAAAAATCACAGATATTTACGCCACGGCCATCGACTATGACTCGACTGCAACGGCAACTAAGCGATTTTTTGCCGCAGTCCAAAACAAGCTGCATTACGCCATACACGGTCAGACTGCGGCGGAGGTGATTGTTGATCGTGCCGATCATCGCAAGGAGAACATGGGCCTGACCGGCTGGGAGGGGGCACCCCATGGAAAGATTCACCAATACGATGCGTCGATTGCGAAGAACTACCTGTCGGATTTCGAGCTGGGCCAGATGCAGAGGATCGTTTCCGCTTATCTGGACATGGCAGAAATGCAGGCCATGCGCAAAATGCCGATGACCATGGGAGATTGGGAGCAGCGTCTGAGTGGATTTCTAACGCTCTGGGATCGGGAAATTTTGCACGACGCGGGCAGAGTGACGGCGGAAATTGCCAAGGCTCACGCCGAAAGCGAATTCGAGAAATATCGCGTCGCGCAAGACAGATTGTTCGAGAGTGATTTCGACCGACTGGTGAAGCAGTTGGAGCAGGATGGGAAGAAGAACAAAGGGGGCAACCAATGAACCGCTACGTAAATGCCATCGCAGGGCGCTTGAGTTTGCGTGCGCCACAACGCCGCTCGTTGGAGATTCTGGATCGCATCACCGAAATCGTACCGCCGAGCAAAGGGGCGGACATTGCTTCAGCATTGGAGATAATTCATAGCGAATTCCCGTCAGTTAGCGATTTTGAACGCGAGTTCCCTTCGTTGTGTTTTGCGCTGGCAACGGGTGTTGGAAAAACGCGACTGATGGGGGCATTCATCAGTTATTTGCATCTGGCGCATGGCATCAATAATTTCTTCGTGCTGGCACCAAACCTGACCATCTACAACAAGCTGATTGCGGATTTCAGTAACCGCACGCATCCGAAATATGTGTTCAAGGGTATTTCTGAATTCGCCATTGATGCGCCTTCCATTATCACCGGCGACAACTATGACCAGCGCGACCCGGTCAGCGGCACACTGTTTGGCGGGGTACGCATCAACATTTTCAACATTTCTAAAATCAATTCGGAAGTACGCGGCGGTAAGTCTCCACGTATCAAGCGGCTATCGGAATACATCGGCGAGAGTTACTTTGATTATCTGGCCGGATTGCCCGATCTGGTATTGCTGATGGATGAGTCGCATCGTTACCGCGCCAGTGCTGGTATTAAAGCGATCAATGAGCTGAAGCCTATTCTGGGGCTGGAGCTGACAGCGACACCGTTTGTGGAAACCGCGAAGGGTTCAGTGCAGTTCAAGAACGTTATTCTCGATTATCCGCTGGGCAAGGCGATGGAAGATGGCTTTGTGAAAGAGCCTGCCGTGGTGACGCGCAAAAATTTCAATCCGGCTGGGATGTCGCCGGAAGAAATTGAGCACATGAAGATGGAAGACGGTGTGCGCCTGCACGAGAGCGTAAAGGTGGAGCTGGAAACTTACGCCCGCGAAACAGGTAATGCCATCGTTAAACCTTTTATTCTCGTTATTGCCCGCGATACGACTCATGCAGGTGCTTTACTGGCGCTGATCAAGTCGGATAGCTTTTTCGAGGGACGCTATAAGGACAAGGTTATTCAGGTGGATTCGAGTCGGAGCGGCGCAGAAGAAGAGGAAATGATCGAACGCTTGCTCAAGGTAGAGCACACCGATGAACCGACCGAGATTGTCATCCACGTCAACATGCTAAAAGAAGGCTGGGACGTGACCAACCTCTACACCATCGTGCCGTTGCGTGCGGCCAATGCACGCATTCTGATTGAGCAGTCTATCGGGCGCGGCTTGCGTCTGCCTTACGGTAAGCGTACTGGCGTGACGGCGGTGGACAGGCTCAACATTATCGCGCATGACAAATTCCAGGAAATTATCAATGAGGCGAATCGCCCCGATTCCGCCATTCGCTTGAAAGCAGTGGTGCTGGATGACGATGACTTTAGCTCAAAGACGGCGACAATAGTATCTCAGACACAACTTGCTACTCAGTTGGGCACTAGGCCGGTAGATGCGACGGATAGTACGAAGATGGCAGGGCAAGATGTGCAGCCTGTTTTTACCAAGCCGGAAGAGCAGAAGGTGGCAAAGATTGCCTACGAGGTAATTCGTAAGTTGGAGAATCAGCCAACGACCGTGCCGACGCTGGCACATTTGAAAAACCCAGAAGTTCAGGCGGCTATCGTCAAGGCGGTTCAAGAACAGCATCGTCCTGCGCAGATGGAACTGGAAGGCGTAATCGAACTGCCTGACTTCGCCGCTGTAGTGGCAAGAACGGTCGAGCTGGTAACACAACAGACGATAGATATTCCGCGCATCTTGGTTGTGCCAAAAGGAGAGGTGAAAGCCGGATTCAAGCCGTTCACCCTGAATTTGGATGCGCTGAATTACCCGGCAGTATCAGAGGAGTTATGGATACAGCTTCTGCGCACCAACGAACTTGAATTGGTCACGCTGGGGCATGGCGGCATTGAAGAAAATCGGATGGAGGATTATGTCGTCAGCGGGCTTGTGGACATCGACGATATTTCTTACGACGATCAGGCCGATCTGCTGTATGACCTAGCCGCGCAAACTGTTAAGCATTTTTGTTCCTACTTGTCTGAGGAGGATGCGGGGAAAGTGTTGCGCTGCTATCAGCGACCGATTGCAAAATTCATCTTTGCGCAAATGCAGGAGCATAGCTGGGAAGAGGCCGTTGATTACGAAGTCGTGGTGAGCAAAGGATTTATGGAGCTCAAGCCCAGCGCCTACACCTATTCAGTGAGTGAGCCACCTGCTAACTACCTTGTTTCACCCGCAGACAAGAGCAACATGTCGAAGTATGTGTTTGGCGGGTTCAAGCGTTGCTTGTATCCGGTGCAGAAGTTCGACTCGGAAGCGGAGCGTGTGTTGGCAGCAATCCTTGAGCGAGATGCGGAGAAGTGGTTCAAACCTGCCAAGGGACAGTTTCAGATTTTCTATAAGCAGGGTGCAAATCATCTGGAGTATCAGCCCGATTTTGTAGCCGAAACGAAAGATATGAAATACATGCTGGAACCCAAGGCCAGTAACCAGATGACCGATCCTGTCGTATTGACCAAGAAGGAAGCAGCAATCAAATTTTGTAAAAATGCTTCAGACTATGCCGCCGCAAATGGTGGAAAGCCTTGGTGTTATGTAATGATACCGCACAATGCGATTGCGGTGAACATGACGCTGGATGGATTGGTTCGGCAGTTTGAAGAGCGATAATTTGTAAGGAACAAAAATATTTTCAAAGAATTTTGCCTGTAATGGTGACTGTAAACAATCTGTAAAACTAGCTTCACGAAAATGAAATGAACTTACAGAATAATTGAGCCTTTAAATTTTGAGGCGCATTTACCATGAAAATAACTGTAATTGGTTCCGGCTATGTAGGTTTGGTATCGGGTGCGTGTCTGGCCGATTTGGGCAACAATGTATTGTGCCTGGACATTGATCCGAAAAAAATTGATCTTCTACAAAAGGGCGGCGTGCCCATTTACGAACCGGGGCTTGAGGATGTTATTAAACGCAATATTGCAGCCGGTCGCTTGCGTTACACAACAGACGTAGCCGAGAGCGTTGCGCATGGCGTAATACAAATGATTGCCGTCGGCACTCCTTCCGGTGAAGATGGTTCTGCCGACCTGCAATACGTTGTCGCCGCTGCCCGCGCTATCGCCCGCAACATGTCCGAGTACAAAGTAATTGTTGATAAATCGACTGTGCCGGTTGGTACCGCAGATATTGTGCGCGAAATTGTTCAGGACGAACTTGATTCGCGCGGTGTTGAAATAGAATTTAGCGTTGTATCCAACCCTGAGTTTCTCAAAGAAGGTGCAGCAATAGAAGACTTCAACCGCCCAGACCGTATTGTGATTGGCGCAGAGGAAGAACGAGCTATCAAGCTCATGCGAGAAATGTATGCTCCTTTTCAACGCAACCATGACCGTCTGATGGTGATGGATATCAAGTCGGCTGAATTAACCAAATATGCCGCCAACGCTATGCTTGCAACACGTATCTCATTCATGAACGAGCTGGCGAACCTCGCCGAAAAAGTAGGGGCGGATATTGAACATGTGCGCAAAGGGATTGGTTCGGATCAGCGCATCGGATATCATTTTTTGTACGCCGGTTGCGGTTACGGCGGCTCTTGCTTCCCCAAGGACATTCGCGCTCTACAACGCACCGGAGAGCAATTTGGTCTGCCGCTCAGAATTCTTCAGGCGGTTGAAGATGTTAATGATTCGCAGAAGAAAGTTCTGTTGCAAAAAATCACTGCCCGTTTTGGTCACGATCTTAAAGGAAAACATTTTGCATTGTGGGGGCTTGCATTCAAACCCGGCACCGATGATATGCGCGACGCCTCCAGCAGGGTAGTAATGGAAGGTCTCTGGGCCAGAGGCGCGACTGTCACTGTGCATGACCCGGTGGCGATGAAGGAAACTCACCACATTTACGGGGCGCGCACGGATTTGCATTACGCAGACACTCCCTTGGATGCCTTGCAGGATGCCGATGCACTTATAATCTTAACCGAGTGGAAAGCCTTCAAAAGCCCCGATTTTGATGAAGTGAAAGCGCGTTTGAAACATCATGTAATTTTTGATGGACGTAATTTATTCGAGCCCTCAAGCGTGATAGAACAAGGAATTGAGTATCATGGTATTGGAAGGGAAAACCCAATTGAATTCAAAATACCGAGCCTGCCTGACTTTGCCAAATCTTTTGACTCAGAAAGCTTGGTTAATTCGTAAGTGTCAACCAGCTTGAGTATTTTGTTGCTAAAGAATTCTAAACTGCTTTAGAACTTGCTTCAAGTTATTCAAAACGCCGCCTTATTAGCCCCAAGGTGGCGTGTATTCCAACGCAAGACGGTTTATTAAGTTAACACGGGGCATTGTTATAAATGAACTGCAATTTAAATGGTCAAATCTATCATCACAAAATCAAACGCACGATCCTGATTACATTAGTACCGACAGCAGCGAATGAAGTTGATGGTTAAAGATGGGGAGCCTTAATTTGCTTAAGGTAATGTGATCTAATTTCAGCAAACTGTTTACGCCACTCTTTCAAATCTTCATCTTCTTTTTCAAGCTGCAGCGCAATGGCTTCAATTGCAGTAAGCTTGTTGTCATTAAACCTCCGGCCAATTTTCCTTCCAATTCTCGAAACCAACTTCTCAGCTTCAACCTCGGTAAGTTTTTTAGCCTTCTCTAAATATTCCTCAGTTGCAATTCGTTTTGCCATAATAAACCTTGAGATCAAATGCGGAGTTTTATAGTACTACTAGCGTTTATAAAATGACATTGTAATAATTCATTAATCTGCACGAAGATTATGCGTTGTGCCTGCCAAAATTACTCACCCCGTCAGTAACCAGCCTAATTATGGCAGTACTGTTCGTAAATCACGCACGTAATAAATTTTAAACATTGTATCTATAAAATGGCATCGCCTAATTTTGTGATGGCGAATTATTTCTTTCTAAAATACCAGGAGGTTGCATGAACATTAATCTTACTCAGCCGGAAGAAATCGATATTGTTATTAGAGAGGAAAGAGATTTATTTGTACAAAGTGAATTTGGAAGTACACAGCCCCTAATGTCAAAATCATCCAATAAAAAAGAAAATGATGACGAGCACTATATCCCGCTTTATAAAACCGGTTTTTCAATTCAGCAATAAACAATTATGGAAGATTTATTTGAGGGATTGATTTTCAAAAGCCGCTGGATATTGGCTCCTATGTATATGGGGCTGGTCGGGGGCTTAGTGATAATGTTAATCAAGTTCGTGCAGGAGTTTATTCATATAGTAGTTCATTTACTTGATACTTCAGAACGTGAAGCTGTTCTTTCGATACTGGCACTTGTTGACATTACCCTGGTTGCCAATTTATTGATCATGGTGATATTCAGTGGCTATGAAAACTTCGTGTCAAAGATTGACGTGGCTGATCACGTAGACAAGCCTGAATGGATGGGTAAAGTTGATTACTCGGGGTTAAAACTTAAACTGATTGGTTCAATCGTAGCAATTTCTGCAATAGATTTACTTAAAGCCTTTATGCATATCACAACCCCGGGAGTTGAACATCTAACCGACTCACAATTGGGGTGGATGGTTGGCATTCACATGGTTCTGATTATTTCAGGTGTCTTGTTTGCTTGGATGGATAGAATAGCCGAACCAAAGGTTGAGTTTTTACCGCAAAAAGACGAGCGTTGAACCAAGATTTTCCATTAGAGCGCTCGTTCCCGCGCGTGCGCTGGAACGACCAATTTTCGGCCTAACGGAAAACTCGGTTAACTTATTAGTCGGTTTGCTCGCCCCTTGTGATGTAATCCGTCCGAATAGAAAAAAGTAGATTTCCCGCACCACCTAAGACCACAGCCTATTTATTTGGCTTCGGTGGTCTACCAACTTTAATTTCATCTAATTTAGACAATTGTTTCTTAAGGGCAGGCAAGCTCATTTCTCCCAGAATCTTCAATCCGGCCCGCAGCAATTCACTCTTTTTAACTTCAATACCGTTTGCAAGACATCTTTTTTTAATTTCAGAAAGAACTTTGTATTCGTTTTCCGGCATAGAGAAACTATCCCGAACATTTTTTTTCTTGTCACTTTGTTTTTCAGGCTTTTTCAAAGTTGATTCTTTTTTGGCCGGTTTAGCAGCAGAAGCGGCTTTTTTTTGGCTTGGCTTGAGTATCGTTTTTTTAGCAGTTGCCACAGGTTGTTTAACCATGACTTTCTTTTCTTCCGCTTTGATCGTATTGCTTAAAGCTGTCTTTTGAGTTTGCTCTTCCATTTTAATCTCCTTTTCTGGTGGGTTAAGTATTGGCACGGGATTTTTTTCCATGCAACAATTCAAGTACTTCATCGATCAACATCTCAACTTCATTTATGGCGGGCATCGCTTTTGAACCAAAGTCATGTACAGTTTTACCAAAAACTGCACATTGCCGATAGACAGTTCGCTGATGAAATTGGCTTTTAGCCATCTTTATGCCAAATTCAGGCAGTATGTCCAAAACATCCTTGGCTAGAGAAGTATTCGGTTGGCATTGATTAACCACTAACCGAGACAGTAAATTTTCATTTAAATCTGAAGCGTCTTCAATTGCTTTTTTTATACCTATGGAAGCCCACATATCAAGCGGAGAAGGAATAATCGGCACTAGTGCCAAGTCGGCAACCATGAGTGCACTCTGCGCCACGGGGGAGTCCGAGGCGGGAGGCCCATCAATGATAATGTACTGATAATCGCCTATTAATTTTTTTACTTCCCGGTGCAATTTCCCTTGCGCGGCACTTAGTCCGACCACGGTTGCAGGAAATGGCGCCGCATCATCGGCGGATGCAGCCCAGCGCGTGGAAGTACCCTGCGGGTCTGCGTCCACGATCAATACTTTGTGACCGCGTCGACCTAACGATCCTGCAATATGCATCGCGACAGTAGTTTTGCCTGCCCCCCCTTTTTGATTCACAACAGCAATAACTTT
>Ga0364886_10653_pt1 | contig 11381 bp, 7 predicted proteins | sample ExccelJu500001D3_4_FD_206926 | JGI IMG/M metagenome (GOLD analysis project Ga0364886, IMG submission 206926) | Enriched cells from Trout Bog Lake Hypolimnion, Wisconsin, USA - BchlTB.July23.5000.01.D3 | ecosystem: Environmental > Aquatic > Freshwater > Lake > Hypolimnion/Profundal zone | place... | reverse complement strand
CAAGAGCGGGCAATACGTACGTATCAATCCTGAAATTTTAATTTTAACCGTTTTCACTTTTCACGATTGTTCTTGACAACTCAAGCGTGCTCATGGTATTTTATCGTGCGCGCACAATTGGAACCTTTTAACGCGTATGGTGAGCAGTGATCCCCGTTAGCTCAATGGTAGAGCGTTCGGCTGTTAACCGAAATGTTGATGGTTCGAGCCCATCACGGGGAGTAAAATCAAATCGGTCCTGGAGCGTTTCAAACGCGCCAGGGCCGATTTTGCATTGGTCTGCGTTCAGTACCACCAGGCGGCTAACCGCGTAGACTACAAAACCGTATAGCATGACTAAGCCTTCAGTATTACGAGTTACGATTTTGACTGGAACGCATATCGAGGAGACCAGACTTGCGTCGCTGCCTGTATAGAGCCACACACCTCGCTTGCGGATGCGTCGTCGCATTGGCGCAGCTAAGTTATGTCCGTCTATCTGCCGCGAGGGCTCAATCTGCCGATACCATCAAGAAGTTCGAGACGGAGCGGCACGTCGGTCCCGCAGAAGAGGCGCTGGTCGGGTTAACCGTAACTCTAACCACGGCAGATGGTTCAACAGTTGTGCGGCACGGTAATGGCATTTTCGTTCGTTGCGACGGATTCGTTCTGGCTCCAGAATCTCTGTTCCGCCTTGCGCAAACGCGGTCGAGCGAATTGCCTTCAGACGTCGCGATAGTAGTCGTGCTCCATCCCGGTACCGACCACGAGAAGCTGTTATCCGCGCATAAGCCCCGTATTTCGGCAATTCTTTCCGTGGGGGATCGTTGGATTAGAATTCCCTATATCGCACTTAAGCTGGATAATATTCATGCGCCGGCTCCTCGTATGCTTGCTCCGGAAGCACTATCCGAGGGCGATACGCTCAATATCCTGTACAGTGATTGGAGTGAAGAGAAACGTCGCTTTCTTCCCGTAAAGTCAGTTCCAGCCTCGCGAGGCAGGGCACTAGCTGTTTCACGAGACACAATCACCCGCTTTGAAGCCCAATACAGCCTGTTTGCACAGAGTTCTCCTGTAGTAACTAACGGCGCCGTGATCGTTGGTCCTAAGGGTCTGGTAGTAGGTCTCGTAACAGATCCTCCGTCGACGGGCGCCTCACAATACGCCAACTTCGATGCTCTGGACCAGGTAACCGATGCGGTTGGCGCGCTGCCCTGTACCGATGAGCAGTTTGCCCAACTCAAGCAGAAGGCGAAACCGCAAGATCCAGGAGACGCCGATCCGAACGCGGTAGTACAAACAGAAATGGTGAGTATTCCAGGCGGGCCCATCAGGCTTCCATCTCTGCTGAAGGCGTATGAAGCAGATCTGGAAAACGTCTACGAAGCCTGTATTCCACCCTATTTAATAGATCGGTACGAAGTAACCAACGCACAATATCTGGATTTCTGGCAATCACTCCCGGCTGCTGCACGCAAAGATTCTCGAATATTTGAAAAGTACTATCCATTGGGGTGGGGAGACGAATCCGCGCCGTTCCCTCCAGCACTGCGCTCGGTTCCTGTTCTGGGGGTGCGCCTGGCCGGCGCTCAGGCATACGCGAAGTGGGCCGGAAAACGACTGCCGAACTCTCTCGAATGGTGCCTGGCAGCATTTGGGCGGCTCGGTGGAAACAGCCCGCCAGACTGGGCAGATAAGTATTTCCAGGCCAGACAGACGGCATGGGAGAAGATTGTCCAGGCGCATATCGCATACGCGCGGCAGCACCCCGAGGTCCTGCCCGGATTCATCGTACGTCGCGATATTACCGGGGATGTCACAGAGATTCCGGATTTCACGCGGCCGGTGCTTGAAGAGTTTATTCAGATCCCCTGGTTCTTTATGAGACCAGGATATGCTGCCGCCTGCGCCTGGTCCCACGCCTGCGTAAAGCAGTTTACGGAGCCTCTGTTTACTGATTGGGTTGACCCCGGGTATGTGCTGCCAGTAGGCTCGCGCAAGTACGATGTTAGCCCATACGGCGTCGCCGACATGATCATGAACGCGCGCGAGCTTGTGCTGCCCGGGCTATCGAGCTTATGGAAGAAAATACCTAACGATCACTGGGGCTACAGTGGCGTAGATCGCTATATGGAGATCGATTGGGTCCAGGGCGGGCTGTTCACGCGGCCGTGGCGCCTGGCGCCTGCCACGGTGTGGGATACCGGGCTGCCAAAGGCTACGGAGCGACAGATTCTGCTGGACAACGGGGCTGCAATATCCAATCCTGATGTGATCGCGCAGCCTGATGCGTTCAGGAACAACAATCTGCTGATCTCACATCCTGCGCACAGTGTGGATGGAGCTGTTGCTGCTGTGCTTATGAATCCTGGTGTTCCATTCAGCGGCCCGGATGCGCCTCTAAATAGCATCAATCTGCCTGCTGCTGCGGAGGATGACAGTAAGCAGATCGGGTTGTATCACCCCGTTAGCTCGTACGCCTATCGTATGCCCTCCAGAAGGATCCGGTCAGCTTCACAGAACGCAGCTTTTGGCGACATATTCCCTTCCGATCTGGGGGACTACGTCACCGTGTGCTCCGCTGTACAGGAGTACAGCGAGCTATTGCGGCCTGTTAACACCTGCATGCTCAATCTCGTTGCAGGGCCAGGATTTGATGCTGTCTATTGGGCCAGTTCGGGTACATGGGGCGTATCGGGAGAGTTCCGTATTAACGGGCCGACTGCCTCCCAGCGTGTTGGCAAGATGATCTTGAGAAACAACCCTGTGAGTGATATCGGATTGAACGAGTGGACAGCGGACGCCACCTGTATCGGTTTTACCGGCGCATTCGCTGATTGGTCTGGCGGACCAGACCACTACCATGTGGAGCTTGGTAGACCCACCGCCATTGATGCGAGGTATCCACTAAACTCCAGGGGCGCCAATGGGGCAGGCCGAAGGTATGCGCCGGATAGCTTCCTGATTCCGGGCGGATTTCGATGCGCGCGTTAGGCCCAGGATAAACTGAAGCGTAGAGGTGTGTAACATGTCGTTTCCAGCGCCGTATTCGGTGCGGCTATATCGTTCTGAAGACCTGACTCGTTTGCAGGAGATAACGGTATCGACCTTCGAGGCGGTCTCGATCGACCGCAATATGGAGATGACATTCGGTAGTTTTGGAGAGGGAGACTGGGCCACTCGTAAGACTTCGGCTATAGCAGAAGACTGCAGGCAGCAGCCCGACGGAGTCTTTGTGGCCCTCGATGCAGAAGGGCACATCGTTGGGTACATCACAACGAGACTGAACGCGATTTCCAAGATTGGCTGGATCCCGAATCTGGCTGTCGATCCTGCGCATCAGGCGCACGGACTGGGGCACGGTCTGCTGCAGCATGCCCTCGATTTTCTGAAACAGCGCGGGATGGAAGTCGCCAAAATCGAAACGCTAGATCAGAACCCAGTCGGCCAGAAGCTCTATCCGCGACTGGGATTTGTGCCGGTGGCAAGACAGATTCACTTCGCAATGCGTCTTACTGATTCTGACAATAAAGCCAGCGTGACAGAATAGAGTTGTCGAATCTTAAAATAGATCGGCAGGAGTATGGTGTTAAGTGGAATAAGACTCTGGATAATGGCGGACTCACAGTCGGGAATGAGATCAACATCGAACTCAACCTCGAGTCGACACTGCCGCATAGTTGGGAAACGTGCTGCGCCGGGGGATTTGCGTATATAGAACTACCCCGGCGCGGGAATTCCTGGAGGCAATACAAATGGCGATTAATACCGCATATCGAACACCGGTCCTGTTTATTGGCCATGGCAATCCAATGAACGCCATTGAGGATAACATCTGGAGCAGGAAATTCGAGGCTCTAGCAGCACAATTGCCTACCCCGCAGGCCATCCTGTGTATTTCGGCGCACTGGTACGGTCCCGGAACCCGTGTAACCGGAGATGCACACCCATCTACGATTCACGATTTTGGCGGGTTTCCAACGGATCTATTCCGAGTTCAGTATCCCGCTCCTGGTGACCCTAACCTTGCGCAACGGATTGTAGATCGCCTGCACCGATACGGAGCCAGAGTGAGTTTGGACTGGGGCCTGGATCATGGTAGCTGGTCGGTCTTAAAACACCTTCGGCCTCATGCAGATGTACCGGTTCTTCAGCTTAGCGTAGATCAGTCTCTTTCGCCAGCCGCAATCATGGACCTGGGTAAGGCGCTGAATGCGCTCAGGAACGAAGGCGTTTTCATCCTGGGAAGCGGTAATATCACGCACAATCTGCGGGATGTGATGACGAGATGGGGAGCGACAGAACCGGAGACGCCAGAATGGGCCTCTAGCTTCGATACGAACATAGCGACCGCACTTGAGCAACACGATACCAGTTACCTGATGAAGACTGTGGGTACCGCGGAGTTTCGGCAATCGCATCCCACGCCTGATCACTACCTGCCCCTGCTATACACCGCTGGAGCCGTCGATTCGTCAGATCGCGTGTCGTTTCCGATTACAGGGTTCGACTTCGGGTCCCTCTCGATGCGTGCAGTCCTCTTTACGCCAGAAGCCGTATAGGCAATGGCCATCGTACATAGAATCGCGGCGAACGTTCGACAGCGGCGCAGATAGCAACCTTGCGTAACTCAAACTTACTTGCGGTTATTTGCCTCTTTAACCATCCAACGTAGCACCGCTTCGACGATCTGACGGCCGTTCGTGGGATCTCTAACCAGGACGTTAGATATGTAGAGTATTCGGCCGCGAGCGCCGGTAGGTCCGGGCGGCAGTGTTACCATGCCCGCCGCATCGCCGTACTGCTTTCCATCCGAGCTGGCAACGGAATAGAGACCAGTATAGTCTGAGCCGGCCGGTATTCCCGCTTTAATAACGGTTCTAAGACGCACATCCCCTTCGGAATAGGGGAAACTTACCGGTAGTTGCGCAAGCAGTTGCTGGCCCTGGTTGAGGTGGACTGTAAGCTTTCCCGGCGGCGCGGTTTCTATGGCATTGTCAAGAGGAAGGCCGAGGCGCGGTAAGATAGGATTGGGCTTATATTCGCCTCCCGGCCCCATGCCATAGTAGAGAGGGTAGGGTTGATTGCTCATCAATACCAATGTGCCGCCATCCAATAGGAATCTGTGCAGAGCCTCTTCTCCGTCTCCCGGCGACGCAACGGTGCGCATATAGTCTTCATTGCCCAGATAGAGAGCAATCGGGGTAGTATCTGCGCGGAACTGGTCTCTATTCACCAATCTCTGTGGTGAGATTTCCTGCATCTTCAAGCGTAAGCCGCCACGACCAATGAGTAGATTGGCCGGGCTAGCGGTGGAGTCTGTCGGAATTATCGCCACAACGTTGGCAGGCAACTGAGCTGCCAGCCCCTGCAGCTTTGCTGAGAACCTGTCCGACTCTAGCAGCGCGTCTCCCGATATTTTGGCGCTCTTAAGTGCTGCCAGTTCGGGCGCGCTAACCGCGTCTGGTGATACTGTAATCGCCAGCACTGCCGTGTTCGATCCAGACACGTATGTCGGTCGAATTCCCGCAGGCAACTCGTACGCGGCCATCAAGACGCGTGCAGTAAGTGCCGGCGGCCATGCCTGCCATGCCAGCCCATCGCTGCAGACGGTTCTGGCGGGTGAACCATTATCGAGCGTTACCACCGGTGCGGCCGGTCTCTGATCCGAGTACGAGGTGTAGAGCAGGTAGAGACTTCTCGTCTTAGCAGTCTGGTCAGGCAGCTTTCGGGCAGCGCCGGTAAGGCGAATTGAGCGGGTAGGATCCAGTTGGAATGGGGCGCCATTCACCCAACGCACTCCCGGGGAAAGCCCTGCCAGGGTGTTGTTGTGCTTCCAATTAATGTCCCAGGCCTCTCCCGTCTCAATCTTAACGGACCGGAACGGGAGCGTGAATTCACGGGAGAATCCAACGTCGGGCAGTGTGGCGGCTGGCGCCACCGTCAGGGCCCTACCGTGGATATTGCCTGCACCTACTAACACCGTATCGCCACTGTTTAGACCGCTCACAACGAACGACCAGAGTGCGTTGCTGCTGCGCGTAATTCCATTTCCAGGGCTTAAGATCGTTCTTGTTCCGTCCGGATGAACAAGAGCTACCTCGCGCGTATTCAGGTCGCCGAAGGGATACGTTACCGTTGCAGAGAAGTTGGAGAGGTTACTTTTCAGGGTACATGCAAAGTCGCCAGGCGAAGCGCACGTATATTTTGATAGCGTAGTAATGCCGCCACCGCGATCAAAGGCAATTGCAGCCTTCTCGCCCGCGACGATGCGAACACTGCTATCGCCAACAGGGTCCATCAGCAGCAGAGGGCCGCCAAAGCCGTACCGCGCACGCCCACCAGGGTAACCATACGGGTTTCCGGGCGCCAGGCCGTAGCCCTCCGTCATTTCGGCGGGCAGGTAGCCGCTAAGCGTGGGCCGGTACACGTCCTGGAACATCTGGTGCCAGCGCGAGAGCGTGCCTTGAAGGGCCCAAAGAAGAGTCGGATCGCCCGTATGAACTGCGGTCTGAGCAACCGTGTCCAGGTTCCATACTACCTCGTTGGAGCAGGCTGCGCCGGTCCAATCTCGCCCAGAATTGGGCTCCCACAGAAATGCGGAATCGAGAGCATCGTTCCGGATACTGTCCGAACCCCACATGTTCAGGTACCGATAGGTAAACGAGATCGCCATCTCACGCGCAAGCAGGGCTCGCTGCACGTATGCCGGATCGGGATCGGTGCGGAATGTGAAGTAGTAGTCCCACAGAAACGCTGTTGCAAGCGTCCCGCCGATGGCAAAGGGAGAGCTGGGCACGTCTGCGAACTCGTTACGCGTCCACACGACCTGACGGGTCCAGTTAAACACACCCTCTATTATGGGCAGGTAACTTCTATCTACAGTCTTCGGATCGTTATAAAGGTCCAGAAGCAGACGCGCCGCAGCCCAGCCATTAGCATTGTGCAGCGTGGTGACGGGCGGCCCGCCCCAGGCATCGGTCCACCTGCCCTCGAACGGTTTCTCCCAGTAGGCGCAGTCTTCTCCATCGGATTTGAACCGTTTTACGGTGTTCATCAGTTCTGCGGCATCGTGCTCGATCTGTGTTATTCGTTCTGTGTCGCCGCGTACCAGAGGTGGCCGCGCTGCACTTTCATTGTGCCATGTCCAACCGGAGACCTGTCGAGAGCCGGGAATCTGGAATGGGCCTTCCACGCCGGCAAAAAGTGACCCGTCTGGCGCCCCTGGGATGTCTTTGAGATGCATCGGATCGGGTATCCAGGATAGGTCTATGGAGCGAGGAACCTGCGGCAGCCGGGATCTGATGAATGGGTCGCTCCACCAGGTTCTCCAGAGGAATCTGTTGGGATCTCTCTCGCTGGTCAGTTTCGTGTTGTACACCAGTGCCGCACGCGATGCCAGTCGCTCGCCGCCCTTCGGATAGATTAATTGCTGGTAACCTGTGCCGCCGTGCGGATAGACCAGGGCCACGAACTTGTCTCTGCCCTCGCGATCTTCCATGGAGACAGGCAACCCCACCTTTGTTGATGTAGGAGGAGTTCCTGTCACTATCCGGTTGCAATACCCTGTGGCTATGTCCTTTTCTGAGTTGTCGGTCAGGCGAGACTCTTGAAAATCCCATCCGATGTACAGGTGCTTCCGGGAATCAGGGTCCCAGAGCCCGATCACCGGCAGCGGATGGGCGGAAAGGGGCGGAGTGGTGCTCCACTCACGGTTGTATGGAAAGGCAGATAGTTCTGGAGTGCCGGCATGTACATCTTGAAGCAATGGAAACGGATCTGCCAGCGGAGTCGCATTCAGCCAGCCACGATGGTGCCACACTTTGGCCGTAGGCATAGAGAGAGTTAGAAAATGAAACGGCTGTTTGCCGATAGTCGCCTGCCACTGAGCGGGATTGAAATGCGCCAGTTTCAGGTCAAATTCGACCAGCGGAAAGCGATCTCGGCGAAGAATAACCGATACCGAACTGTCGGCCAACGAAACTCCAGACTTACGCTGGGCAACAAGACCTACAAACTTCAGCTCAATACCACTGGCGGTGTAGATCTTCTTTACAGATTGCGCCGTGATGAGACCATGGGAAGTAAACCGTACGGGAGCGACAAGTGCACCATCAATTGCCAGATCAAATCCGGTGTATCTGCCGGCAGAACCAACTGCGACCACCTTCTCCTCAACACCGCTGCGCCGCCCAACAATCTGTATGGCTTGAATGTGCCCAGGTGAGAGCGAAAGTAACAAAGCTAAGAGCGCAAAACAAAATACCAGGGTGGATCGACTGAAACTCAAACATCTGTACTTCATGGCTCCATTGCCTCCGCCGCAGTCGACTCAGGCTACGACCAAAATATGATAACATCAGATTCATGTTTCTTCATCCGCATATCGGGGGATTGTCGTCGCATGCATGCAATTGCCTCTACGCTGCTCATCTCTCTGCACGATAATGGGTCGTAGTACACTTATTATTAACAAATTTTAAGTTTATGTTAAGCAAGCCTTAAGCATTGGGACTGTAGAATGAGTACATCTTGCCGCAGATTGTGGCAGATCTGAAACTTGACCTGAAACGATTTCGAAGGATGCGTAAAGGAGCGTACGAAAGTGTTTAGTAAGACCCAACCCCAATTGCCTGGCAGTGCAAAAAAACAGGGGTTTACTTTGATTGAACTGCTCGTTGTTATTGCGATTATAGCTATCCTTGCAGCTATACTCTTCCCGGTATTTGCGCAGGCACGTGAGAAGGCGCGCCAGACTTCCTGCCTCTCGAACATGAAGCAGATTTCGCTGGCGCATTTGATGTATGTTCAGGACTATGACGAGCGCTTTGCGCCGTCCAGAAGCAACACTCCGCCGAATCAACCGACGGACTACGAGAATTTCGGTTCTACCGCATGCTCCGCAGGGAAAGCGGACAGTTCGAGTTGGCGCGCGGAGGTCTATCCTTACGTAAAGAACACTCAGGCCTATATCTGCCCGGACAACGAACAGAGCGACCAGTATGTAGAAGGCTGCCAGGAGTTCAAGCTAAACCTTCACCGCAGCTACGCTTATAACGGAAACCTCTTCAATACAACGGGTGGCATTAAGCTATCAACTCTTACCAGACCGGCAAACGATATGCTGATTCTGGAGAGTCGATTTGAGTATCCTGACCTCGGCACCAACTGCTATCCTGGCTGGTATGGTAATGCGGTGAACGGGATTTTTGCCAAGGGCAACTTCCAGACACATTCGGGCGGCATGGGTAACTGGGGACTAGCAGACGGTCACTGCAAGGCGCTCAAGCACATGGCTGTTGCGGGAAATGCGCAGAGTGGCGAGAGCTACTGGCGAGACGAGGTTCCGCCGTACGGCGATAACAACTGGATCGCCAACCTGCAGATCCTTATTCGGCAGGTTACCGAATACAATCAGTAATCACTTTAGAACCTGAGTTGTTGCATGAAAGCGGCCCGTATCGTGATCGATGCGGGCCGCTTTGCATTCCACTTCCTGCTTCCTAAACAGCGGTTTCTTTCTGCTTTAGCGCATGGCCTGTCCATCGCCTGCCGCCGGGTCGCCACATGCTTGGGTCCCCCCATCGCTCTGTAATCGCTCCAGGTATATGCCCATTGCGGATCTGTTCAAACTGCTCAGGCGACGATATCACCTGGTCCGGGCGTTTCTGGCTCCGTATCAACACATCGGCTTCTGGTGGGTAGCATGCAAGCGGGGCATCGCCATCCAGCAACTCCTCTGGAAGTCGGGTGATCGGCGCATTGGTAGGCAGGCTCGCGCTCTGGTACCGGAGGTCCATAGACCAGCGAATACCCTCAGAGTTGTTGGGAGTGCTGCAGTGTGGGGTCAGGTTCGAAAGTAACAGCACGCCTCCACGCCGTACGGGCACGGTTACTATCTCGCCTTCCGGAAGGTCCGTTGTTTCGATCTTTAGAAAGTGGTGGTCTCCGGAGCCATGTTTCACAACCGGGCCCCGATGCCCGTACTTAAGCACTTCAAGACAGCCGTTATTCGCATCTGCATCCACCAGCGGAATCCAACAGGTGAGTATGAGCGAACTATCGCAATAGGGTTCGAAGTACCCGGAATCCTGGTGCCAGGGAACCACTCCCGGGCCATAGTTTGGCAGCTTTGGCCGAAGACGATAGACACTGGATGCGATCAACTCTGGACCGCAAAGCGATTCGGCCACATCCAGAAGAGGCGGATAGGCGATCAGTTCGAAAATCGCTGGAATCGCCAGTGCCCCGTCGGTAATTCTGCTGACAACGGCTTTGGACTCCTGGGTTATGCTGGATAGTCGCCGGTTAAATGGTTCTTCAGTTCGCCCAGAGGAGAGCGCCCCTGTGCTAACCAGGTCCTCACAAAGCGAGTCGATTTCGGCGGTGATTCCAGCTTCCAACCTGACGATCATCTCTGGATCGATCAGATCCTCGACCACCAGAAATCCCTCGTCGTGAAACTGCTTTACCTGTTCGGCGGATAGTCCGTGCTGCGTCTTTGCTGTCATGCTCACTCCATCCATGCTGAGTCGCTTCTTGCACCTGCCGGAGTATCGCTTCGCTCTCTGGCTGGCACAACATGCCTTAAGTATAACAGAATCGAAAGGCCGTATTTGCATGTTCCGCCGAAAACCGAAGTAACCGACTTAAGTGCCCGGGCGAGGAAATGACATCTGTTTCAACATCTTCCGTTGTCCCGCACTCAGGATCTTTGTAAGACTTCCATCCACTTCCCTTTTGTAGCGCCTCAACCTGCCTTCTCTGCAGGCGCGAAAGGTTAAGTTGCTGCTGGAGACCTTCTGTGAGTACCTCGCCTGGCGCCGCGATCTGCCCTGAGCGATTCGATCCGCTTTGCAGTGTATCTTCCAGTGCGGAAGTTGGTTGCAAATGCTGCAATCAGGGCAATGCAAAATGAGAGATTGAGCATCATGGTCGTACAGTAGTAGCAGTTGAGATAATAGCTGTTCGACGGTACGACAAAGCCACAGATGAAGGCAGTAAGGAACAGGATCTTAACTCGGTTCCATGCCCTGTTCCCCTTCATTGCCGCTCGGTGTCGGATTGCCTCAATCTCAATTCCATCGTACGTGTTCGGCAACTGCATGCGCTGAGGGCGCGTTGACGGCTCGCGAGCCGGGTAGACAGTGTCTCTTTCGCTTTCAAAGACCGTTCGATTAAGCAATATCAGTTCTATCATGGTTCTTCCCTTCTACGGGACCAGCATGAGGACGAGTTCCGGGTTTAACCTCCGAATTGAGCTTCCATCCGCAGCAGCTCCTCTTCGCTGCCGGCCTGCGGAACCGGACCGGCAAATCTCCCACGCACTCCCAGGGCGTAGTAGACGATAAGCGCGACGAAGACCCCGGCAAACATGTACCCGGTGAGGTCGTTCGGTG
>Ga0364886_10707_pt2 | contig 11423 bp, 11 predicted proteins | sample ExccelJu500001D3_4_FD_206926 | JGI IMG/M metagenome (GOLD analysis project Ga0364886, IMG submission 206926) | Enriched cells from Trout Bog Lake Hypolimnion, Wisconsin, USA - BchlTB.July23.5000.01.D3 | ecosystem: Environmental > Aquatic > Freshwater > Lake > Hypolimnion/Profundal zone | place... | reverse complement strand
TAATCGTGAAATTTCAGATGAAATATTTAAAAAACAATACAGGTATAAAAAAGTATTAGCAGCAGGTCAAAGAATGATTAATGAAGCTAAAACACCCGCATTGGTAAAGTGGGCTAAATTAATTCCTGAATTTTTTAGGTCAATATTATTAACAGGTCATGGTACAGTTGGTATGGTTACTCATGGTGGCATGAATGTATTTGACCCGTCAGTATCAAAGATATTTTGGAAAAGTTTTTTTAATCAATATAAACGTGTTTTCGGTAAAACGGCAGATTATGAAAAGGCAATGCAACATTTAGTAAATGACCCATTATATACAAAAGCATTACAAGCTGGGGTTAAGGTTGACCCAAGTATAATTTCGGATGATATGCCAAAGTTTAAATTATTTGGTGAATATATTAGTGAAATGGGTACAAGGGGATTTAATACTTTGAAGGAATTTAGAATGGATTATTTCAAAAAATTATACAATCAATTACCCGTAAGTGAAAGGAATAATAAAGGTGCATTAAAAATGATAGGGGATTTAGTAAACCATTCAACAGGTTCTACAAGTGCAGATGTTGGTGCAGTTGCAGATAATATATTCTTTGCCCCAAGATTAATTACATCACAGTATGAAAGACTTGTAAAAGACCCCTATGAAGCAGCAAATGTTTTTGCTAATTGGAAAACATCATCAGAGGGTGAAAAAATAGCAGCAAAAGCTATCGCTTCAAAATCAGCATATATATTAGGGGCTTATTTTGGTGCATTAGGCATAAATAGTGCCTTATTAAAGGCATCAGGCTCAAATGATAAGGTAAACTATACAGACCCAACAAAAAGTGATTGGTTGGACTTTAAAATAGCAAATCATACGATAGGTATAGGTGGTATAATGACTGCAATTAGATTTTTGGGGCATTTATTATATATACCTTTTGAAAATAAACAGGAATTAGGTAGAAAAACAAGGGCAGATGAATTAATAAAAACTGTTTATAAATATGGTGCATCAAAATTACACCCTGCAATAAGTACGGTAAAGGATTTTACAACAGCACATGATTTTAGTGGTAATACTATGCCATACTCAAATGATAAGCCATTAAATAAATTTGCCCATAAATTAACATGGAAAGAATATATTTATTCAAACCATTTACCTATTCCTGCATCAGAAGTAGCTAAAACTGTGTACGAAGGAATGAGAAACGAAGGGTTAAGTGAAGCACAAACAAGCGATATTCTTACAGGTATAATGAAGGGTATAATAGTGGGCGGTACGGGATTAAAGGTAGGCAATGAATATAACACCCAAAATAGGATGGGTAAAGGTGCATCAACAGGTAAAGTAACATCTTTCTAAAATTCATTGTAATTTAACAAAAATTTAGTAGTTTTGATAAACTTTTGTTAAATGGCAGCATTTGTAGCATCATTTTCGGTTAGTCAAGCCCCGAACTGTTCAACTATCACTATTGTTGATACCTCGAATTATGCTTCATCAGAAGCTAAAAACACATTTTCAAATAGACAGCTTTATTTGTATTTAACGGATGGTAGTTTATTACCTTTCCCTAATGAGCCGTCATTTACTTTTGCAGCTTATCCAAGCGATAGTATTACAGTACCTATACCACAAGATTATTCTTTGAATATAGTATTGGTATTAACTTCTACTAATCCGCAAACAGGTAGTACATATACATCTTCAAAAATATGTACGTTCTTATGTAATATAAATACATTTCAGGTAGGGTTAATTCAACAGATAACAGCACAACCCAATATAATTAATGCTGAAAATTTCTTTCAAGGAATGACAGATTTGCAAATGTTTGTAGATAATGCAACACAAGCAACAGTATATAGTTTACAACAGTCAGCGCAAACAGCAATAAATCAAGCATACGATATTGTAAACAATACAAACTTTATATTCTAATGGCAGATATACCTACAAATATTGGATATGCAGAAGTATCACAGGTATTAGCATCAGACGATAGCTTAAATCAAACTTTATTTTTGGGTAATTCAATAGTAAAAAGAACACCAAGACTAATTTATATTGTTAGAAAAGCTATACAATTTGAATACTCTAATTACCCAACAAGTCCTACATTAATACCATTGGTTAATTATCTTATTTCATTATGTGGTAAGTATCTTGTACAGGCACAACAAATATTTGGTAATGCAACAGGTACAGTAGTACCAACAGGAACTATACCATCAATACCTGTAAACTATCCTTATACTTTAGTATTTACCGTTACATCAGGTCAAGCAAACGTAAATACATATCAAGATAATAACTTAATAGGTTCTTTAGGATGGAATACTATTTTTATAAATAATGGTGCTTTTCAATTAGGGTCAGGATTTTCCGTTAATTCAAGTACGGGTACAATTACATTCGTAAATTATACATTACAAACAGGAGATGAAGTAACAGGTCTTTATTTTAAAACTTTTTAATATGTCATTGAAACGGTTATTAATATCATTATCATTAATATTAATATGTTATTTGGGTAATGCTCAATTTATAAATAAACAAACAGTAGGTAGTCCAACAACTAATTATAATTCAAAGGGTGCTTTATCTTCTGATTCAGGATTTATAGTAACTAATAACGGAGATACAGCAATAGGTAGACAAATAAATTACTATGATGGTACAGGTGGTAAAGGATACGGATTTGTAGGATTAAATGGTAATTTATATTATCGTTATAATGGAATGTGGATGAAATTACAGACAAATGCAAGTGCAACCGATTCAACAATATTTGCAACAATATGGAATGCAAGAAGGATAGCTGATAGTGCAGCCGCAGCAATAGTTGTACCCGCACAATTTAACCCAATAGCGGGTTATGCAACTTTAATAACGGGGACTTATCCCAATAAAACATTTTCAAGTGATAGTACATTTAATGCTTCAAGAGCAAGAGTACAAAAACCTATTGATAGTTTAGGTATTGTAAAAGCAAATGATAATGCAGTTGTGCATTTAGCAGGAAGTGAAACTATAACAGGAACAAAATCTTTTAATGGCGGTACTTTTTTCTTAAACAATGGTACATCGGGTAATGGAACTTTATTATTAACAAGAAGCACAGCTTATTCATCAGCTATTCTACAAAACAAAGGTTATACAATAGCTGATAGTGCAGATGTTACAAATGGATTAGCATTAAAAGTTAATTATACAGATACCGCTTCAATGCTTAGTCCATATTACAGGACTTCAACTGCTAATGCTGCTTTAGCTTTAAAAGTAAATTATACGGATACGGCTGCAATGTTAGCTCCTTATGCAAGGTCAGTAAGTGGCGGTTATTTGCCTTTAAGTGGTGGTACTTTAACGGGTAATCTAAATGGAACTACTGCTAATTTTACAGGGTTTGTAGCAGCTAATGGGTTTCAATCTGCAGTAACAGGGGTAGCAGGTGGTTCTACTACTAATATGACAAGTTCATCATCACAGAACTGGTATATAACAAGTGGTGCACCAACTACAACTACAATAGTATTACCCAATGCAACAACTATCGCAATAGGAAATACTTATCAATTTAACAATAATGCTACAGGTGGTTTAGCAATACAACAATATGGTGGGGGTGCATTATATACAGTTCCTTCGGGGGGATATGTTGAGGTTATTTTATTATCTAATAGCTTTTCAGCAGGTCAATGGGATGTCCATGTTTTCTTCCCTTCCAATAGCACAGCAGGAACAGCAGGGTTTAGCACTACAGGTACAATTAATTCTTCGGGATTAGATACTTATACTTCAAATTTAGGGTCATCTTATACTTCAAGGACTAAGGTAGATAAAAATTATGTAGATAGTAGTAGAGGGGTAGATGTTAAGTATTCTGATACGGCTTCTATGCTTAATAATTACAGAACAGGTATAATAGCCCTAAATGCAGATACAGCTACAATACAACCTCGATTTAATAATGTTTTAGGTGTTACTGCTTTAAAGGTTAATTATACAGATACCGCTTCAATGCTTTCGGGCTATCAAAAGAAACTCACTTTAACAACAACGGGAACAAGTGGGGCAAGTACTTTAGATGCTTATGGAAATATAAATATTCCGCAATATGCAACTTCATTAACGGGGTATGTACAATTTTCGGATACTACTTATAAAATATCAAGTAAAGCGTTGCCCTACAAGATTAACGATTCAATGAAATTAGTTAATGCGGCTACTTATGTGCCTTTAACAAGAACACTTACGATTAATGGTACTGCTTTAGATTTATCTGCAAATAGAAGTTGGAGTGTCGGTACAGTTACAAGTGTTGTAACAGGAACGGGATTAACAGGCGGAACAATTACTTCAACAGGAACAATAGCCGTTGATACGGGAAGAAATAATTTAAAGATACCAACAGGAAATGACTTAAATCAGGTAAAGGATAGTTTATTAGCGGTGGCAACTCATGGAACAGTTACAAGCGTAGCAGCATTAACATTAGGCACAACGGGAACAGATTTAAGTTCAACAGTAGCTAATGGAACTACAACACCCGTTATTACTTTAAATGTACCTACTGCATCGGCGAGCAATAGAGGTGCTTTGAGTAGTGCTGATTGGACTACTTTTAATAACAAACAATCAGCTTTATCATTAGGTACAGTAACAGAAACTACATCTTCTATACTTACTTTAAGTGGATGGACAAATGCAACAGTAGGCAGTCCAACAATAACTGTTAAACAGGCTGCAACAAGTCAAAGCGGATATTTAAGTTCTACTGATTGGAATACTTTTAACAACAAACAATCATCACTAACATTTTCAACAGGGTTAACAAATACAAGTGGGACGATTACATTGACACCTACGGTATCAACAAATAGCGCAAGTGGTGGTGGTGCTTTATCTTATACAGGTGGTGTATTCACTTTTACACCTGCTTCAATACCTACATCACTACCTACACCAAATTCTTTATCAATAGCAGCAGAATTGCATAGTGGTGGTGCAACAACTTTTAACGGTGGTTCAGCAATATCAATAGGTATTCAAGCATTATCTATAACAAATGGTATGCTTGCAAACAGTACAATAAGTGGTATATCTCTTGGTTCAAATTTAGCAGCTTTAACTATTAGTACAGGATTATCAGGTACAAGTTATAATGGTAGTGGTGCAGTAACTATTGCTTTAAATGCAGCTACATCTTCTGTCTTAGGTGGTGTAAAACCTGATGGTACTTCGATACTTAATACAGCAGGTGCAATAAGTGTAACAAAATCATCTATTGGTCTTGGTAATGTTGAAAATACTGCATTATCAACATGGGCAGGAAGTGGAAATATTACAACAGTAGGCACACTTTCAAGCGGTTCAATTCCTTATTCGTTATTGACAGGAACGCCATCTTTAAGCGGTTATGTTCCTTATAGTGGAGCAACAGGAACAGTTAATTTGAATGGACAAATACTTACAAATGTTGGTGCATTATATGGAACATCTGCAAGTTTTAGTAATAACGGTACAACTCCCACAATGTATTTGCATCAAACTGGAACTTCGGGTTATCCTGCTATGCTTTTTACAGGAAACAATGGAACTGATATTGGCGGCTTTACTACTTATGGTGGTAATATTTATTTTGGTGGATATAATGGAACGGGTGGTATAAATAATTCTCTATTGATTAATACTTCCACAGGTGCAGCAACATTTGTAAGTAGTGTTGGTGCTACTTCATTTTATAATTATAATGTTGGTTATAATACTAATATTATTTCAATTTTTTCATCGGGAACAAATGCCTTACCTGCAACATCAGGAAGTACGCAAAATGCTACCGCATTAAGGTTAAGAGGCGGTAATAATGCGGTCATGGATTTTGGGTTAAATGGAACATTTGGATGGCAGCAAATGACAGACCAAGCTGGATTAAACAGTACATATAACTTAGGATTACAGCCTAATGGTGGTAATGTAAATATTGGTTATACATCAGATCAAGGATATAAACTTGCTGTAAATGGAGCAGTATCAATGTCAAGTACATTGAGTGTGACATCAACGGTTACCGCTTCTGCTTTTTACGAATCTTCAGATAGCACTTTAAAAAATATCATTCAAAGATTTTCAACACCGCAAGGTTTTGATTTTGTGATAGGTAGTTGGAAAACTGATAAAACAAATGCTCAACACTTTTGGAATATAGCACAGGAAGTTGAAAGGGTTTATCCGCAAATGGTAAGCACCAATGAGCAAGGTTTAAAATCAATTAACTATATCGAACTGCACAACAAAGAAATCTATGATTTGCAAATGCAGGTTGAACAATTAAAAAAACAGATCAATGAAATATCTAATCGCATTACTGTTAGTAAGTAATACTTGTTTCGGACAGGGTAACTTTAATGGGAAAGCTGCAAACCAAGAATTAAATGGGTGGGATATAAACAATTCCACTTCATACGGGTTTACACTTACAAATACAGCAGCTAACACATGGCATCTCGCACGAAAAGATAGTGTTATATATTGGTACGGAACACATTTAGATACTGTAAATAATCCTTACATAGTAAGCAAGTTACAAAATCAGATTATTGCAAAGCAAGACCTTTCACCAAAATATTCAAGAACTGCTACATTATATGTTTTATGTCAAAACATACACAACTATTGTACAGGATTAGGTTCTTATGGTGTAGGTGCTATAACAGGGTGGAATAACTCATCAAATGCGTGTGCTAATTATAATTCAGCTACTTATCCAATTACATTTCAAGTTGGATGGAATGGTCTTGCTAATCCAAACGGCTCGACACTTAATTTTTTAGGATATAACGGAACACCACCAACTATTGATACAACCTATAATAACGGTGCTTATTCTTACGGATGGTTTTATTTAAGCACAGGATATGCAGTTAAATTAAGAAGTGACGGTTATGTACTATCATCTTATTCTTGCGGAAGTGCGCCATCTTACTATGTGTATTCAGCTATTCAATATACTTGTAGTGGATGTGTTCAAACAACAGGAAGAACAATAACAGTTCAATCAACATCATCATCTTTAACAAACGGATATTACTATTTAGGAACGGGTGGATATGTTTATAAAATAACAAGTACGAGCAGCGCAGGAACGGCATCTAATACAGTTGGCGGTACAGGTTATGCGTCGTGTGGTTCAGTAGGTTGCCCATAAACCCTTAAACTAAAAAAAGCAGATATGAAGAAGACAATTATCATTTTATTGATCGCAGCGCTTGCAAGCTGCACAGCAAGTAAACCAACAGTAAGTACACCCAATTCAGGCACAGGTGGAAATAATAAACCCGTAACAGTAAATCAAAAATAATGAAACGAATAATTATCGCAATCTTTTTAGTGACCATGATTTTTAGATGTCATGCCCAATATACGAGTAACCATCCACTACTTGATACTTCAAAAATATTCAACACAATGTCAGTAGCAATGATAGATAGTATCTTTTGGAATATTAGTGATACAAGTGCCGCACGTTGGTTAGGTTGCCAAACAATAAACGATAATCTAAGTAACCAAGCAAGTGTTAATTGGTATTTACTTGATGTAAACAGAAACCTATTAACAAGCCGCCATTACATATTATCAGGTGATGATTATAAGTCATGGGATGCAACAGCAAATTGGCTAATTTGGTACACAAGAAACAAGTATCTAAAACCTGTACACTTTGTTCAAGTATATCCCGTAATAGTGCCGCCCGTTACCGATAGCTTGAATAATAATCAATTTAATTGACAAAAACAAGTAAAAATAAAAATACCGTTAAAAAACGGTGCAAAATACAATTAAAACATCGTAACTTTATAATGTAAAAATTTGTTAATTTTGTCAGAAAGTAAAAACCATAGCATGGATCAAGATTTAAGTTACATAATCGAGAGATTAGAATCTATTGATAGTAAATTCGATGAAAAACTTGATAAGATTTTAGTTCAAACAACAAAGACAAATGGTCGTGTAACTTCTCTTGAAACAAGATTTACAAAAACAGAAAATCATGTAGAAATTTTAAAAGAAAACAAAGATGTAAACAGGGGGCGGGACAGGGTTCTGTATGTTCTTTTGGGCGGTCTTGGAACAACTGCATTGGCACTACTAATTCTTTTTTTACAAAAATAAATTCAAAACAAAAAAACATAATATATGAAAGTTTTAATCACAGGTCTTTTAACCGCATTGGCGGCAGTAGTAGTAAGTTATTTACAGACAAATGGATTCCCCGCCACAACAGTTGCATGGGAATTTTTATCCATTGTAGTAGTTGGTAATTTGTTTGTATATTTAGCTAAGAATGCTATATCTCCAAGTACATCTACTTTCTTAAATGTAAATGTAGGCGATTTAATTAGCGGTGCTGTATTAACACTCGGCTCTGCATTAATATCATTCGGGGCATCTAAGGCAACAGCAACAGTAGTTGATTGGAGTTTGTTATGGCATACTGCATTATCAGTAGGTGGTACTTACTTCTTGACTAAGTTTGGATTTGGGAAGCCAGCAACACCGACAACTTAGTAAATACAAAATTGATTAACAGGGGCGTAATGCCCCTTTAATTTTTTAGTTATGACAACATATTTAATGGATGGATACCAACAAAGTGATGACCCTAATAAGAATTGGAAGAAATTAGCACTATTCATATTTATTGTAATTGCAACTTGCGTATTAGCAAGTTTTTTATTTGGGTGTAACCCATTGAAGAAAATAGAACGTGCAGAACAAACAGTTTTAAATAATCCTTCATCAGAAAAAAAAGTAGGGCTTAAATGGTTAGAAAATAATAAATGTGCCAATGATACAATGCTATTACATGATACAACTATACTAACAAAAGAAGTACACCATACAAAAGTAGATACAACATATTCACATGATACAACTTTCGTTTTTTATACCGATACCGCATTTTATGAAAAAACAATTTACAAGGATAAAATAGTTGTTGACCATCAAAGAGAAAAACAGTTACAAGATTCAATAAATATTTTACTGCAACAAAAAGCAGCATTAAATCAAAATGTAATTGATGCACATAGCGCAACTGAAACAGAAAAGAAAGATAAAAATAAATGGACATGGTTATTTATTGCTGCATGTGCAGCTTTCTCACTTAGTAACGGTCTTTGGATTTACGGCAAAATAAAAAGTGGTGCAGGGTTATTAAAATTATAAATATGGCAGTAAGAAATTCATATCCCGAAAAGCCTATCATCCCATTCTATGTTAAGAAAGTAGAAATGGGTGCAATAATAGCAGCAATACAAAGCGTTCCGTATAGTGTTGAAGTAAAGCGTTCTGCGTACATCGTGGTAAGGAATGAAACATTAAATGGCAATGATGTTATTTGTGGTACTAACTTATGCGGCGTTCAATCAGATGTTGGAAGATGGGATGCAAAGTATGATTCGTTTATTGTAGCTACATGCCAACACAAAGAAAATAAAACAGGAGCAATGAGAGGGTTTGTTGTATTCGATACACTTGCTCATTGTATCACTTTGCTTTGTGATAAAATTATTCAAAAAGGAATTTTTATTGGAGAGCATGTTGATGGGAAATATTACAAGGGGGATGTTACTACTCCACAGCAAGAAGCAGATGCTTATGAGGATGAATGGGTGGAAGGTGCAACAGTAAAAGCAGACCCAACAGAAGTAAGAGATTTTGTAAGTATGTATAACCAATCAGTTAAATTATTTGTATGAAAAAATATTTCATATTATGTGCAATAGTATTTAGTATTTCATCTTTCGGGCAAAAAGTAGATACCGTCATAGATAATGGTATTTATAAATCACACTATTGTTATCAATTAAAAGAACCATTGTATGTTACTTATTGGCTTTATAAGGGTGGAGGTAATTATTCACGCAAAGGAATAGTATTTACTACCGATGGGTTACAAATATCCGCTAAAGCAACGGACTACGCAAAGAGTGGGTATGAAGAAGGGCATTTATGCAATGCAGAGGACTTCGCTAATGATAGTATCAGTCTTAGAAAGACATTTCACTATTACAACTGTTTGCCTCAAACATTGAAGTTAAATAGGGGTATCTGGAAGCATTATGAAACAGAAATAAGAAAAGAAAGCCAAACTGATTCCTTGTTTATCATTTGCGGGGGAGAATTTCAAAAATGCAAGTTCATTGGTAATGGCGTAGCAGTTCCAAACTCATGTTGGAAAATGGTTTTTAAGGGTATTGAAGTTGTAGAAATACTTTGGTTTCCAAATGACAATTCCGATACGGTTGAAAATATAGACCTATCAGAATTGGAAAATAGATTAGGTTATACAATAAAATTCTAAACTAAAATAAATACAATGCCACGACCACCAAAATCAGAAATAGCAAGAAATTACAGAACTGAATATGGTATGGAAATGCCTACATTAAAACTTGCTCGCATAATGTACAAAGAAAATAATTTAATGTTTAAAGATGTAGAGGATTGCAGATGTTCATTAAGGAGTATAGAGGGCAAAATGGGTTCAAAAAGAAAGAATCTAACAAAAAATGCAGCACCTCAATTTATAATGGAAGAAGCAAGACCTAAGAACCCATACAAATTGCCAGAATCAGATGAAGATAAGTTTGAGCCGTATGTTATTAAAGGGTTTAAAAGAATCGCCCTGTTTTCGGATATTCATGTTCCATACCATTCTATAAATGCAATAACAGTAGCATTGGATTTCTGCAAAAAAGAAAAGCCAGATATGCTACTACTTAACGGAGATATTTTGGATATGTATCAATTATCTAAATTCGGTAAAGACCCCAAGAAAAGGAATTTTGCCTATGAGTTAGATACAATGAAAGCATTAATAGAAGTTTTCTCAAAAACTTTAAAATGTAAGATTGTATTTAAGAAGGGTAATCACTCTGAAAGATACGAACACTTCTTATATCAAAAAGCACATGAATTAGTCGGGGTTGAAGAATTTAATTTGGACAATATAATCAAGTCGAGAACAAACGGGATAGATGTAATAGGGGATAAGCGTATCATTCACGCAAATAAATTAAACATCATTCATGGACACGAATTTGCACAAGGTTTTTTTAGCCCAGTAAACGTAGCAAGAGGATTGGCATTAAGGGCAAAAGCAAGCGCAATACAGGGGCATAACCATCAAAGCAGCGAACATACACAGGTAGATATAAATGGCAAGGTAATGACCACATGGAGTACAGGATGCCTTTGCGAACTTCATCCACAATATGCACCTATTAATAATTGGAATTGCGGGTTTGCAGTAGTAGATTTAGATAGTAATGGGGAAGATTTTGAAGTTAGAAATAAACGTATTTATAAGGGCAAGATAATTTAAACTCATGTTTAACATGAATGTTGTATATTTGTTAAA
>Ga0364886_10527_pt2 | contig 11541 bp, 8 predicted proteins | sample ExccelJu500001D3_4_FD_206926 | JGI IMG/M metagenome (GOLD analysis project Ga0364886, IMG submission 206926) | Enriched cells from Trout Bog Lake Hypolimnion, Wisconsin, USA - BchlTB.July23.5000.01.D3 | ecosystem: Environmental > Aquatic > Freshwater > Lake > Hypolimnion/Profundal zone | place... | reverse complement strand
ATGGCACCAGCACGCGTTTTTCCATTAAATTTTCAATCCAGGAACACTTTTCCGGGGCTTCGGGTTCGCTGGCTATTTCCGTGCTTTCCGTAATCGGGCGTGAAACCCTCATGGTAAGAACAATTGTAACAAACAAAATAACTGCTCCGGTAAGAAATACGGAGTCAATCCCGCTTCGGTTCATAAACCAGAGGCCTAATAGCGGGCCGACCGAAATTCCGGCAGTCTCCCCGGCGCCAAAATAACCAAGCCCTTCGCCGCGCATTGCAACCGGAATAGCTGCAACAACCAACGTCGGCAGCAAGGTGCTTGCTATGCCAAACCCCAGACCGTGCAGCAGGCGGATAGCGAACACGACTTTATTGGATGTGGCGTAGATATATAAACCTGTGGCCAGCATGCAGACAGCAATCCCTATCAGCAGCAATGTTTTTTTGTCAATTCTGTTGCTGATATTGCCGATAACCATCCGGATCGAGATAGCTGAAAATGTGAAAGCACCCATGATAAATCCGACTTCCGAAGTGTTTCCGCCATTATCTGATATGAATATCGGCAATATCGTCATTATCATTTCGAAAGCGATAAATAGTAAGATGTTCGCGAAAAATAATATGACGAAATTCCTGTTCCACAATACGTTATCACCAGGAATAGTTTTTAAAAAGTGCATCCAAATCATCCTTAAGTTTATTATTAAGCTTTAATGAGCCTTGTTGCAAAGGGTGCCACAAGCAAGCCGGTCAGTTCCCATATTAACATAAATTGGATAATGGGTCAAAGGGGCAAATATTGACGTGCAAGCAATGGTTTTATGGAGTAATATGGGATATAGGGATATCAGCCGGATATTATATTTTTATGAAAAAGAGGTGCAGGCAATGAGAAAAGACACCCATGTTCTGAGCACGGATTTTTTTTATGAATATCCTGTTATTTCTGCCGGCAAGGGAATATACCTATATGACGAAAACGGCGTAGAATATATTGACGGGTCCGGCGGCCCGATTCTCTGCAGTCTGGGACACGGCCTGACCGAAATGGGCGATGTCGCCAAGGAGCAGATGGTTAAACTGGCTTTCGCCGACCGCGACATCTGCGTGACTCCCGTCTTGCGGCAAGCGTGCGACAAGGTCTGCGAAGCCAGCAGCGGTGACATGGACAAGGTATTCTTCGTCTGCGGCGGTTCCGAAGCCAACGAAATCGCCATCAAAATGGTGCGGGAGTACCATCTGGACAGAGGCAACCCCGGCAAATACAAGGTGATTTCCCGCTGGCAGAGCTACCACGGCAGCAGCATGGGCGTGCTGTCGCTCAGCGGCTTCACCAAGAGGCGAAGCGGCTATGAGCCTTATCTGTCTGAGTTTGGCCATATTCCGCCGGCTTATTGCTACCGTTGCTGGTTTGGCCGCGAACCTGGCAAATGCAATCTGGAATGCGCCCAGGCGCTGGAAAATGAAATACTCTGCCAGGGGCCGGAAACGGTCGCGGCGTTCATCGCCGAGCCGATCTCCGGGATGTCGCTGTGCGCTGCCGAACCAGCGGAAGGTTACTTCAGGAAGATCCGGGAAATTTGCGACAAGTATGATGTCGCCCTGATTTTGGACGAGGTTATGACCGGAGTCGGCCGGACGGGAAAGTATTTCGCCTATCAGCATTTCGGCATCGTTCCTGATGTGATATCTATGGGCAAAGCCGTGAGCGGCGGCTACTTTCCGCTGGGCGGCGTGGCCTGCACCGGCAGGTTCTTCAATGAAATGTACAAAAATAACGGCTCCTTTAAGTCGGGATACTCCTGGAACGGCAATCCGCTGGGCGCGGCCATAGCGGTGAAAACCTTTGATTATCTTGCAGAACATAAGCTGGTTGAGAATGTAGCCAGCATGGGTGAATATCTGAAGTCGAAAATGGTGCAACTGGCTTATCATCCCACAGTCGGCGATGTCAGAGGCCGGGGATTGATGATCGGCATGGAATTCGTCAAAAATAAAGCAACGAAAGAAACTTTCGACCCTGAGATGAACTTGTCACAGCAACTATTCCGGGAAGCGGTAAACCGCCGCCTATTTATTGATGCAAGCTCAGGCTGCGACAGAGGCCAGTCCGGCAACCAGCTTATGGTCGCTCCGGCCTTTATTGTCACCAAAGAACAGATTGACACCATTGTTGACAGGCTCGACCAGGTAATCACGACCGTCGAAAAGAATAACGGCTATTGATTGTATTGATTTTTTTGACAGTAACGCCAGGCAACAGGTCTAGAATAATATCTGAATAGGAAAGCAAGCCCTCTTGAGCGATTCAGGAGGGCTTGCTTTCTTCTGACCTTTGTTACCCGGACGGGTACCGGTGTGTCACCAAAGCTTCTTTGCTAAAGCCTGAGAAGTAAGTTATCTCCATTGATTTTTACAAAGGATACGGCAAACCAATGTCGAATTTTGTTGTAAAAGGTCGACACATGGAGGGATATGCAAGTGGGTCGTATGAAGTTTTGGCTGATTTTACTTTATATATTTTCCTTGTTTTTAATCTCGCAGACTGCTGCATCAGCCGCGGCAGAAACGTTGAACGTCGTTATGGATGATAATTATCCGCCTTATGTTTTCCGTGACGATCATGGACATTTACAGGGTATTCTTATCGATCAATGGGCACTCTGGGAAAAAAGAACCGGAATCAAAGTGAATATTTCGGCGATGGAGTGGGATAAAGCGCAACGGTGCATGCAAACCGGCGGTTTTGACGTAATTGATACGATATTTTTAAATGCCGAACGGGCAAAAGTGTATGATTTCACTCCACCCTACGCGACAATAGAGGTACCGATTTTTTTTAACAAAAACATCTCCGGGATAGAAAATACCGACTCCCTGAAAGGCTTCAAGGTGGGCGTAAAAAAAGGGGATAACGCCATAAACGTTTTGCGGCAACACGGCGTGAAGGATTTGGTTGAGTTTGATAGCTACGAGGATATTGTCCTTGCAGCCAAGAAACAGCAAATAGTGGTTTTTGTAATGGACAAGCCTCCGGCGCTCTATTATTTATACAAGCTTGGAATCCAAAATGATTTCAGGGCTTCTGCTCCGGTGTATGCCGGCCAGTTTCACCGCGCGGTCACGCAGGGCAACACCGCTATTCTCAAAGAAGTGGTAAGCGGATTTAGTCAGATTTCCGACGCAGAATATAGCGCGATTGACAATCGCTGGCTGGGCGATACCCTGCTGTCGCCTGAATATATCAACAGGCTTCTTATTGCTTTGAGTGCGGTATGTATAATCGTTTTAGGGCTGGTTCTCTGGAATTCGTCCTTGAAGAAAAACGTTCTGAGTAAAACACAGGAACTTACCGTTAATATCGCAGCCCTGCAGCGAAGCGAAAGAAGGTACCGGGGACTCCTAAGCAATCTTAATGTGGGGATAATCGTATATGGGCCAGGCGGCAATATAGTGTTGCGCAATCAGGCGTACCTCAGCCTGCTGGGAATAGCTGATCATTTATCAGCCGGTGCAGGCGGCATCGATGCAGATATCTCCTTTGTTCACGAGGACGGGAGCAGGGTTTTACCTGATGAGCAGCCGGCGCGTAGGGTGATGCTCGAAAAAGTTCCGGTTTACGACGATGTGCTTGGTATTGCCCGCCAAAATAAAGGAGATATTCTATGGGTTCAGGTCAGCGCATTTCCTGAGGTTGATTGCAGCGGCAACCTCGAACAAATCATTGTCACCATGGTTGATGTTACCGAACTCAAAAGGACGGAACAGCTACAGGCAGCGCTTTACAGGATTTCCGAGAGCAGCAGGGCAACTAATAATCTGGATGAACTATACCGCGATGTACATCAGGCCATTGGCAAACTGATTTTCGCCGAACATTTTTATATTGCGATATATGACGAAAGGGAAGGTAAGATAGAGTTCCCTTATTCGACAGACGTCAGCCACAAAGCCAAAAGCAGCAGGATTTTCGGCCGAGGGCTTACGGACTGTGTCCTGCAAACTGAACAGGAGCTCTACGTAAATGCCCAGATGCTGAATAAGTTAATCAATGAAGGCGATATCGTCACAAATCCCGCTATGCCTTTGAGTTACTGGCATGGGGTGCCGCTCAAGACCAAGGATGACAAAACGTTCGGCGTTATTGCCGTCCAGGGCTATGATGATAAAACTCCTTATAATGCAAGCGATGAAGAAGTTCTCAATTTCGTATCTTCGCAGGTGGCAATGGCTATTGAGCGGAAACGGGCGGAGGAAAAATTAATCTATTTGAGTTACCACGATTTTCTCACAGGGCTATATAACCGCGCTTATTTTGAACAGGAATTGCAGCGTCTCGAAAGCGCAAGCGATTTAAACCCGCACGGGATAATAATATTTGACGTTGACGGCCTGAAGCTGGTGAATGATACGTTCGGGCACAGCCAGGGAGATTCCTTGCTGATCAGAGCCGCCGATGTCTTGCAGCAATCACTGGATACGGACTGCATTGTCAGCCGGATTGGCGGCGACGAATTTGCCGCCATAGTGTTCAAGGCCACTGAAGAGAAGCTTAATTTTATCTGCACCAAAGTAAAAGATAAAATTTCCGCTGATGACAAGGGCCCTATTCTTCTCCATATATCCATGGGACATGGCATATCTTCTGAGAAATCATTGCCAATTGATGTTTTCCGCATTGCAGACAACCGTATGTATCGCGACAAGTTGCACAGGCAAAAAGGCACCCGGGGGAATATAATACAGACATTAAAACAAATGTTGACAGAAAGAGATTATATTACCGAGGGACACGCCGAAAGACTGTTGATTCTGGCAGAGAAACTTGCCAAGTCTATCGGGATGCAGGAATTGGACATAGCTGATCTCCGTCTGTTTGCCCAGTTTCACGATATCGGCAAAGTCGGGATATCGGACAGGATCCTTAACAAGCCCGGACTCTTAACCCCGGAGGAAAGACAACAAATGCAGCGGCACTGCGAAATAGGGCACCGTATTGCCTTATCGTCTCCGGATCTTTCCCCGATAGCTGATTGGATATTGAAGCACCAGGAATGGTGGAATGGAGGCGGGTATCCACTAGGTATGTCCGGAGAAGCCATTCCTTTGGAATGCCGGATCTTGGCGATTGTGGACGCCTATGACGCCATGACCAACGACCGCCCGTATCGCAAGGCTATGGATCACGAGGCTGCAGTCGCCGAACTGAAAAGCTGCTCGGGAACACAATTCGATCCAGCATTGGTAATAAAATTCTGTGCGCTTACTATGGAAGACCAATGAAAACTCTGTAAATGCAGGGCCGGTGCAGCGGCGTTAAACGCTCCCCCCTACAGGTAAAACCAATGAAAAAAGGACAGCGCCAGTCGCCTCTTTACAAGGCGACGCACCTGCCCCCACGTTTCTTTTCATCCCTGACAAAAGACCGGGATTTTTACCACAAACCGAATTCGAGCCTATATAACCTCTGAGTTCTTGCATGATTCGGCATATTTCTCGCGCTTCTGATTCAATCTTGCCAATCTGCCTGTGTTGACTGCTGCAATTCTGCTGCCGAACTTAGCCAATAAAAGTCGCTCAACTTCCTCGGGCGGCAATCTGAAAATCGTTACTCTGTTTCTGTTCTGATCTACATCCATAATAGTCCCTCCTTCACCCCATATAACATTTGACCCAGTCCGGTCCCTCACACTTCAGACAAGTACCGCTATGCATTGTGGGCATAATCTACAGCTTCTTTGATAATCTGGTGCAGCCGCTTGGGTTCATTCGCTTCGGCATAAATACGCACAATTGGTTCTGTGCCGGAAGCGCGCAACATCACCCAGCCGTCTGACAGATACAGCTTGCAACCGTCAGTCAGATTGCTGGACACAATCTCCAGCTGGCCCAACTTACTTGGCGGCTTGTCCGCCAAGATCTTCATCAGGCCTTCCTTCTTGTCAGTCGCCAGATTAAGGTCCTCGCGGGCATAATAGAACCAGCCAAGTTCGCCCATCAGTTCATCAATCAACTGCCCCAGCGTCCGGCCATAGGCGGCTACCATCTCGATCAAAAGAAATCCCAGCAGCACACCATCCCGTTCGGGAATATAGTTTTTCAAGCCTATGCCGCCGGACTCCTCGCCGCCGATTAAAATGTCCTCTTCAAGCATCAGTGTGGTGATATACTTAAAGCCAACCGACGTTTCATAAGATTTCAGGCCGTATTTCCCGGCTACCCGCTTTACTAGTTCTGATACCGTCAGCGTCTGGGCGACACCGCCGGTCCAGCCGCGTTTTTCGACTAAGTATTTCGTCAGCAGAGCCATGATCTGGTGTGGATTGATAAACCGCCCGTCGGCGTCTATCGCTCCGATGCGGTCACCGTCGCCGTCAGTCGCAAGTCCGATATAGGCTTTCTGTTCCAGCACCGCCTGTCTTAATGGCGCCAGGTTCTTCTCAATCGGCTCAGGGTTTACACCGCCAAAGGACGGATTTAATTCGCCGTGCAGCTCCACCACGTTCAGTCCGTATTCCCGGGCAAGTTCTTTTGGGTAACCCCTTGCCGCGCCATGCATGACGTCAAACAGGATTTTCCCTTTAAACCCGGCTAAGGTCTTTTTGTCCAGCATGTCCGCGACATGTTCAAGATAGCTGGCCAGCGGCGCAAAATATTCGATATCCGAAACCTGGCTCGCTTTGGGAAAGGTGCGTCCGCTCTCTTCGAGTAACCGGACGCATTTTTCGATTTCGGCCATGATTTCCGGCGAAGCCGATCCACCATAAGCTGCCTTGAATTTGAGGCCGTTATATTCGCCAGGATTGTGGCTGGCGGTAATCATCACTCCCCCGGCGGCGGCACGGTCTTTCACCTGCCAGGTGAGCGCCGGTGTCGACATAATACTGTCGGCAAGCCACACTTTGATGCCTTTAGCGGCCAGCACACTTGCACAGTCGGCCGCATACCTGGCTGACAAAAACCTGGTGTCATAGCCTACGACGATACCACTGGCCGCTTCACCGCGACCACAGATATAGTTTGCGATCCCTTCGGCGACCAGGCGTACATTATTGAAAGTGAAGTCTTCGCTGATAATTCCACGCCAGCCGTCAGTACCGAATTTGATCATTCCGTTTCCTCCTTGAATCAGCCTTAGACCCGGCCATATTTATCTTCAAACCGTACAATGTCGTCCTCACCCAGATAACTGCCATTTTGCACCTCGATGATTTCGAGCGGCAACCGGCCGGGGTTCTCAATCCGGTGTTTTGTTGTTTGCGGCACAAAAACGCCCTCGTTTTCATGTACCATGGATTCGGTCTCGCCGATGGTCACCTTCGCGGTACCGCCGATGACTATCCAGTGCTCGCTGCGGTGATAATGCATTTGCAGGCTAAGTACCTGTCCCGGATTAACCACAATCTGTTTCATCTTGTAGCCCGGCCCTGACCCCAGTACGGTATATAACCCCCACGGCCGATAAACGGTCGTATGTTCGTCCGCTTCCACTCTGCCGGTTGACTTGAGCCTGGATACCAGCTCTTTGACTTTCTGTGATTCACCCTTTTGAGCCACAAGGATGACGTCATCTGTCTCCACTACCAAAAGATCCTTCAGGCCGATACCCGCGATCAGGCGGCTGCTTCCAAGCATCAGCGTGTCAGAGCAATCAATAGTAATACAGTCCCCTTTAACGGCATTGCCGTCAGCATCCTTGCCCAGCACGTCATAAATGGCATCCCATGATCCGATGTCGCTCCACTTTGCCGTGAGCGGCAACATCATGACCTGCCCCGATTTTTCGGCCACGGCATAATCGACCGAAATATCCGGCATATCAGCGAATTTTTCTGTCAGCTCGGCAAAATTCTTCTCTGCCAAGATATAAATATCCGGCTGGTGTTCCCGCAGTTCAGCCATGAGACGGCCGATGGTGAACACAAACATGCCTGAATTCCAGTAATAGCCACCGCTCGCCAGATAGGCTTCCGCCGTCTCCTTGTCCGGTTTTTCCCGGAACGATTCGACAATATATCCTTTGCCAAAAGGTTTTCCGGTCTGGATATAGCCATAGCCGGTTTCCGGACCAGCGGGTGCGACGCCAAGAGTCACGATCTTATCCATGGCCGCCATATCAGCCGCCTGCGCCACGTTAGCGACAAAATACTCCAAACAGCGGATGACATGGTCGGATGGAGTGACCACCAACACTTCATCAGGGCCACAACCCAGTTGATCGATACAATATCTTGCCGCAAACGCGATTGCCGGGGCCGTATTGCGCGCCACCGGTTCCAGCAGAATATGGGCGTCTGTCGCATTGGAAACCACAAGCTCTGTCTTCACATGGTGAACATAATTCTGACCGGTCACGATAATCATGTCAGAAGACTTCACCAGCGGCAAAAATCGTTCAATCGTCTGCGCTAAAAGCGATTTATTGCCATTCATCTTCAGAAACTGCTTGGGAAACCGGGTGCGCGAAAGCGGAAACAGGCGACTGCCACCGCCGCCCGCGAGAATGATTATTTTCATTTGGAATCACGTTCCTTCCTGAGTCCCGGAAAGTATTACATTTAAAACCTGAAGCGATCTACGGCCGCATCAAGCAGCAGGTTTTCAGCGCGAACAATAAGACAGGAGTTTTCCGCTTGTAGCAGTCTCGTATTTTACTAAAGCCAGTCTGGCAACAGAGTAGCTGACAATACTTTCGGCCCCCTGATTGCGGTTCAAACCGCCTGGGGTAATGCCGTCGCAGCAGCCCCCGGTCTCGCTGTCGATCAGGCTCTCGCCCCGGGAGTTCCTTCCCGAATACCAGGCGAAACTCTTCTGGGCCATCTCCAGCATTGCAGCCTCGTCAGTGGCTTGATATGCTGCCAGGTGAGCAAGCGTGGTGGTACAGGCTTCAAGCGGCTGTTCATCGAACTCCGCCTGCTTCGCGCCGCGCGCCAGCCAGCCGTTGCAGCCCACCGGACGGAAATAACCGTCCCGGAAAGAAACCGAATTAAGAAAGGACAGGCTTTTTTGAGCCACGTGCAGCAGTCTGTCTTGCTGCAGTCGGCCGTAAGCCACGAACAAAGCCCACGGCAATACCGCGTTGTCATAAGTCAATTCATCTTCAAACCATTGCCAAGCCTCGCTCGCATTGTGTTCAAACCGCTCAACAAGCGAGTCTGCCAACTTGCAAATCAGCTGGTCGAATGCCGGATTGCAGACAAAACCAAGGCCGATCAGAGCATATGCCTGGCCCCGTGACCAGGTTAACGTCAGGATATTGGGCAGGGCGCGATTTATAGCGTCGATACAGGTTTCTTTTATTCCGGCTGGCATAACCGGTGAAGCTTGTGTATACCCCAAAGCCCACAGACAGCGCCCGAAACAATCATCAGAGCCTGCTTCTTCGGTGAATTGCCGGCCGTAGGTCATGAAATTCCGGAACAGACCGGTTTCAGTCTGCGCGTATACGACGAAACTCAGATAACGGTATATCAGTGCCAGGTAAGCGGGCTTCTTCGTGCTCTCATAGAGCATCACCGCCATTATCAGCGCCCTGGCGTTGTCATCAGTCGTGTACCCTTTGAGCAGATCCGGGACACTAAACCGCGCATGCTGGAACATTCCGGTGTCATCAGTCATTCGGAAGATATGGGCGTCATCAAAAGTATTAATAAGAAATTTACTCATTATCCTACCAGCGCTCCATCCGGTTGAAATTCTTCGATTATATCGATAAACAAATTGGTATAGAGTCTGGCGACATTGTTCCAGGCCATCATCTGACCAACTGCCAGAGTTTTTAGTTCCATCTCCTTTTTGCGGAGAGGGTTACGCAGAATGAAGTTCATGCATGCCGCCAATGAATCCGCATCCCGAAACTCAGCCAGCATGCCCCTGCCGTCACCCAACATTTCCCGGGCGTAACGGTACGGAGTGGATACAACGACTCGGCCGCAGCCGACCGCGTATGCCAACGTCCCGCTGACCGCCTGCTCTTTAGACAGATATGGCGTCAGGTAGATGTCAGACAAGTGCAGATATTTTATCACTTCCTCTTTTGTCAGGTACTTGTCGACAAACCGGATATTATCCCGCACTCCAAGACCCTCCGCCAGATCCATGAGACTCTGCCGGTAGCTTTCGCCTGATAACTCTTTGACACAAGGATGCGTCTTTCCCAAGACAAGATAGACTACGTCTGCGTGATCCGCTACGACTTTTGCCACTGCCTCGATGCCATACTCGATGCCTTTAGCCGGGCTGAGAAGGCCGAAACTACTGATAACATGCTTATCTTTAAGGCCATGGCCGGCTTTAAGTTTTTCTCGCGCCCCAACCAGCAGACTGGGAACGCCATGGGGAATAACCTCTATCTTATCTAAATCAATGCCGTAAGTCCCGGCTAATATCGGTACCGAACTTTCAGCCATCGTCACAAACTTCGTGCTCAATTGCCCGAGTTCCCGCAGAATCTCCTGCTGTTTGAGGGTTGGTTCCTCTAATACAGTGTGTGTCGTGACGATAAAGGGCACTGTCAGGCTTTTTGCCAAATCGACGATGTATTCGCCGCAGTCTCCGCCGAATATTCCATATTCGTGCTCGATAACCAATAGGTCCATATAGGTGTTTACCCAGCGGGCGGTCTCAAAATAGCTCTCGCGCTCGTGCTGGCGAAGTTTAAATGTGACCCGCGAATCCGGATATTCTTCATTCCCAACAGTAACTGCAATAACGCTTGGTCGAACTAACGCAACTTTAGTGATTTCATTTACCAGGTCCTCAGTAAATGTTGCCAGGCCGCATTCGCGGGGAGGGTATGTACTCAGAAAAGCAACATTTTTTATCCCGTTCACCTTAACCATATTTTCCGCCTCTCCCTGTTGACAACATCAGGGTTGTCCTCCAGGTTTCCTGCATTCAGTAACAGCAGTGCAGATCTGCATATCTATCATAAACTTCGCGCCACGCCTGACGTCTTTCAAACTAAGCGCGAAGGTGGCTAGCCGGCTTTTCCTTGCCTGACTTTCGGAAGCCTGCCCCACAGGCAACTTATTCTAATCAAGCTGCAGGCAAGCATTAATAAAGCGCCGCATCTTTCGGCTCCGGACATTTTTGGATGTATTCCAATAAACCGCTTAACGACGCGGTAGCCATGGCGATGCACGAATCCGCCCCACCATAGTACATTTTTAACTGTCCGGTCTTCTCGTCCAGCACCCAGCCACTGGGGAAAACGACGTCATCCACGTCTCCCTCCCGTTCATACCACGCGGTCGGGCCAAAAATCCATTCATCGCTGCGGTGCAGCACCTTGAGCGGCTCTTCAAGATCAAGTAGCGCCAACCCCATCCGGTAAATAGATCCGGAGGCGGTTATCTTTACACCATGGTAAAACAGAAGCCAACCCTCGGCTGTCTCCAGCGGCGGTGCGGCCAGGCCGATTTTGCCTCCGTCCCACCAACCGCCGCGGCGGGCGTGCATTAACACCCGGCGGTCACCCCAATGCGTCAGATCGTCAGAATATGACAACCAGATATGTGCTCCCGGAACGTAGTTAGCAGCTATCGGC
>Ga0364886_10768_pt1 | contig 11576 bp, 8 predicted proteins | sample ExccelJu500001D3_4_FD_206926 | JGI IMG/M metagenome (GOLD analysis project Ga0364886, IMG submission 206926) | Enriched cells from Trout Bog Lake Hypolimnion, Wisconsin, USA - BchlTB.July23.5000.01.D3 | ecosystem: Environmental > Aquatic > Freshwater > Lake > Hypolimnion/Profundal zone | place... | reverse complement strand
AGCGAGAGAATCGCCTACCCGGTTCATTTGAAATCGTCCCTCGTCACATGCCGGAGCTTTTTGGCAGTCCGCTTGTCTCTAGCTAATCGGCCAGCATCCCCGCCAAAAGCGCCGTCCTCGGAGCCAATTCCTCCAGCACAATCGATTCGTGCCGGGCATGCGCGCCCTCGCCAACCGCACCCATCCCGTCCAACGTGGGAATTCCGAGTGCTGAGGTGAAGTTTCCATCCGATGCGCCGCCCGTCGAGGCTTCCTCCAGTACAAAACCAAGGTCCGCAGCCAGATTCTTGGCTTGCCGGTAGAGCTTTACGGTCCCCCGCGTCCGCTCCATCGGAGGGCGATTGATGCCCCCCGTAACGACGAGCGAGCAGCGCTTATCCACCGGCTTAAGCTTGGCAAACTTGCGCTCGATGCGCTCGCCGTCAGCCATGCGAGCAATCCGCACATCCACATCTCCCCAGGCCTCGGCGGGAATCACGTTGCTCTTGCTTCCGCCGCCTGCCACGCCCACACTGACTGTGAGACCCCTCTTCAAGTCGGTCCAGTCACTTACCGTTTCCACAACGTTGGCCAACTCGCGGATGGCGCTTGCCCCCTTCTCAAAATCCACCCCGGCGTGGGCCGCTATTCCTTTGACGTCGATATGCCAGGCGCCTGTTCCCTTGCGGGCCGTCTTGCACGCCAATCCCTGCGCTGGCTCAAGCACGTAGACGGCAGAGCAATGAGCCGCCAGCTGCTCGGTAATGGGCCGCGAAACCGGGCTGCCAACCTCTTCTTCGCTATTCAGAAGCAAAATAATCTCGCGATTCAACAGGCCAGTTTCGATGAGCATTTCGATTGCAGTCAGGGCCATGGCCGCACCGGTCTTCATGTCCAGCGTCCCGGGCCCCCACAAACGCCCTTCGCCCAACCGGCAGGGCATTGCCTTCAGCGTTCCCAGTGGCCAGACCGTGTCCAAATGGCCGAGCAGCATGATCCGCCCTTCCTTTGCCGCCTTGGTTCTCGGTCCAAATCGAACCTCCAGCACGTTGCCAAAGCTCTTCTGGCGGTGGAGCTTAACCCTGCCTCCCAGAGCCTTTGCGTGTGCTGCGGCTACGGCTACGCAGGCATCCACGGCGACCTTATCGTCGGAGGGCGACTCCAACCGAACAAGTTGCCGGGTAAGATCGAGCAGCGCAGACTCCTTGCGCCGGGCCCCGGCAAGCAGCGCTCGCATGGGAATGGGAAGATTCGGACCAGTCGTCATCAGTGTGACCTTTCTGCGAAGTTACGGAGCGCAATCTCCTAATATTCTCTGATTCTACGATAGTTAGCACTTAATCCCAAGCCTTTCACGTGCCTTGAAAAGTGGCCTAATCGGGCCAATGTGTGGCAAAAATGGTACAAGACGAATGTGTCACTTGGCGTCTACGCTTACGGTTGAACCTGATCCCAACAAAGGCAGAGAGCGAATTATTGGCTAATCCCGCGCATTTGGAACAGACTATTGCCGAGCCCTTGGAGTTTACGGGCGTCGGCCTTCACTCCGGCGCCCCGGTGACCATGCGTCTGCTGCCTGCGCCGGCTGGCTCGGGTATAGTCTTTCGCCGCACTGATCTTGACGACTTCGAGATTCCCGCCAACGGCCGCAACGTGGCCAAGGTTAGCTACGCCACCAGTCTCATGCGCCAGGGCGTACTCATTTCCACGACGGAGCATCTGCTCTCCGCCCTCATCGGCATGGGCGTGGACAACGTGATTGTGGAGTTGGACAATCTGGAACTGCCCATCCTCGACGGCAGCGCCCTTCCTTACGTTGAAGCTTTTCTCCGCGCAGGCATCCGCACGCAGCGTCGCCGCCGCGAGACTATCCGCGTGCTCCGTCCCGTCGAAGTGCGCGAGGGCGACAAGTTCATCGGCATTTATCCCGGTTCTGGCTACAGCATTCGCTATGCCATCCAGTTTCCCGCGCCCATCGGCTACCAGAGCGCCTGCATCGACCTTGCAGCCGAGACTTACGGAACTGCGATAGCCGCGGCACGCACCTTTGGTTACAAGGCTGACGAGCAGCGCTTGCGCGACATGGGCCTCATTCGTGGTGCTAGCCCTGAGAACGCAATCATTCTTGGAGATAAGGGGCCAGAGAACGGGCCGCTCCGCTTTGCAGATGAGTATGTGCGCCACAAGGTGCTGGACCTTATCGGAGACCTGGCCCTCGCCGGACGTCGCATTGAAGGCCATGTGGTTGCTGAACGTGCCGGTCACGCCATGCATACCGCATTAGTCTCCCGCCTGATCAAAGACAGGTCGGCGTGGGAACTGGCCCATGTGCCCGTCGAATCGGCTCCAACCGAAGAAGCCGCCCAGAATCGCCTCTCCACCGAGTCTCTCCCAAGCCCGGCACTTGTAAACGCATAGTCATAAGCCCGGTCATTGGAAATATTAGCTCTACGTCCGTCAGGCGGTCGATTTAGACTAACTCTTGGATTCACCTTCCCGGGATTGAACTTTTTTGAAGAAAGACACGAGGAATCCTCGATGGGTGCAAGTGCGCCGCTGACCTTACGTACTCCCCTGATTCTGCTGGCTGCGGCCAATTTGGTATTTCTCGGCATGCGCCTGTGGCCTTGGCAGGATGTGGTCGCGAATCTGCCTGGAAATGGGGCTACGGGCATCGATCCGGCGGTCTGTCTGCTGGCCTATATGGGGCTCATTTTTTGGATCGCCACCAACCACCACGAGCCCATTCAGAAGGCACTCTCGTCTGGAACAATGCTGGGTTTACTGGCAGGGTGCATTCTCGTTGCAGAGGTAATGTTCAAGGACTCCGCGGATACTGCCGGCATATCGCATCCTCGCCTCGTCCGGATGGGTCTCATGGCGGCAGCTGGTGTTGTGTGGGGCATTGCAGGTTTGCGCGGATCAAAGGCGGGCGGAAATGCCGGAATCGGCATGCTCTCAGGGTTATGGGCCGCCATGGCAAGCAGCCTGATGGCCTGCAGTGCAGTCTTGGCGAGCTTGTACCTCGCGGCCCCGGTGCCAGACACAACGGACCCATGGAAGGAGTACGAGGGGCTGGCGATTGGCAACCCGGCTACCCAGGCGCTGGTTCACTCGCTGAACTCAGCAACCGCATTTCTATTGATAGGCCCGCTGGTTGGCGCAGTGTTGGGACTTCTCTTTGCCTTTTCAGCGCAGTCCGGCAAAGACTGAGCTTGTCGCGCAGTTAATAGGTGTAACAAGCCCCTGGTACTACAGTTCTAGGTCGAAGATCTCGGAGGGAGCAGAGGACTTCAGCCCTCTGAAAGAGGGCGAATCTACAGGGCCTTCAGACCCGGAAATTTGGGCGTTTTCCGAAGAAATATCGAAAATACAACCGCAGAACTATGCAAACAAAATGCACATCGGCGCAACAGCCGCAAAGCTCTTGCCCTTTTCAGCCAGTGTTCCCGTCGCTGCATTCCTCGCCAGGACGCTGATCTGGTTCGAGTCCTGATTGGCCACCAGCATCCAGCGCTCGGTCGGGTCCAGTACAAAGTTGCGCGGAGTCTTTCCACCGCAATCGAAGCGTCCACTCAATGTCAGGCTTCCCGTATTCCAATCGGCATGGAATAGATAGATAGAGTTATTGCCCCGATTGGCAAAGTAGACGCACTTGCCATCCTTTGTGATAACCGTATCGCATGCATGCGTGTCTCCGGTATATCTGGCGGGCATCAACTCGATGTGCTTCGCCAGGGCCAGCATTCCATCGCCCTTGCTCCACTCCAGCACGTCCACTGTCGAGTCCAATTCATTGATGGAGTAGGCCGTATGGCCGTTGGGATGGAAGTGCAGCGTCCGCGGTCCTGCGCCCGGCTTTGCCTTGTAGATTCCAGCCGGCGTCAACTCCGCCGTGGCCGCATTCAGGCTGTAGATATGTATGCAGTCCCCACCAAGATCATTGATGTAAGCAAAGCGATTGTCAGGAGAAAAAGAGCCAAAGTGCGCATGGGCACTTTCCTGCCGCTCCTTATTGGGACCGTGGACGGTGTAGTGCTCTTGCCACACAGCGGGGCTTAGTTTGCCCGCCGTAATTAGAAAGCTCGCCGCGCTGCCACCGCCATAATCTGCGGCAAGCAGCACACGCCCACTGTGGTCCAGGCCCACGTAGCAAGTGCCAACGCTGGCCGAGTTCTGGGCAGAGAGAGGATGCAGGTGCCCATTTTCGACCGTGTAACTGGCCACCGCCCCGGTAGCTTTTCCGTTGAAAGACTCCACCTCTGACGCCGCATAGAGATACTCGCGCCCAGCGGAGTAGGTGATCCAATCCACGTTGGCCAGCTTGGCGGCGACTCCGGCTGGGCTCAGTTCGGGAGTCTCCGGGTCCCAGTCATAGGCCAGGATTCCTTCGGTCGTGTTGGAGCCAACGAAAACCCGTTGGCGGCGGGCTGCGGCAAGGCTGGTGGTTGCGGCTGCGGCAAGCGTGGCGGCTGAGGCTGTCATCATGAATTTCCTGCGAGAAAGCTTTTCCATGGCAGAAGCAATTGTCGCCGATGTGGCTCGCAGGACGCCAGCGCACAAGTGCAGCATTGCGCTGCGCAGTCACGGCATCACAGACCAGGAAAGACCATTCCTCTACACTGGGCCAACAGAAGTTGCGCAAAGGAGCACGGCTTGTCCCACTTCATCAGCTTTGTCCGCATTCCGGCCCTCGCCATTCGCCAGCACCTCAAGCCGCTTCCTCCGCTCGCCATCCTTGAAGAAGACCGGCTCCGCCTGCATGTCTTGCCCAACGACATCGACATCAATTTCCACATGAACAACGCCCGCTACCTCAGCATCATGGACTATGCGCGCACCCATCTGTTGGCCCGCACCAAGCTGCTCGAACACATCATCCACTCGCGCTGGCAACCGCTCGTAGGTGCCGTTTGGATTACCTACCGCCGCTCTCTTCCTCTCTTTTCCGCCTTCCAGCTCACTTCCCGCCTTGTTTGCTGGGACGAGCGTTGGTTCTACATTGAACAGACCTTCACCGGCCGCAACGGCCTTGCCGCTGTGGGCTGGGTCAAAGGAATGCTCCGTGAAGCCCAGAGCATTGTCGAGCCGCAAAGGGTAATCGCCCGCATCGCGCCCGGTGTCGAAACACCGCCGATGCCGGAAAGCATGGCCGCGTGGAACGAGCTGACTCGCGACAAGCTGGCAGGCGTATAGCCCGCCGCGCCTCCAATTGAATTTCTGCCCTGCCACAAATGCTCCGTGCCCCGTCCGTGCGGTTTGTTTCTGCCGCAAGGGTGGGACAGCACGAAGTTCGCAGGTTCTCGCTTTCCCCGCTGTCAGCATGCGTGATCCTGAGCGCAGCGAAAGCGAGTAGAAGGATCTGCGGTTGCCTCTCTCGCAACTGCTACAAATCACAAACTCATCTACGCCCACGTCACCGTCCCATAGTGAAGACCACATTTACGGTAGTCTCCACCTCAACCGGCTCGCCGTTGAGCAAATAGGGCCGGTAGCGCCAGGTTTTCACCGCGTCCAGTGCCGACTGCTGCAGCATCGCCGGTCCGCTCACCACACGCAGATTCTCGATAGTTCCGTTCTTCGAGATTGTGGCCTGCAAAACGACCGTGCCTTGAATTCCTGCCTCCCTCGGAATGGCCGGATACGCCGGAATGGTCTTTTGCACCAGCAGACCAGCCACAATCGTGGATGAAACATGCACCGGGCCACGAGTCTCCGGGCGAACCACGGGTGCCGCACCCTGCTTTCTAAAGATACTTTCGTCGCCATTTGCCATACCGGAGCCGGGGTCCCAGGCTGCAGTCTCCGACTCAGGCGGTGCCTCGGGTTTGCCCACTATCGAGATAATGCTGGGTATGAGAGGCGGCGCAAAAATCTGGCCTTCGTGAATCTCAGACTCCATAGGAGCCGCATGCAACTGCTGCGCTGGCTGCGGTTTCTCAACCGCCGGTGGCACAGGCGTCTCCATCAGGAACGCAATCATCTGGCGCGGAAGCGCCTCCGGATAGATAAGTGGAATTAGTACCAACGCAAGCAGGATGGCTCCGTTGAAAGTGAAGGTCGCAATCATCCAGCCGCGGCTGCGGGTAGTGATTCTGCCCATGGATTCAAAGGTTGAGTCTTCAAACATGGCCTGCCTCCCTAAAAGCAATTCAGCCGCGCCGGCCGGGAGTCAATAGCCACCAGCCCCAAGCTTTTAGAGCCTTTCGCAGGCGCAGGGAGGGGCTGGCTGCCCTGCGCGCCAACTGCGCGGGGAGCGGAGTCTAAGGCGATCCGTTCATCCCATTCGGAACCACTGTGCTATCTGTAGACACCGCTTCGCAGGGAACTGTTCCCTTAGCCATGCACACTGTGTACCCCGTGCGTTACACTCCAGAGGATTCTTGAACGATTCACGTTGGAGTTGGCATGAAACTGTATTACTTGTTGTTCCTTGCAATATCCGCAATCGCAACTTCAAGTGCTCAGGAGCAGGGCGTTGGCCCTCAGACCAATCCGCTCCTCAACCCTGAGCCGAACCCCGCATCCAATCCGGCCGCCACGCTCACTTACATTCATGCTGCGTGGGATACCCTCACTCGCTCCATGACGGACTGCCATTCCCTCGTGGATATTAAAGTCGCGTCGAACCCGGTTCTCTTTCTCCCGGCAGAGACGCCGCCTCCACCCGAAGTTATCGCCGCCGAGCAGAATTGCCACGTAAAAGTTGTGGCGTTGCCCCGGCGCATTGAGAAGCTGGGCGATGTGCGTCCCGAGGAACTGCCCGCACCTGGGCTGCTCTATCTCCCTAATCCCTACGTGGTTCCCGGCGGCCGCTTCAACGAGATGTACGGTTGGGACAGTTACTTCATAATCCTCGGCCTTGAAGCCGACCATCGCGAAGCCCTGGCCAAGGGGATGGTGGATAACTTCCTCTTCGAGATCGAGCACTACGGCGCCGTGCTCAATGCCAACCGCACTTACTATCTCACTCGCTCGCAGCCGCCTTTTTTAACTTCAATGATCAGGGCAGTCTACGAGAACCCCGCAAGTTTTCCGGCAACTCCAGCAGGACGTACCGCGGCCAAGGCGTGGCTTGACCGCGCCTACACGCTGGCGGAGAAGGACTACACCACTTGGACACGGCCTGAACATGCGGCGGGCACGACCGGCTTGGCTCGCTACTTCGACTACGGAGTAGGCCCGGTCCCTGAGATGGCCGACGACAGCACCTACTATCCCGACGTGATCCGCTGGCTGATTGCGCATCCCAAAGAGGGTGGCGATGGATTCCTCCTCAAGGCTTCCGAACACCCTGATGCAGCCGAGGCGGCACGGCTCAAGTTAACCAGTTGCGATGTCCGGGCAAGCGTCGTTTGCGACCGGGCTTGGGCGGCAGGCTACCGGCTGAGCCGGGACTTCTACATTGGCGACCGTGCCATGCGAGAGTCCGGCTTCGATCCGAGTTTCCGCTTCGGCCCCTTCTCGGGAGCAACTCACCACTATGCGCCGGTGTGCCTCAACAGCCTGCTTTACCGCTATGAGCGGGACCTCGAACACGTCGCCCACCTGCTCGCCAATCCCAAGGACGCTCTTCGCTGGGACCACCGTGCCAAGGTCCGTGCCACCGCAATTCAGCGCTACTTGTGGCGGCCCAACGAAGGCGTCTTTGCGGACTTCGACTTTACCCATGCCAAGGCTTCGAGTTATGCCTACATCTCGTCGCTTTATCCGTTATGGGCTGGTGTAGCAACCCGCGAGCAGGCTGCGGAAATAGTCAAAAAGCTTAACCTCTTCGAGCGGCCCGGAGGGTTATCCATGAGCAACACCCAAACAGGAACGCAATGGGATGAACCTTTTGGTTGGGCGCCGACAAACTGGATAGCCGTTGCAGGCCTCGATGCTGAGGGATTCCATACCGATGCCGCGCGCATAGCCCGCGCCTTCGACTCCTCAGTGGACGCAGGCTTTGCCCGCGATGGCACCATCCGGGAAAAGTACAACGTGGTCTCTGGTAACTCAGACGTCCAGGTAAACACTGGCTACAAAGTCAACGTCATCGGCTTTGGCTGGACGAATGGCGTGTATCTCAAGATGAAGGAAGTTATGAACAAGCCAGTGAACAACACGGTCCAGTAGAAGTAATTCGGCTCTAAACAAAAGGGGCGCTCCCATAACTTGAAAGCGCCCCATCTGTTTGCTGGTTTGGCTATTGTTACTCAGCCAGTTTCAACTTGCCCTCTATGTTAAAGCTTCCAGTCACCACCGCAGCGCGGGTCTGCGGCTGGCCGCCGCCAACCGAGACGCTATATTCGCCCTCAGCGACGATTGGATCTCCGGCTTCCGTCACCATGCTCATATCCCGCGGACTCAGTTCGAACCGCAGTTTTTGCGAGGCTCCTGCTTCAAGATGCACCCTCCGAAAGGCACGCAGAGCCCGCAGCGGCGCGCCCGGCACATTCGGGAATTCCAAATAGAGTTGAGCTACTTCATCACCTGCCTTGCCGCCTGAGTTGGTTACGGTAACCTCCGCAACCACCGGGCTGCCGGCAGCCACCGCAGCAGTAGGAAGTGTCAGTCCGCTATAAGCAAAGGTGGTGTAACTCAAGCCATACCCGAATGGATAAAGCGGCGTGCCTTCAAAGTAGCGATAAGTGCGACCCTTCATCGCATAATTCTCAAAAGGCGGCAACTGGCTCACATCCTTGTAGAAAGTTACCGGCAAGCGTCCAGCGGGATTGTTGCGGCCTGAGAGTGTCTCAGCCACCGCAGCGCCGCCCTCTTCTCCCGGATACCAGGCTTCGAGAATGGCGTTGGCGTGTTCCTTGGCCCAATTCACGCCCAGGGCGCTGCCGTTGGTCAAAACCACCACCAGCGGTTTGCCCGTCGCTGCGACCGCTTCGAGCAGAGCCTGTTCGGGCTTGGGCAGGTCGAGGCTGGTACGGTCTCCGCCTTTGAAGCCCTCTTCGCTCACCGGCATTTCCTCGCCTTCAAGCTCGCTGGTTATACCAACCACCGCCACCACGACATCGGCGCTCTTAGCGGCTGTCACGGCCTCCGGTTGAGGCTTCAGGTTAACCTTCGACCACACTAGGCGGGCCATTGGTGAAGGCCCATCTCCCTGTCCAAACTCCACCATGATTTGGACGGGCTTGCCCTTTTCAAAATGCACGTGACCGAGCTTGGTGCTTACGCCCCCAGCGTCCCATGCTGCAATCACTTCCTTGCCGTCCACAGAGAGGCGGAAGAACTGAGCCCCCTTGGTCTGGATCCCCAGGTTGAATTCGCCGGCATCAGGGGGAGCAAAGCTCGTTTCCCAGCGGATAGCGAGCGGTTTGACCCCCGCCACTTCAACGGGCTCGGGATTAGCCGCAAGGTCGAGCCCCTGTTCGATCCGCGTCGCCACTATCGGGGGATGGACCGTCGGATCCGGCATTTCCCTCATATCCCTCTTCATGTAGGTGGCTTTCACGCCGGGCTTGCCGTCCGTCGTCAGAAGGGCCGCCGGCACGGGCGAGGCTTCCGTGCCAAGATATTGCGTGCCTGGAACATAGTCGATGGTGGCGCCGGGGAACTCCGCGCGCAGACCCTCAAGTACAGAAACAGTGTGCGTAGGTGTGCCGTTGTAATTCCCCAGCAGCACCTTCGTCTGGTCAGCCAACGGGCCAACCACGGCTATCTTGAGGCCTGAAGTCTTGAGCGGCAGCACGCCGTCGTTCTTGAGCAGCACCATTGACTCATTCGCAAGTTTGCGGGCCATCGCGCGATGTCCTGCGCTGTCCAGAAGCTTTTCGTCGATGTTGGAGTAGGGCACCATCTGCGGCGGATCGAACATCCCCAGCTTCATCCGTGCGGTAAATAGGCGCACTACTGCTAAATCGATGTCACTCTCTTTCAGAAAGCCTTGCTTCACTGCATCGAGATAGGGCTTGTAGTCGTGGTCGTCAGTCACCTTGGTGGTAAAGTCCACACATTCGTTGTCCATGCCGCGCTTGAGCGAGATTGCTGACGATTCGGCCTGGGTCGGCTTGTAGTGGTGGCCATCGAATATGTTGAGCACAGCACCGCAGTCCGACACAACGTATCCATTGAATCCCCACTTGCCGCGCAACTGATCCTGAAGCAGGAACTCGTTGGCGCATGCAGGCTGTCCGTTGATGCTGTTGTAGGCGCACATCACGGAATCGGCCTTGGCTTCAACCACCGTGGCGCGAAATGCGGGCAGGTAGGTGTCCAATTCATCGTGCTTGCTTACTGTTACGTCTGCTGTGTGGCGCGTGGGCTCCGGTCCGCTATGCACCGCGAAGTGCTTCGGAGTAGAGATGACGCGGTAGTAGCGCGCATCGTCGCCTTGCATTCCGGTTACGAAGGCCACGCCCATCCGTGCCGTCAGGAACGGGTCTTCGCCATAAGTCTCCTGGCCGCGGCCCCAGCGGGGATCGCGGAAAATGTTGATGTTGGGAGCCCAGAAGTCCAGCCCTTCAAAAATGTTGCTGTGTCCGGCTCGCACCGCCTGCACATGCTTGATGCGACCCTCAGTGCCAATAACCACGGCCATTTCGTGAATGGCCGGCGTATCAAATGTTGCACCCAATCCGATAGGCTCGGGGAATTCCGTAGTTCCATCCGTGGCCACCCCGTGCAACGACTCGCTCCACCAGTCGTAGGCCGGCACATTCAGGCGTGGAATAGCCCGCGCCTGGTTCACCAACTGCTGGGCCTTCTCCTCGAGCGTCATCCGGCGCACCAGGTCTGCCGCACGCTCTTCGACGGGCCGGCTCACGTCAAGGTACGGGAGCAGAGGAAGGTCCTGCGCTCCCGCCGCCGAGGCCACGCTGACTAGTGCCAAACCGGCTAACGCAATCCGCATGCCAAATTTCTTCATTGTTCCCCTTTCAGGCGTCCAAAATCCCGTTCTCGATCTCTGCTGCCGAGAAAATCCCGCCGCTCTTCCGCCGCCAACCCTAAATCCCCTGAAACGGGCTGTCAAGCATCTCGAAATTGCGGAATTTCTTTATAAAAAATCGCTTTATCGCAATTCTATGCCTTTGCCATCGACCCCCACATGCAGATTCAATCCCGCGCAATCCTCGCTGCGATAAATACCCCCATGGCACTTTGGATGTAACCTTTCTTCTGCTGGCCCCGTAAGCATTGGTAGAAGGGGGAAGGGCGGATGCAGAACGAGCCAATCGACATCCTGAACCAATTCCAGCAGGGCAACCTCGCCGCCTTTGAAACGCTCTTCCGCCTCCACCAGCGCTCCGTTTACGGCTGGATTCTGCGCATCGTCCGCAACCCGGCCGCCGCCGAGGACCTGACTGTGGAGACCTTCTGGCGCATCCACAAGGCTCACGCGCGCTTCCAGACGAACCGTGGTTTTGAGGCTTGGGCACGCCGCATCGCCACCCACGCGGCATTCGATTACCTGCGAACCAGGCGGCCGGAGATTGAACTGCCTCCCGACTTGCCGGCCGCAGTCACCGCTGACTCCGCGGTCTCGGCGGAGATTCGATACAAAACCACAATAGCTTTCGAAAAACTGCCGCCCAAACTCCGCATTGCGGCTGTTCTGGCGGTCGTTGAGGAACTGCCCTACAAAGAAGTGGCCGAGGCAA
>Ga0364886_10765_pt1 | contig 11625 bp, 7 predicted proteins | sample ExccelJu500001D3_4_FD_206926 | JGI IMG/M metagenome (GOLD analysis project Ga0364886, IMG submission 206926) | Enriched cells from Trout Bog Lake Hypolimnion, Wisconsin, USA - BchlTB.July23.5000.01.D3 | ecosystem: Environmental > Aquatic > Freshwater > Lake > Hypolimnion/Profundal zone | place... | reverse complement strand
GCTGTGGGGATATGGGCTGCGCAATTACGCGGACGGGCGGTTTGGATGCTGCCCTTGGCTTTTGTCAGCGTGATGAGTTTAGGCGGTTTTGCAGGCGCATCAGGTCTGGATATTCCGAATGTTGATGGCATTGTTCTAGTCTCTTGCGCCGTTTTTAGCATCTTGATAACCCGCAATATTCGTTTCAGCAATAAGATCAATGTCTTAATTGTTGCATTTTTTGCCTTTTTTCATGGTTTTGCGCATGGTCAAGAAATTTCTGCTTCGGCCAGCCTGATTTCGTATACCTTGGGTTTTATGCTGGCTACGTTGCTCTTACACGGTGCCGGTATTTTGGTCGCAAAACTGGTCGTACTCGCTATTAGTTGTTTGTTGACCGTTCTTTTTTCCAACTCGGCACTCGCTAAGGTGGCACAACCAGTTATCGGCATCAAAGCCGATAATTCTGTAATCAATCAGATGCAAGATAATACTGGTAATTTTGGATATAGTTGGTTAATACCCCAGCAATGGAGTTATGAGTCGGGAAGTCCAAGTTTCGATGAGTGTCATGTAGGATCCAAAGATTCTGCCAGGCAAGATGCTGGTGGCAGTGGGCCGTTAGCTGGAAACGGTATGCTTTTCTCACAAACATCCGCTACGATGGGCGGGCAGTCTCTGAGATACCAGGGCAAACAAAACGCGGCTGGAGATTATCATTTTGTAATGATTACAGATAGTTCAGTAAAAGCGTGTGAAAATTCTATAAATCAGCTTTTTTTCCCAAACTATTCTTCAGATTGCAGTAACCTGGATTTCAAAAATTGTTTTCCAAAGATTAACCATATGCCTGGCAGGCACTTCCTGAGCAACGGCGTTGGCCTAACTTCGCCGCCGAATTTGTTTTCTTCCTTTGTCGTTCCCCGCCAGTTTCAAAATACCTCTTGTTCGTTAATTGAAGCATCCAGTCTTCAATCAAGTATTGCCACACCTCCTATCGGCAATTCGTTCACCAGTTCGCACAGCGTCTCCAATTTCAATGAATTAAGCTTCGCCACAAGCATTACTAGACAGCTATTTGTTGGCGTGGATGATTTCAATTCATTTACGTCACAGTTTAATTATTTCAATTTCCAAATCTTTTTTACTACAGGCAATATCAATAAGCTTAATTGTCTGTCTGGTATTCCAGTAATCCCACTGTTTTCCGAAGTTACGAGTGTGGATCAAAATTTTTCAGTCGCAACACAAAGCAATCACTTAGATTGTTTAATTAAAATAATAAGTTAAAGAATTAGGAGTAGACAGTGAGCACTTGTGAGTACATTTTTAAAAAGAAACAACTGATTATCGGATTGGGAATTATTTTAGGGATAAGCTCTGTCGAGTTACAAGCCGCACCTAATACTGAACAAGTTGAGCAGACGACATCCGTCGATCAGGTTAAGGTGACTAAAAAAGCCAAGAAGAAACAATCAGCCAAAAATGTCAGGCAGTCGCAACAGGCAACAACATCTGGTCAAACTTCTCAGCAAGTTCAGACAGAACAACCCGCAGCAACTGCACAAACTCAGTCTAAAAAAACTGCTAAGCAGGCTGAGCAGAGCAATCAAGAGGCGCAAGCGGTTAAAACTATTAAAGTTGAAGAGTTGGGAGAAATCAGTGTTACTGCAGGCAGGTCAAGAGATCTACTTGGTTTAACCGGCTCTGCTTCACAAGGGGTAATCAGCCAAGAGCAAATAGAATTCCGCTCCTCATCTCGCCCAGGCGAACTAGTAGAGCTTATTCCCGGCATGATTGCCACACAACATAGCGGCTCCGGCAAAGCTAACCAATATTTTTTGCGCGGTTATAACCTCGATCACGGCACCGATTTTACCACTGTCGTGGACGGTATTCCGATGAATATGCCGACCCATGCTCATGGTCAGGGTTATATGGATCTTAACAGCATGATTCCGGAATTGGTGGATAAAATTGAATACGGCAAAGGCCCGTATTATGCTGAGATTGGCGATTTTTCGGCGGCGGGTTTCAACAAAATGACCACCATGAAAACCTTGCCGCAAGGATTTTTGAAGTTTACTGGCGGCGAGTTCGATTTTTACCGGACGGTAGCAGCTAACTCCAGCAAATTGGGCGATAGCGGTAACTTACTGTACGGAGCTGAATTTCAGACTTATAACGGTGCCTGGGCAGTGCCGGAAAACGGTCACAAATACAACGGCATGTTGCGTTATACCCAGGATCACGATAATTGGGGGGTGGCGGTCAATGCCAAAGCCTATAGCAATGCCTGGACCGCGACCAACCAAATTGCCCAAAGCGCGATCGATAGCGGTCAGCTCGGCCTTTATGGCAACTTAAGTCCTTCGGATGGTGGCAACACGAATCGTTACAGCTTCTCAACCAATGTTTGGAACAAAGGCCAGGAATGGAAAAACGACGCCAATCTCTATGTGGTCTATTACGACTTGAATTTGTATTCAAACTTTACCGGATACACAAACGGACCGCAGGGGGATCAGATGAACCAGCGAGAGCACCGCGTGCAGGTGGGCGGTAATGAGGAATTGACCCATTATGACAATCTGTTTGGCTTTGATATGGATAACACCTATGGCATGAGTTTCCGGCATGACGAAATTATGGGGCTGGGTCTTAATCAAACGGTTAACCGGCAGTATTTGAATACGATCAGTCTTGACAATGTCTCGGAGAGCACCGGAGGTATGTACTTTAAAAATCAGATCCACTGGAATGAAAAATTCCGCACTATTCAAGCCTTGCGGGCTGACTTTGTCACGATGCAGGTCGATGCGTTGGCCAACCCGTTTACGAATGGAAGTGCCGCAGTGACGGGAGCCGATGCGACGGCAACTACAGCGTATTCACCCTCTTTAGTGGCTGGCCAGCTTCAAGCTGCCGATCCATCGCTTTCTGCTGCAATCAATGCCGCCAATTCTGGATATCGCTCTAAGGAAATGATTAGTCCCAAGTTTAGTGCGATCATCGGCCCCTGGTACAACACCGAATATTTCTTTAATGCGGGATCTGGATATCACTCCAACGATGCGCGCGGCACCACATTGCAACTTGATCCTAATACAGGATCTGCACTTGGAAGCAGCGGCATGATAACGCCTATGGCTTGGGCACGCGGTGGCGAGGTTGGTGCCAGAAGCAACTATATACCCGGATTGAATACTACGTTGGCCTTGTGGTACCTGCAATCCAGTCAGGAGTTAGTGTTCTCTGGCGATGATGGCACTACCAGCGTTAACGGCATGTCTGATCGTTATGGTCTAGAGTTTACCAACTACTATAAGCCGACCAACTGGTTAACGCTGGATTTCGATTATTCTAGAAGCTATGGGCATTTTTCAAACATGCCGCAAACGAATAGCAGCGGCGGGTGCGATACAGCAAATCCGAATACCCCTTGTACCGGTAACTACATTCCTAACCTTGTGGGCAATGTTATTGCCGCCGGAATCCAGGTTGTTGCACCTAATGGCATGTTCGGCTCCTTGCGCTTACGGCATTTCGGAGATTCGCCGTTGGACTCAAATGGTGCATATTGGGCACCGTCTGTGGATATCCTCAATTTGGGCCTAGGCTACAAGCAAAAAAATTACAAACTGGACTTCAATATCTTTAATTTGCTTGGAGAAACGACTAGTGATATAGCCTATGCCTATCAATATTCTTCAACGCCAAGTAATCAGACAGGCACTTATGGCGTAGTTAGACATCCGGTCGAACCCCGCATGGCAAGAGCCGGATTTACCATTTATTTCTAAATACAGCTGATGAATATACAACTAGCGAAATGGTCGATTGCCGTCTTTTTTATGCTGCAATCGGTCTGGGTTTATGCCCACCCCCCCGGTCTAAGTTCGATGGATTTGTCTATTAAGGCCGATAGCATCGATGTCAAGGTAACCTTTGCCTTGCAGGACATCGAAGCTTTCGCCCCTATGGACAGCGATCTGGATGCCGAAGTCACAGATGCCGAAAGGGCGGCCGCCAAACCCAGCATCGCCAAATTGTTGGCAGAACAGTTGCATATCACTATTGATGGCAATGATTATTCGCCATCAGAACCCGGACAAGTGGCCTATGACGATCAGAATAACGTGCATGTTCAATTTCATTATCAGGCCGCGCCGAAACAACATTTGCTGTTGCAATCGAAGTTTCTGGCGCAATTGCCCGATGGGCATCAGCAATATCTAACTGTCCGGGATGCCAACGGCAAAACTCTGAATGAAAAAATGCTGCGCAAAAACGACGATCAGTTCAAGTTGGAGCTAGTAGGTAATATCAGCAGCGGACATGCAGCAGATCACTCCTGGTTAACAACCTTTACCGACTTTTTTAAATTGGGCGTAGAACATATCCTCACTGGTTATGATCATTTGCTATTTCTGTTTGCATTGTTGGCGGTTACGCACAGCTTTTGGCCGGCACTAAAGATCATTACCTTTTTCACTATCGCCCATTCCATCACACTGGCTTGCGCTGGCCTCAATATTATTGATCTGCCCAGCAGCTTCGTTGAACCGGTCATAGCTATCACGATAATTTATGTGGCCTTGGAAAACGTGATACGCGGCGATCACCCCAAGGGGCGTCAGTGGCTAACCTTTGGATTCGGTCTGATACACGGTTTCGGATTCGCTAGTGTATTGCGGGAAATGGGAATTTCCTCGGGTGAAACTGGCATTCTGATGCCTTTACTATCGTTTAATCTAGGGATAGAAACTGGGCAAATTACCGTAGCGGCTATTGTGCTGCCGATAATCTGGTGGATTAACAATAATGTATTGATTGCTGAAAAACTCCTAAAAGTCTGTTCATTATCAGTTTGTCTGATGGGGACTTACTGGCTGTTGGAAAGAACTGTGCTTTCATAGGTAAACAGTCCGTATATATGGAATTAAATAACGAGTAAAACTATAATAATAACAATAAGGAATGCATGATCCTATCTACCCAAACAATCGCCTAAAAAAACCAAATCTCTCCTTCATAAACGGCTGGATACTCAAGCTCAAAGCAATAGCCGTTTCAGCAGAAAGCCCGCTATATTCGCGCCAGCCAGCATTCTCTTCAGGTAGTGCCTCCTTAAACAATGTTTCCCCGAGGAATCGATGAGCAATGTCCTGATTGCCCTCTGCGTGTCTGCTCAATAATTCGCGCCGCGCCTGTGGCGATAGCCAGGCTGCAATAGCCGGTTGCTTTTCACTGCTCGGCGGTAAAGCCAGTGCCGCCGCCAGCACCGCATTTCGCGGATAAACAGCCAGTCCTTGCTGTTGTCTGCGATTAAGAATGCGAATAAATTCAATCAAATCCCGGTTCGGGCTGGCATTAACCGATTCAACGCCCAGCTTAACTTTCGGCCAATCTTCAGGTACCGCAAAGCCCAGCAGCTGCTCAAAAAAATCCTGCACAATACCGTTGGGTAGGGTTGATGATTCGTAGCTGCGAACCTTAATAGCCTCGGTTCCAAACTCATTCGCCCAGGCCGTCAATATGTCGCTATAACAAAGTTGTTTGGCAAATGCTGCCGCAAAGCTTGAAAAGTCCATGTTATTCCGGTCGCTACCTTTTATGTATTGTGCATAATGTGCAGCAAGCAAATGATCTTGACGGCGCAGATAGACCACAATAACCGGCTGATAATTAAAGGCTTTGATAAGCTCGGCCAGAATTTTGATGGCTGTTGTCAGTGTTGACATGGAAAAATTCAGATCATGCGCCGTACACATGTCAAACAGATCTTCGGCAGAAACGATAATCGTATCTGCCTGGTATTTAATCCGTTCCGTTTCAAAATTTTGAAACAATTCCCGCAAGCTCGTAAAAGGTTGGCAATAAGTTTGTTGCTTAATCCAGAACCGCTCAGCAGCCTTAATGTCACCGCAATTTAGCAGAGTTTCCCGGTACAGTAGGGCAAATAAACGGTAGTGGCTGATGGCATAAGCATGGATGTTACGCTTAAAAGATTTTTTAACAGAATAACAGATGTTGTGTTTAGTCAATCGGCTGGCGTTAAAGGCCAAAAATGACTGAAGGGCTTTGGAACCGGTTTTATGTTGACCAATGTGCAAGATCAGTTTGGGTGGGCTGTTCATATCAACGCAGATGGTTTTCTACCCCAACCAATAAGCCGTGGCGGCATCATTACCTTGCGGATATGGATGTCCTCAAGTTCCTCCAGAAAAACCTGACGCATGGCCTGCTCGGTAAACCGGTAATAATCGCCCGGATAATTATGTTCGCCAAGTATTACCGTTCCGGCCTGCAATAGGTCGCTTCTAGTAAGCTTGGCCAATAGGCGTAACATCCAGCCAAGCACTGGGCGGCCATCTGCAAAACTGTCTGCGCCCATCCCGGCAAAACCCGGTACACCGATTATAATTAGACCGCATGGCGCGGTTACTCTATGGATTTCATGCACTGTTCGCCAAAAATAGCGGTCATGTTCCAGTGTGGCGTTGCAAAGTACCGCTTCAAAATAATTATCTGCAAAGTTAGGCATATGGTTGCTATTGCCCTGGATAATTTCATAGCCGGGCTGGCTTATGGTAGCATTAAGATTAACGCCAATCCGTTGGGTAGCTTGTTGCAAACAGGGTATATTCAGTAAGCAGTCGTCGCCAGGAATAGCCCCAACTTCCAGGATAGGGCCGTGTAAATGAGCGGAGCTACAGATTTCTTCGAAGATTTTATAAATGATGGGTGTCATTTAGCTGACCGGATAATAATTCTGTACAGAAAGCAGCCGTAAGACTTTCGGCTCTTCCAGGTTTTTAGTTTCCGGGGTATTTTAGCCGGTTTTCGGCTTTGATGTATCAGGCGTAAGGGTTTTGTCGGAATTGACTTCCCGATATGAATGGCTTATAAGATGCTGTCGACGCAAGGCGGCGTATCTGCCGATAATTAAGCCATCCCATTACACACATCTTTTGAGCGTTTTTAAAAAATCAATAGGTTTTAAGTTTTCGGTTTGCAAGCCTGAATGAACACTCATAAACAATGCCTCGTATTTGGCGAGGTAGTACCGATTTTTAAGAAACAGAGCATCAAAAGATGTGTGTAATGACATGGCACAGGCGATAAGATATTACATTTTTTCGTTTTTTGCAAGATAAAAAGTGCTGTTTTTGCCGGATTTGTGTTTTGTTTTTGATCTGCAATTTTGGGTCGCAAGGTTTTTATGGATGGTATATAATTGTTTTTTATTGAAAATTTCAGTATAAATTTTCTAAAGCCTGTCTTGTAAGATGATCTTCGCGCACTAATATGCAGTTTTGCGAAAGAAAAATTTTGCACTGTTTTATAAAAAATGACAGATTGCTATTTTAAAAAAGAAGTCATTGAAAGGCAAGGTGTTGATGGAAATAGGTCTGATCCTTACTTTTTCAGGAATGGGTAGTTGTGATCAAATGAATCAGCCGCTAGTCACTTGCATTATTCCCTTTTTCAATTGCGAAGCATTTTTTGCCGAAGCAATTGCCAGTATATTGGCACAAAGTTACCCATATTGGGAGCTGTTTCTGGTCGATGACGGTTCCAGTGATGGCAGCACCGCAATCGCTCTGGATTACGCTCAAAAATATCCAGCCAGCGTTCATTATCTTTGTCATCCACATCGACTTAATGCCGGAACCAGTGCCAGTCGCAATCTGGCGATTGATTATGCCAAGGGCCAATATATTGCCTATCTGGATCACGATGATGTCTGGTTACCCCATAAACTGGCCGAGCAAGTCGCCATTATGGAAGCTCATCCCGATGCAGCAATGGTTTATGGTCGTTACCTAAATTGGTATAGCTGGGCAGTCGGGGCTAATGCGCAGCAGGATTTTTTTCTGGAATTGGGGATTAGTCCAGATACTGTAATTGCACCGCCGGTTTTGCTGTCTATACTGTGGCGGCTTAAGGTACAATCACCCTTGCCATCAAACGCCATGATTCGCAAATCGGCTTTTGCAGAAGTGGGCCGATTTGAACCTGCATTTCGTAGCGTCTTTGAAGATTTGGTTTTTTTTACCAAACTGGAGTTAAGTTTGCCAGTATTTGTCAGTTCGGCCTGCTGGACAAAACATCGCATGAACACCCATTCTGCAAGCGTCAGTTTTTGCAACGCCTCTCAGCAGCAACGTTTGCCGGAAATCCGGCGGTTTTTTCGCTGGGTTGAAAGTTTTCTATTGGCGCAAGGTCAAAAAGAGAGCGAAGTCTGGAGCTGGCAGCAAAAAGCATTTAAGCCTTATCGACATGCAGCCTTGTATTTTATGTACTTTGGTTATCTGGATTTAACTATGTCGCTTGCTCGTAAATTATTGCCTGCAAATGTTCGTCATCATTTATGGCTTAAGCTCGGCAGTAAGTTGTATGGACAGCGCATTGATAAGCAAGGTCATTGATAGAATATTAAATTTTCTTTAAAAAACAATAATTTAATCTGTAAATCAGACGGATATGTCAAAACCTGAGTCGCATGTAGCAATTCTTTTTCATTCACTGGATGTCGGTGGCGCAGAGCGCTTAATCGTTAATTTGGCGCAGGATTTTGTCAAACAGGGTTTGCAGGTCGATCTATTGCTTCGCCACGTTCATGGTCGATTTTTGCAGCAATTACCAGCTGATGTGCATATTGTCGATTTAGGGCAAGGCTACCTTGAGAATTTAAAACGGCTGGTTGCGTATCTCCGACATGAACAACCGCAAAGCTTGATGGCCAAGATGTATCCGCAAAATGAGTTAGCCATCATTGCCAGGTTTTTTGCGCGCTCAAACACGCGAATTATTGTCTCCATACACTCGGTGTTCTCCGGTCAGCAGGATGTTGTACAGTTTCGCTGGCGGGTACTCAGCTGGATTCATACGCCGTTGGTAAAATTGCTGGCCCGCTATTTATACGGCTGGGCGGATGCAATTGTCACAGATTCCAAGGCTTCCGCAACAGATTTCATCAAACATACGGGGATTGATGCGGCAAAAATACATGTCGTTCATAACCCGGTAATCAGTGCCAAATTACTGGAAAAAGCTAGGCAACCTTTGCATCACCTCTGGTTTGCCAGCGGTCAGTCGCCGGTTATCGTATCGGTAGGCCGTCTGCATAAAATTAAGGATATCGCCACGCTGATTCGCGCTTTTGCTTTATTGCGCCAGACTACGCCAGCAAGATTGTTGATTTTAGGTGAGGGGCTGGAACGAAACGCTTTGTGTGATTTAATCTTAGCGCTTGGCGTGGAAGAGGATGTGATGCTGGAAGGTGCAGTGGATAATCCTTATCCTTATATTCATGCCGCGGCAGTTTTGGTTTCGTCATCGCGTTATGAATCCCTGTCCACCGTTTTGATAGAAGCTATGGCTTTGGGTACAGCAGTTGTGGGTACGGATTGTCCAGGTGGAACGGCAGAAATCCTGGCGGACGGTCAATATGGCGAACTGGTTCCAGTTGGCGACAGTTCGGCGATGGCCGCAGCAATTTTACGGGTTTTGGCCGGTAATGTTAAAGTGGTAGATACGGATTGGCTGGAACAGTTTACCGATAAAACCTCGACTCAGGGGTATCTGCAATTGCTGGAAATGGAGTAATGGATAAAATTATTGACCGAAATTTCGTAAAGCTACAAACAGCCTGGAGGCTCTCAATCAGCCAGCCATTAGTTTTTATAGGCTATGGATCGCTCTTGCTGTGGGTGGTATGGCTATATGTTCGAATGGCAGGTATGGTTGGTGGTGCAGAACTGGCGTACAGTGATCCACCAGCGCATTTCACCTCTGGAGTAATGGTTTACGAATATTTGCGTACTGCTTTCGGTGCCGATCCGATACCTTTTGCTGAAAGCTTTTATGTCCGTTATCCTAAAGTGGCGATAGGACAATGGCCACCCGCTTACTACGCAATACAAAGCTTATGGTATCTATTGTTTGGCGTAGGAATCTGGACAGCTCAATGCTTAAGTGTTGTTACAGCACTCTGTTTGGCCGGATTAGTCTATACCCGTCTCTATAAAGGTTATGGCAAGCCTATAGCTTTGGGCATGGCGCTACTACTTTTGACGCTGCCGCTTATCCAGACGGCATCCTGGCAAATCATGTCGGATTTGTTAACCGGATTATTTGTATTTTTGGCCTTACTGGCTTTTGCCAATTTGCTAGACAAACCCGGTTGGCGAGATGGGTTAAGCTTTATGTTTTGGGCCGTTTTAGCAATTCTTACCAAGGGAACAGCCTGGGCATTAGCTCCTTTTGTATTGATAGCGCCTTTACTTACTGGACGGATAGCCAGTTATAAAGCGACTTGGTATTGGGGAAGCGGTTTGCTGTTTGCGGGGCTGGCATCAGTGTTTTTTCTGGTCATGCAAAGTAAAGGCATGGGTTATCCTATCAACTTCAAAGCCTTGCTGAGCAGATTCACCGTTAATAATCTATTTTCATTGCAGCTCTTGATGCCACTGCAACCCTTTCTAAAGTTGCTGCCAACGTTGGCGATGGCAGTGATGTTGCTTGGTTTTGTCGATGCCTTTAAATCACGCTGGCAGGCCGAGGATAACAGCCGCGAAACCACAGAAGCTTTATTGGCGGCTACCTGGATAATAGCGCAGGCTGTTTTTTTGCTGCTGTTGCCCTTGACTGGGGAGGAACGTGCACTGATACCGGCGCTGGCACCGGCAATTTTGCTAATAGCCCGCGCGCTGTATCGATCAAAAACTTGGGTAATAGCGGATAAGCGTCATTATGCTGTCATCGTTATCGTCGGCGCGCTGTTTATCGGTGCTGGAATAGCGCCAGCAAATCCAGTGCATGGTTTTGCGGCGGCTGCCCAGCGTATTCCTTATACACTGGCAGGGGAGATCATTATGGTGTCATCCGACCCTGCCGGAGAGGGCGCATTTATTGTAGAACGGCTGGTTCATGACCCTAATAAAGCAGGCATCGTACTGAGAGCCGGGCAAACGCTCACAGAATCCAACTGGATGGGGACTGTTAATCGACCGATATATCAAGATCCGCAAGCTGTGTTGGAAAAGCTGGAGTCTTTGGCGGTTCGCTATCTGGTACTTGATCGGTCTGTACCCAAGCCTACTGATGATCAGCGTTTGTTAGCGGCTGCGCTGGCAGAGCAAGCTTCCGCTTATCAACAGCTAGACTGTTTTCCGGTAGCCGATTTGCGCGCGAAACGCCAGGGTGATGTTTGTATTTATGAAAATCCCACTGTAAAATCCCCGCATCCACAGCATATCAAGGTACGGCTTGGGCTGGAAAGGGGAGGGCGAGAGCTTGAATATCTAAGGCCTTGAGCATTACATGATTGAAATTATTGTGCCTTGGCCGAATGTCACATACACTTCGTGCTATCTTTGGTAATGGCAATTCTTGGCTTGGTTCAAAAAGTACGAATTAGCTCAGGCAACTCGGTAATCAGCAAATAATAATGCTACTGGTTCGCGTGACTAAATTTTTCTATTCATTTTGGAGATTGAAAATGAAAAATGGATTGATGAGATTAGTCATGAAGCAACTTATCCATATTAGAAAAGTTTCTCTTGATGCGGCAACGGTTTGTCAGTTAAGATGCCCCAGTTGTCCAACAGCCAGCGGTCTCATTGCCAAAAAGCTGGG
>Ga0364886_10465_pt2 | contig 11660 bp, 2 predicted proteins | sample ExccelJu500001D3_4_FD_206926 | JGI IMG/M metagenome (GOLD analysis project Ga0364886, IMG submission 206926) | Enriched cells from Trout Bog Lake Hypolimnion, Wisconsin, USA - BchlTB.July23.5000.01.D3 | ecosystem: Environmental > Aquatic > Freshwater > Lake > Hypolimnion/Profundal zone | place... | reverse complement strand
CATATTTTGATCAATATGATCCAGCAGCCGAGGACGCCAGCAAACGCCAAGAATTGTTAACACATGCTTGTGCCAACTTGGCGCGTTTATTAATCAAATATGAAAGCGCATTACAAGAAAATGGTGCTGTAGTTAGTACGGAAGATCGGCAGACTATCACTACTATTAATGCCAGAATTGCGAAAGTTGCCGAGTATTTACGTACAACTCCAGCCGCACAACGCGCTAAATCCAAACCCGTAGCGCACAGCACATATGTGCTTGCTAGCCCAGATATCAATGTGCCGGAACTGCTGGTTAAAGACCTTGGCACAGGCAAATATACAGAGACTGATAGCTATGAGCATATGGTTGCACAGCCGCACTACAATGCCAAAGGCCAGTATTTAGGCTTTGATGAATTATTAGACTTCTGTAAAAATAATAATATTTCTGTACAAGAACGTCTATTAACGTTGGATCTGTTCATTAACTCGTTAGATTTTAACAAGCTAGGTTTGCCAATTGCTACTGACGATCAATACCAAAAGATGCACATGCTGTCTTTGCTATCCAGTTTATCCAACACACATGCCATATTGTGTAGTGAAGCATCTACAGACACAGTGCGCCCAGAAAGTAGTTTATGTGGCACCACTTTTGCCTATTTAATTACCATGCAAGCGCGCGATACATTTGATTTTGCTAAGTTTATAAAACACTACAAGAAAAACAACAATTTCCAGCAATTGTGTAGCAATACACGCGTGCGCAAGATAGAAGAGCAGCTGGCACGCAGCGAGGCAAGTACCACCGTATCCGACGATGAAGTACATGCTGCAGCATTAGCAATTTTCGCAGAAAACGCTGGCAACACCTTTGTTACAGCGGTGTTAGGTATAGATAATCTAAAAGGTATTTTAGCAGCTGAACAATTCGGTATGAATCCAGCACTCTCGCAACGTAAACAAGACATGTCTCATAATTTGACCACTCTGTTCGAGAGTGCCAAGAACCAAGCTACGGATGAATTGCGCAAAAATCCACCTACAGAAGGGGAATATCAGCCAGATGTCGTACCTACAGATGTTAGGTCCGCGGATGGTAAATGGCCTGGCTATTTCGATCGCTTATTAAGCGGCGAAGTGGCACAAATTTGTCGTATGTTCGGCTTGTCTTTGGGTTACAACATGTTCTTCCGGCTTGGCGATGAAGTCATGGCCTGGCAATCTATTAAAGCAGCACAACGCACTGCCGGAGCATTTTGCCAACTGGAATTTAATCTAAGTAAATTCGGTTTGAATTTGGGGCGCAACGGTATATACGAATATTTCGAGATTAATTTTGCCCCCCCAATGTGTGATGCTATAAACGACACGTTTAGAGAAATACACCCATTCCACGCTAAACTGTACGATTTGCAAGGCAAAATTTTACCCGCATTCACTCTTGAGACACCCAGCAACTATCATCGCATGTCGATGACTATGGCTGGATTATGGAGTGTCAGAGCCGCAGCGCATGTCATTATTGGTGCGACTATGTTCTCTGCTTATTTCGTGGCTTTGCACGCATATTTTATTCTCAGTGGTGTAACATATCCAACACTGAATATCGCATCTTCTGTACAAAAAGATTTGTACACACGCAAAAGAGATGTCTACACAGGCCTACAAGAAGAATATTACGGCTTATCCGATGGTATGCTGCAAACTCGCGACTCGTTGAATCAGTTGCATCAAGAGCAAGAATGCTTGGCTTTGCAAGAAATAAAGGGGTTACCGTTACCATCATCATACCATAGATTTTATTCAAGGAGAGACACATGGAGGAGTAAGAAACCTCGCAACAGCATAGGCGTAAATGCAGTAAAACTAAAAGAGCATGAAGAAGCAAGAAGCGATAACGTACAAGATGTAAATCACTTGTTCCAAACGCGTGCGCACCAAGCAGATCGTACAGTAGAATTTTTATCCTTGTATCATGCCAAATCGGCAGAGCTTGGCGCAATTTTCGAAGTCGTGACGCGCTACGAACAAGATCTACGTTTCTCCACATTCCAAGATATGGTCTATGCTAATTTGTTCTATGGTGATGCTATTGCCAAACAAATTCAAGATCGCTCGCCTACAGCTGTGATATTGCTGTTCGAGCATATGTTAAAACGCGCTGAAGAGCTATCGCCAGATCCAAAAAATATTCCTATCTGCAATTTCTATCTAAAAGTTTGCGCCGATATGGCTTTGTATCTACAAAATCTTGATCCAGACCTACGCGTCAGCATACAGGAACACATATTAGCACCAGAAAAAATTGCCAACATCAAGGCCGTGAACAATAAGATCATGCGCGAAAATTCCGGCTATTTAAATATCATAGAAAATAATGCTATTTCCGCCACGCTGCTATTTCAAAAGTTTGCGCGTAACAAAAATCAAGAGCCAGCTTTAGTTGCGAATGACTTTGCCGACGCATTTGTGCACTTGCTAAAAATTAACAGTAGTACACACCATGTTAATAATCACAGCTACTCCATGCAGTATGATTTACTTAGACTGCGCGAATTCATCATTGCTAATCAAAAACAAATATTAGTGATTTTTAACGATCCAACCCTCGCCGGCTCGTTTGCAAAAAATGTGTTTACACAAGCAACCGGGATTAAAGCAGACCGCATCAAAAAAGTTAGCGGCCAATATCCAAAAGTTACCGTGACGCTGCATGACGACGTACTGTACAGTATGAATCTAAAGACCGGGGCCATATTTACGCAACACAGTATACGCACCCAATGCCCATCAGAAATATTTACACGTCCAGAGTATCTAGAGATTTTCGCTTCTCGCACATACTCAGGCGATCTAAGTAATTCTGGTAAAAAATTCGTGTTTGCGCCTACCGAAGAGCCAGATGTTAACTACGAATTAGTGCTAACTAGAAATAACTATAGCGATCCGGTGTTGGTAATCAAGCGTACCTTTACACTAGACGGCACCACTGCAAGATTCACTTTGGTAGACAAACACTCGGTGGCCGATCAATTGCCGGCATCCATAGTAGAACACCCTGATCACCAATTCTGGTTTAATGCTGCCAGCAAAACCACTGTGATTTACGACACAAAAGATAAATCTATACAATACGTGGTTACCCCACAAGTAACCACGGAATTACACACTGGCAAACAGTTAATCTGCGTACAAAAGAACATAGAGCATCCACACGTGGTAGCTTTAAACAAGATAGAGCCCTTGAAATATATAGAATTTTGGTGCGATAAATCCGGCACTAATCCAGTATACAGCTATTACTTGCCACGTTTGCAGCTGCGGTTTGTAGTGGATGCAGCTGGTGATTTAGTGCCAGAAGATGATCATGCCTATAGAGTAAAAATGGATCTAACCACTGACATGATCCAAGATTTTGACAATCTGTTAGTACTAGAACCCAAGCAAGCTAGTGATCGCGACACTTTAGACGACAAAATCTTAATACCTAAGTGTGATGCTACCGCTACTAGTTTTGCGCTCAATGCACCGGTATTTACAGAGCGTTCGCAACAATATTTATTTAATTATAGCCACTATTTGCGTGATCAGACCTTTGCTACAGAGCCAGCCGCAATGCCTATTCCAGTGTTTGTAGATAAAGAAACAGTACAACAACAACACAATTATAGCACCTACGTTAAAGCTAGAACGTCTGATGATTTAAGTGCCGAAACTGCAGAAAGTAACTTCCAGTTGGCGCAAATCCTATTTTGTAAAAATGACTTTAAGCGCTGTATAACAGCACTGCGCACGGGCAACGCTAGCACAGAAGCCACTATGGCTGAGTTTTATTGGTTAAATATGATTTTAATCAGTAACGTCAACACACCAAATGCTATAGCTATTAAAGCTTATGTTGCAGCTTTGATTAATGACAAGTATTACCGCTTGTTAAAGAGCCCGAATGATAAACCAGTAGTTACGCAAGATGGTGATGTTGTGCTGAATAATACAATTCAAGCCACTTTAAATCTGCAAATTTTGTATGTTATAAACTCCTACTACCAGCAATTACGTAATATCAGCCGCGATGGCGCTGATTTATTACTTGATCTTAAAGATCAGTGTTCACTGTTAGCGCATGTAAACAGCCCAACAACTGGTGCAGGCACCCTGGAAACCGAACCGCTTAATCATGAACATATTGCACACTCATTGAGTTTTGCGCAAATAGTACGCGAAAGAGTGTTCGCTATGTATAACCATGACGATCTAGCACCCAGTCTTGATAGGATCGCGTACCTCTTACCTCAAGCTATGCCTGATGAGACCCGTAACTTCATAACAGATCCTCAGAAGCCCCCAGCTGTAGCAGCCATGCGTGATCAACGTATCAAACACCATACCCTGCTTGCTACTACACCAAATTCAGCTGCACTGCGTGCTGCTAGACTTGTAGAACCTGATCTAATTAATGCTTTTATAGATCGCGCACAGATCAATATTAACGATATAAGGTACATCAGCACCCCTAGATCTAAAGCAACTTATGCTGATTATAAGAGCAAGTTCGACGCGGATTATGAAGTAGATGTTGCAGAAGGCGTCAAACGCAACAAGGAAATCAGCGATCAAAAAGCGCGTTTTAGCGCAACAGTGCCAGCTAAAGTTGCGGGCATATTGGCAGATGCGCAAAGAGATGCTCAGCAAAACGCACAAATCATTACAGATTTAGAAAAAGAAATTCTTACCATGGCTAATGCTGTACCTGAAGATCAAAAATTACGCGCAGAATTGGCACTGCAAGGGCACATGGCCAAAAAATTGGATATGCGCCGCATATTAAGTCTGTTTGCACAACAGAACATGGAATTATACAAGCGCGAAACCTTTTTGCGTGATGACAATGCAATTCTTGCTTTGCAGGCTAAAGTCTTAAACTATTTACAGGTACGCAGCTATCAACAATTCTTGGATAGAGTCATTGCTAAAGCCAAGCAAGTTGTAACGCAGAGCGACGCCACGCGCAAAGCAGCATTAACCCAAGAATTAGGTGCATTGGTTACTACCAAGCGCGCATTTGATACTGCAGAATATCCTACACTGCTTTTGTTTGAAGTGCTGGATAATAAATTGTTGCGCGACAAACAAGTGGAATTTTTCCATGCTTTATTAACTAAAGAAGCCGGCAAAGATAAATACGTAAATCGGATCATGCAAATGATCATGGGTATGGGTAAAACCACGGCTGTATTGCCATTAGTAGCGCAAAGCCAAGCCGATGGTAAAGCGTTATCCATGATCATGGTAAAGCGCGAATTGCTTAACACCAACAAACGCGATCTAGCCATGACCATGAACAAAGTCTTTGATCAAGAACTGTTTGAGTTCGAGTTTGATCGCCATACCGAAATAAACTGGGGTTATTTTGCTAATCTAAGAAAAAAACTAGAAAGCATAATTACAGAAAGAAACGTTTTAATCACCACGCCAGAAGCCATACGTTCGTTTTACCTGCGTTTTACAGAAATGTCACTACAATTTCTCGATACGAATCATTTACCGGACGATTTTGAGTATTTTGAAGCGATTATCAAAATGTTTAAGCAGCGCACACATATAATAGTAGACGAAGCACATGCCAATGCATGCGACGTACGCCAAGAAACCAACTATACCTTTGGCGAGGGCCGCAGCTTGAGTGATCTATATCCGGATCTAGCCGCAGACATGGTAGATCTATTTAACAAACTCGCCACCTATAACATAAGTGGCTTTGCACCACTATTTGACTATGCACGCGGCACCAGCATATTTGCGGATGATCAACAAAGGGTAGCCTATGTAAAAGAGTTGGCCAACACTTTAATGCGCGATCAGCAGGATAATTTGTTGCAACGTATTTTCGCAGATGACGGCAAAGTTATACGTAACGGCGCAGCATTGTTACAGTACCTGGCAAATGAAAACGCTGCAACTCCGCGCGATGTAGCAGCACTCAGCGAGCAAGCCAAAGAAAGACTAGCTAGCGTGCGTGCTATGTTCGCGTATTTCCTAGCGCCGTGTTTAGCTAAACACGCTAATGAACATTATGGCTTCCGTCATGATCCAAACAGTTGGCAAAAATCGCATATCGCTGTACCCTACTTAAGCGCCAATACTCCTAGTCCAAGCTCGGAATATCAATGTGTATTCCAAACCATGCCATTAACAATCTTTACTATGTTTACCCAGTCTATAGATAAAGATATGTTCTTGACTGGTATACGCTACATGTTAAACAGACGTACAGAAATACTAGAATACAATACGCTGAGCACCGATCCACAAGATCCTATGCGTATAGAGTTGGACAACATCGATGCGGTATTACGCATAGTATCTGGCAGCAACGAGTTGGCATATATTGATCCAGATACTATAGAGCAATTCTACGAACGCAGTGATGCAACTGGGATAGTCAATAAAGACAATCCGCAACTCAAAACATTGTTGCTAAAACATTTTGTGCTGCCAAGCATCAAGGTAGACAATAAGAAACTCAATGCTAACGTGTTTACGTCCTTGGGCTTGTTTACTTCCGTACGCGGTATTACTGGTACAGACGCTAACTCTACTAACGTTACTTTAGCTGGCACTGTACAGAGTTATAAAACAGCTACCATTGGTGTCGATGGACAAACGGTGCATAATATTCTTAAAAACACCAGTCACTTCGACTTTACCAGCTTGCAAGGTTTAGATCAGAGTATTAAGGGCATCTTTGACAAAGTTGATCTAGAAAAAGAGAATATTCATGCTTTAATCGATATTGGCTCTTTCTGTAAAGGGCGTAACAACGTAGATGTAGCTAGAGAATTATGCGTGCTGTTGAAGGTTAAAAGACCTAAGATCAAGCAGGTGCTATTCTTCGATCAGAACAATATTTTGCATGCTATGAGTGTGGAAGAACCCCATACCATTACAACAATTGGCTCTAACAAACCAGAGGTGATCCGCAGTATTACTAGAACCAAGTCTGCTGATGAATGCTTCACTTTCTATGATCCAGCACACACCGAGGGCGTGGATATAGCGCAACCACCTACCTCTGGTGCGGTAGTAACCGGTAGCGAACAAGTTAAGCTGGATAAATTATTACAAGGCGCCATGCGTATGCGCGGTTTGCCAGAACAGCAAAAATTACATTTTGTAATACCTATCGATCTGCGCGAAAAGATCGTAGGCATAGCGCAGGCATACGATCCACGCGCTAAAATCACTGATCCTGCAGTATTGGCAGATGCCTTCATTAGCTTTGGCAAAGACAAACAAATCGAACAGGCGGCGGATGAGCATTTGTTAGCAGCACGCAACCAAATGTTAGCGCTATTTGTAGACACCATTTTCGAAATGTTTTTGAACACATCAGATGTAGTACGCAAGCATAACATTCTGCGAGCATTCAGGTGGGCTTTTGAAACCGATTCTTCTAACAATATCTTCGAGCAATATGGTACACAAAAGATAGAACAAGATTTGCGCGCACACTTGGAGCAATTCCGCAACAAGTTAGAGCGGCAATTTATGCAAGGTTGCCTAGAAGCGGCAGTGCTTGTGACAGATGCGCAACAACAAAAACTACACCAAAGTACCAGAGCCGTAATAGATAATGCTGCGGCAATTTGCAGATCTAAAGTCACTGTGGCTGCCGATGGTTCTAATAATACTGAAGAAGCACATATAGAGCGCGAGCAAGAAAAAGTAGCCGAAAAGGAACAAGAAAAAGAAATTGAAATAGCTGTCACAGATGAACAGCGGCCTAAAGACTATGCTGCCATGCACATGCCAGTTAATTTCCATTTTTTAGGTTCCGCCCTTCAACACAATGACAGAACCTTACATAATTTGCATGCTATAGCTGATTATGTGCACTATTACAGCAGCTTACATAATGTACCCCTCTTGCCAAGCTCGCGGGGCTTGGGTGGCCGTGGCATCCCACTGTTTCTATCACACGATGCTAAACAGGTAAAGATAGTACCGAATAGTTGGGTACGAGCAGACAGTAATAGAGAACAAAGTTTTGCTAACCTTACATACCGTAAGCCTATTAAACATATATTATATGTGCAACTGCTTGGTCATCCAACCTCTTGCTACGTAGCTTTGGCACCGGGGCAGGATATACAAGAAGCCATGCAGTTCTACAGAGATCCTAAAAATAAACAGCTATATGCAGCACAAATATTTACCATCCATGGTTTATTAGAATATAGCAACCAGGATCAACGGCATGTGCCACAGGCGGACATATTACGCGCACACGCATATGCTATAGAGCGTTATGCATTGCTAGGCCCTGACATTGATATTATGAGAGGCAATGATGTGGTGTTGGATTCAAGCGAGAATACGAAGAAATTAGCTATACTGATGGGAGAAGGTAGGCTCAAAGCACAAGCTGTGCCCATGGTGGTGCAGTATAGAGAAAAGCAACGCCGCCGTGCCGCTGGTGGTGGAGCACCGGATGCCGCTGTGCCTGGAGCTGCAGCAACCACGCAACCACACAGATCTGGTAGCATGCTTGATCAGCTCAGAGGCGTGGTAGATAGAGCACGCCGGTATGTTCCTGTCCCCTATACATAACGCACACATACCTCTAGCTACGCGTACTCATATGCTCTGCTTCGTAGATGTAATCGCGCGTTAGTGGAATGCATTGTTTATTTTTCATCAGCTGGATTTGAAAATTCATCAAGCCCAGCTTTTGAAAACTTACCTGCGATCCCGCCAAGTAGTATTCCCACATACGCACAAAGCGTGCGTCTAAATGCGCTGGTAATTGCGCAACATTAGCCATAAAGCGTTGCCGCCAAGCTTGCAACGTAGCTGCATAATGGTGGTGCAGTAATTCTATGTCGGTAATATGCAAACGCTGTTGTTCTATTACAGGCAACACTTCGGACAAAGCCGGCAGGTAGCCGCCAGGGAAAATATATTTCCCAATCCACTGCGAACTAAGCCCAGGATTATATTCAACGCCAATGGAATGCAGCAATGCGAGCCCGTCATCGACCAACAAATTGCGTATTTGCTGAAAAAAAGTTTTAAATTGCGCGCGACCTACATGTTCAAACATACCCACCGATACAATACGATCAAATTGCTCGTGCATTTCACGATAATCGCATAATAGAAATTTTACCCTATCTGCCAGCCCGGCTTGCGCTGCACGCTGTATAGCAATTTTCAACTGCTCTGCGGATAAGGTCAGGCCTACCACGTTTACCTGGAAATTTTGCGCTAGATACAGCGCCAACCCGCCCCAACCACAGCCTATATCCAATACCGTTAAACCCGGCTTTAAACGCAATTTGGCAGCCAAATGGCGCTTTTTGTCCAGTTGCGCAGTGTCCAGATCGTTGTCCAAGGTGCGGAAATAGGCGCAGGAATATTGCTTGTCTGTGTCCAAAAATAGATCGTACAGTTTAGGCGGTAAATCGTAATGATGGGCCACATTGGCCCGCGCAGCTTTAAGCGAAATCCGGCCGAGCATAGTCACTGCACGCTGCTTCCACAGTCCAAATGCATGCCACAGGCGGGCTAACGCCAGGGACTGCTGATCTAAATTATTGGCCATCAAATATATAAAATCGTAGATAGTGCCGTTTTCTATGCTAATCTCCCCAGCCATATACCCTTCGCCTATGGCCAAATCTGGATCGATCAGCAACTTACCCACGATGCTACGCGAATGCAAACGCATCGTGACCACAGGGTGCTGCGTGTCGGTACCGAAAGTTTGTTTGCGTCCTGAATGATCAATGATGTGCAGTTGGCCTTTTTTGATCAGCCGCTGCATCAATGCCGTAAAAGCAAGCCTACGCATAGTGACTCCTGATGCTCATGTATATTGAATATTATAGAATATACTTGATCAAGTATGTTTTTGAAACTTCGCCAAAATTTTATCCGCCAATTCCTCGACATTACGCTCGGCTATAATGGTAGTGTGTGGGGTGTGAGCACTGTCTGGATCAAAAAAGCCTTGCTTGATGCGCTCTATTTCTTGCTTGTGTTGTGATTCCAACCTACGCTTTTGCTCTTGCAGCGCAGATCCTTGGGTTTGCGTGTATTTGGTTTGAATAAAATCTTTTTGCTTAACCATTTCTTTGTACAATTTTTCGCGCAATTCAGTTTCGTATTTATTCATGGCGATATGTTTTTCACGCGTAAATTTAGAGGTGAAATCTTTAATCAAATTCGCCTTGTCTTGTGCGAATTTAACATGCAATTTCTTACGTTCTTCTTCTACTAAGGCCTGCAATTTTGTATCTTGTTGTTGTGCATATGCGGCAAATTTACGATCTTGCTCTTTTTGTACTATGTCTATTTGTAGATCAACGGCATGTTTGATCTTTTCCGCGTGTTCGGATAATATTTTTTCTTTTAAACGCTCTACCTCTACACGCGCCAATTCGTTATGTTGTTGCATGCGCGCTGTATATTGTTCTTTAAGCGCTTCTTCTGCCGCTGCCAAATCATCGGCACGTGCAGCCTCCAATTCTTTCAGTAATTTTTGCTTATAATGCGCCAAATTAGCACGTACTTCGCTATCGCGTTGTTTGGCAAAATTGGTTGCTGATTGCATACGTTGTTGATCTAATAATATTTGAAATTCTTTACGCAAACGTTGCTCGTGCGCTTGGATCTCTGCTTCGCGACTTGGCTCGTTAGCATACAGACGCGACATGTCCCAGTCGGCACGCGCAGTGCGCAATTGCTCGGCAAATTCGGCGCGTAATTGCTGTTCTTGCGCGCGCAACGCTGTTTGTTTGTCTTGTTCAGCGTCTTGCAGTGTAAACCCGGTTATGCCAGCAAACGCACCTGTGGCCCCAGCAAAACCGTTTTGCCCCGTCATTCCCGCAAAACCTTGGGTTTTAGCGGGGAGCTGTAATTGCCTTTCCAACTCAAAGACTTGCTGCGCATATTGTTGCTTCAAAGTTTGCGCCTGCATAGCCAATTTATGCGCCAATTCACTAGCAAACCGCTCCTGCAAACTAGCCTCTTGTTGCTGCAACAAGAGCTTCTTTTCCTGAGCCACTTTATCTGCTGCACGTACGCGCTCTTGGATAGCCTCGGACTGCAATTGCAGTTCATGATCAGCTTTTAATTGCTGCGCAAGGCGCTCCATCTCTAGCGCTTTAGATTGATCAAGCTTTTGTTTATATTGCGCCATTTGCAGTTCGAATTCTGCACGTATTGCTTGCTCTACTTCCACACGCATCAGCGCGGGATTTATGCTTGGTTCTTGGCGCATAGTGTCTATTTGCGCTTGCAGGGCTTGCTTTTCGTGCGCAAAGGCTAGCTCCAGTCTGCTCGTAGCTTCCGCTACTGCTGTCGCAATCTCCTGCTGTACACGATGATTAAACAATTCATTTTGTCTAGCTAATTGTTCGTTACTACTTCTAGCTAGAGCTTGTTCTTGTTCGGATAATGCTGCACGCAACCTTTCCTCATACAAAGTCATCAATTTAGCAGTTTGTTTTTTCAGCGCTAGTTCATGTTCGCGTTGTAGATCTTGCTCTTTGCGTATAAATTCCACTTGCAAATTTTGCTCTATTTGACGCGCAGCATCTGCACGTGTGGCATGCATCAGATTATCATAATACGTACGGCTGCTGTGTTCTTGATCTTGTTTAGCGCGCA
>Ga0364886_10757_pt1 | contig 11793 bp, 14 predicted proteins | sample ExccelJu500001D3_4_FD_206926 | JGI IMG/M metagenome (GOLD analysis project Ga0364886, IMG submission 206926) | Enriched cells from Trout Bog Lake Hypolimnion, Wisconsin, USA - BchlTB.July23.5000.01.D3 | ecosystem: Environmental > Aquatic > Freshwater > Lake > Hypolimnion/Profundal zone | place... | reverse complement strand
GAAATATTTCAAAAAGGTAAGGTTTCTACATTCAGTTCTGAACTAAACCTGCCTTTAAATTTCTAAAACCAAAAATAAAAAAAATATTTATTTTATTTGGTTTATTTCATTTCAGAAAGATTTACCTTGCAACTATTAAAACAAATGTTATGTCAAAAGTCAATACAAATTATGGTTGTTCCCAACAAACATTATACACAGCAGCGGCCTTGGTTTGGATAAGTTATGCCGCCAACCTTCCCGCCTTCGCTAGCCTGAAAGGTAAATACACAAAAGATTATGCAACTGATGCATTAGCTGCCTTGGCAGCAGCAAAAGCTTTACCTACCAGTCATGCCCGGAATTCCATTCCGGAATCAATCAGAATTCAGTTAATGCCTTTGGGCGATAACTGCCTCTGTAACCAGAGAAAACTAAGAAGTTATATTCACGAAGTATTTCCCGGCGATGCAGCTACCCCAATGCTTGCAGCAGCAGGCTTCAATTCTTACACTTCAGCCTACAATTATAATTGGGCTGAAATGAACACAATGATCACAGAAGGCGATTTATTTATATCAAATAACTCTACAGTCCTTCAGGATGGCACAAACAATATGCCCATCCCTTTTATAGCATCTTATACCAGTGATAAAACAGCTTTCGAAACTGTTTACAACAATTATATAACTTCTGCTCAGGCTACCACAGGGGGTACTAACGAAAAACTGTTGGCAAACAATGCAGTTTACGCCACCCTAATAGCTATGATGGAAGATGGTCGTTTAATTTTCGAAAACGATAAAACCAGAAAAGAATTATTTACTTTTAGTATTGTATTAAACAATATAACCGGCAATGGCACTACAGGTATGCACATTTCTGCTATTGATAGTATTACTGAATTAAGTATTCCAGGGTTTACTGCCACTGTCCAGCCGGGTGATGAGTCAGGTCAGGCTACCAGCGATATATTGGAATTCAAAATGTCAGCAGGTACTTATAAAGTAGTGATCATGGCACCCGGTTATCCCGATTATATTGCAGAAAATGTACAGCTTACTACAGGTGTTATGCACCGTCTCGATGTAGTGCTGACAAAAAAATAAAATAATAATTTTCAGAATTCATTCAATCGGTTGGCATCATGCCAACCGATTTTTTTTGTTGAAGGTTTCCCCTGTATTTGCTAACAGCTAATGGCTAAAAGCTAATAGCCCTTTCTGTATTTCCTTTATGTTTGCAGCATGTTACAACCATTACACGAGTTTGCAGAAGGTAAAGTATTGCTGATTGATAAACCCATCGACTGGACTTCTTTCGATGTGGTAAAGAAGATTCGCGGACTCTGCAAAATACCTAAAGTAGGCCATGCAGGTACTTTAGATCCACTGGCAACAGGCCTGTTGATAGTCTGCACAGGAAAGTTTACCAAGAAAATAAATGAATACATGTGTATGGAAAAGGAATATACCGGCTCCATTACACTGGGTGCCACTACCCCCACCTACGATCTGGAATCGGAACCAATAGAGTTTAAGCCTTACGAACATATCACCTTAGAAACTATACAACAACTGATAGCAGAACAGTTTACAGGTGAGATAAAACAAATACCGCCCATGTTCTCGGCTATCAAGAAAGATGGGGCTCCATTATATCTTGCTGCCCGTAAAGGGATAACACTTGAGATAGAACCCCGGCCAATAACCATACTGGAGTTTGAAATAACAAAGATGGAACTTCCAATGGTCTACTTCAGAATAGTATGCACTACAGGCACCTATATCCGCAGCATAGCCAACGATCTTGGTAAGGCGCTGGGCACGGGAGGTTACCTGAGTAGTCTGTGCAGAACAAGGATTGGTGAATTCCTTAATTCCGATGCTATTTCGGTCAAAGAATTCGAAGAACAAATCAGGAACTTAAGAGCTGAAGAGAAGGCATAAAAAAAATAAATCTCAAAAAGAGCATATTAATTTTGGTAGATAAATATTCACTCCTATATTTGCACTCCCAAAACGGGGAAAAGGGAGTTTAGCTCAGCTGGTTTAGAGCATCTGCCTTACAAGCAGAGGGTCGGCGGTTCGAACCCGTCAACTCCCACAAATAAAAGCAGTTAAGGATTTATTCTTAACTGCTTTTTTGTTTGAATATTGTCTGAAAAGGATCAGATTTCAACGTAAATATTTACCGTATATAAAAATCCTGAATAATATTGGATAATTTATTTTGAAAATAGCCTCTCAACCTTACCTTTGCGCCCGATTGAAATTCTCGGTACGAGACTTTATATTCTAATCTTATTATAATTAATATGGCTTCAAAAGGTAAAATCAAACAAATTATCGGTGCGGTAGTGGATGTGCATTTTCCAAATGAAAATGTTTTACCAGACATCTACAACGCTTTGGAAATCATCAGAGATAATGGTGATAAACTTGTATTGGAAGTACAACAACACTTAGGCGAAGACAGCGTTCGTACCATTGCAATGGACGGAACTGAAGGTTTAGTTCGTGGCATGGAAGTAATGGATACCGGTATTCCAATAGCAATGCCTGTTGGGGAAGGTATCAATGGCCGTCTGTTCAATGTAACAGGTGATGCTATCGATGGTTTACCTCAGATCAGCAAAGTAGGAGCAAGACCTATCCATAATAAACCACCTTTATTCGAAAACCTTAGTACTGCTTCTGAAATCCTTTTCACAGGTATTAAAGTAATTGATCTGATTGAGCCTTATGCAAAGGGTGGTAAGATTGGTTTGTTTGGTGGTGCCGGTGTGGGTAAAACGGTATTGATTCAGGAATTGATTAATAATATTGCTAAAGGTTATGGTGGTCTGTCGGTATTTGCCGGTGTGGGAGAAAGAACCCGTGAAGGAAATGACCTTTTGCGTGAAATGATTGAAGCTGGCATCATGAATTATGGTGACGACTTTAAACATAGTATGGAAGAAGGCGGATGGGATTTGAGCAAAGTAGATCTGGAAGGATTGAAAGACTCTAAAGCTACATTCGTATTCGGACAAATGAACGAACCACCCGGAGCACGTGCCCGTGTTGCCTTAAGTGGGTTGACTATTGCTGAATATTTCCGTGATGGAGATGGTACAGGCAAAGGAAAAGATATCTTGTTCTTCGTAGATAATATCTTCCGTTTCACTCAGGCAGGTTCTGAGGTATCGGCCCTGTTAGGTCGTATGCCATCAGCGGTGGGTTATCAGCCTACTCTTGCTACTGAAATGGGATTGATGCAGGAACGTATCACATCTACCAAGAATGGTTCCATTACTTCCGTACAAGCGGTGTATGTACCTGCGGATGATTTGACCGATCCGGCTCCTGCTACAACTTTCGCTCACTTAGATGCAACTACTGTATTGAGTCGTAAAATTGCCGATTTAGGTATCTATCCTGCGGTGGATCCATTGGATTCCACTTCCAGATTGTTATCTCCATTGGTAGTGGGTGATGTACATTACGATTGTGCCAACAGAGTAAAACTGATATTACAACGTTATAAGGAATTGCAGGATATCATTGCTATCCTTGGTATGGATGAATTGAGTGATGAAGATAAAATGACTGTACAAAGAGCCAGAAAAGTACAACGTTTCCTTTCTCAACCATTCCACGTAGCAGAAGCATTTACCGGTCTGAAAGGGGTATTTGTGGATATCAGCGATACTATCAAAGGGTTCAACATGATTATGGATGGAGAAGTGGATGAATATCCTGAAGCTGCATTCAACCTTGTAGGTACCATTGAAGATGCTATAGAAAAAGGAAAGAAAATCATAGCTCAGGCAAACGCATAAAGTACTTAGTACTTAGATATTAGTACTAAGACTAATGCAGAAATACAGTACTTAGTATTTAGATAAAAGATATTAGACTAATACAAAATACAACATAATTGTATTGTCTAAGTACTAAGTACTGGTATCTGAAATCTGTATTTTGTATTGTCTGAGTACTAAGTACTGATATCTAAATACTATCAAAATGCATAACTATAGGGAATTAAAGATTTGGCAGCGTTCTATGAATTGGGTTGAGGAAGTTTATAATGCTGTGAATTTGTTTCCGAAAGTTGAAGCATACGGATTAAGTAGTCAGCTTAAAAGATGTGCAGTTTCTGTGCCAAGTAATATAAGTGAAGGAGCAGGAAGATCAACAAACGCGCAGTTTAAGTTCTTTTTAGAAGTATCTATGGGATCATCAAACGAAGCACAGACACATATTGAGTTAGCAAGAAGATTTAATTATTTATCATTAGAAAATGCTAATTCATTAATAGAAGAATCGGATCAGATTTATAAAATGATATTAGGGTTTTATAATACTTTAAAATAAAAATAATATACAAGACTAAAGTTCTAAGTTCTAAGATAATATAAATGTATTTGTCTAAGTACTAAGTACTAAAATCTAAGTACTAAAATCTATAACATGCAATTAGAAATATTAACACCGGAAAAGAAATTATTCAGCGGAGAGGTTTATGGTGTTCAGTTACCAGGAACTGATGGGTCATTCGAATTGCTGGATAAACATGCTGCAATAGTATCTTCTTTAGGCAAAGGAACTGTCAAGATTCTTAAAGATAAAACATCTACAGAATCCTATACCATCGAAAGTGGTTTCGTAGAAATGATCAATAATAAAACTACTATATTAGTAGAAGGTGCTGAGTAGATTTTAGAAATAAAGTTTCAGCATTTCTCTCCATATAATTCCTCTATGTGCTTCACCATCCCAGATGAAGAACTTATGAGGAATTTTTTTTGCGTTTAAGGCTTCGCTTAACGCTATATTATTTTGCAGAAATGCATCTTCCTTACCTATTACAATCGTAATATCCAGGTTCCTCAACAATTCCAACATTCTTTCGCCATGAATATTGGGAACATACTGCGATGGCATATTGTAATAAATCTCATCGTTGCGGAAGCCTTCAAACAAATCTTCGAAGTATCTTAGTTTCAGGGTAAGATCATATCGTCCACTCATGGCTACCACTTTAGTAAACAAAGTGGGGTGACGGAAACAGATATTTAAAGCATGATAAGCTCCTAAACTGCATCCTGCCAGTTCCATTCCGGGATGATTATTCATAGTTCTGATCATAGGGATCACTTCGAACAGTACATATTTCTCGAAATTAAGATGTTTGCTTATTTTTTCTGATGGATGAAGTGTTTTATCGTAGAAACTTAGTTTGTCGGCACTGTCCAGACAGAATATCTGTATCTGACCTTTCTCTAATTTATCATTTAAACCATCTATTACCTTCCAGTCTTCGTAATCAAAGAAGCGTGCAGTACGGGTGGGGAAAAAGATTACCGGAATACCGGCATGTCCAAATACCAGCATCTCCATATCTTTCTGAATGTGATGACTAAAATCTTTTTTATATAGTCTTTGTATCATATCTTACCTATTAAACACAGAAAATTAATCTTCTGTTGTAGTTAAACATATTCAACCGGCAAGTAATCGTTGAGGTGTTTATATATTACATTCTTCCACACATCGTATCCATTAGCATTCAGGTGCAAACCATCCGGCATAAAGTAACTTCTGATTGGAAAACCTGAATCATCCACCATCATATCGTACAAATTTATATAAAAAGTATTATTATGATCATTAATAATTTCGCTATGTATTATCTTATTGGTGTATTTAATACGGTCTACAATATGAAAACGTGAAATACTTGGTTTTATAGATACATAAAATACAGGTATATTGCCATATTGGGTTCTTATCTTATGCAATAACTGCTGATAGAATATAAAAACTTCTTCAGGATGTCGGTTATCGCCCAGATCGTTATCGCCGGCATATAATACTATAGAAGAAGGTTGCATTTTAGAGAATACTCTGTCGTAATACCATACACAGGCCGCCATTGTAGAGCCTCCGAAGCCTAAATTAAGACCGTTAAACCTATTGAAATCTCTTTCCAGATGATCCCATAAGCGTATAGAAGAACTGCCGTAGAAAACTGTGTATGGTGGATTGTTTTCTGTGTCTATTTTCTTCTCAATATGTCTAATATCTTCCTCGTACCAAAACATCCGGGATAGTTAAAATGAATAATTGTGTTTGTTTGTTATGAACTAAACGTTAACTGATCCCAACATATTGTATCTTTTACCTAACCAGCTCATTTTTACCGGTTGTATCCAGTTGTTTTTAAGTTGTTCGTTATTCATCACCAGGTTATTGAAATAAAGTGTGTCGGCATCAATGAAGTTGTTATCTATACCGTATTGTACTTGTTGCAAAGGCAACAGTTCAACTTTATCCTTAATCACAAATGCCAGGGTTTGTCGGTCCAGCAGGCTCACTTTATATTCATCTTCAATCGATTTTATCATTCTCGATATATTATCCATACTACATCCACCAATTGTAGCCACAGTTTCGTCGGCCATCAGTACAATAAATCTTCCGAAGAATATGGTTGCAAAACCTTTCACAGGAGCCCCGTGACTTTTCCAGTCGGCTACAAAGCTATTCAGTGTATCCTCTATCTTTAAAGCTTCTATCATGCCAAACATACGGCTGCATTGGTAAATCCATACTTTGGATTCCGGATGAAAGTCTTCAGGAATTAAATGTGCATATTCTAAATTCATAAACATTGATTTTTAATTGTTATATCATGTATTGTTCCACCAGTTCTGCGATATCCAGTACCTGAATATCGTCTTCTTTTTCCGACAGTTTCACTCCATCGGTCAGCATGGTAGTGCAGAACGGACAGGCCGAAGCTACAATAAATGCTCCGCTTTCCAGTACGTCGTCCATTCTTTCCATATTTACCGGGCGTTTTCCATGTTCTTCTTCTTTAAACATCTGTCCGCCGCCGGCACCACAGCAAAGTCCGTTGCTACCACATCTTTTCATCTCTTTCAGCTCCATATTCAGCGCTTCCAGCACCTTTCTCGGAGCTTCGTAGATGTTATTTGCCCTGCCAAGATAACAACTATCGTGATATGTGACCGTTGTTTTGATGTTAATATCATCATTAAACTTTATCTTGCCTTCTTCTATCAGTTGATTCAGCAGAGTAGTATGATGTACTACTTCATAGTTGCCGCCCAGTTCGGGATATTCGTTTTTTAAGGTATTAAAACAGTGCGGACAGGCCGTTACTATCTTTTTTATACCATATCCGTTCAGAATCTGAATGTTGTTGTAAGCCATCATCTGAAACAAAAACTCGTTTCCTGCTCTGCGGGCCGGATCGCCGGTGCAGGCTTCTTCTTTTCCCAGTATGGCAAACGAAATGCCAGCCTTTGTAAGGATTCTTGCAAATGCTTTTGTTATTTTCTGTGCACGCTGATCAAAGCTTCCGGCACATCCTACCCAGAACAATATATCGGGTTGTTTGCCTTCTGCAACCATTTCTGACATGGAATAGACTTTCATAATAAGCAATATTTAAATGTTCGCTAATCGTTTTGTTTTACTTTTTTATTAATCCTATCATCAACAGATTAGTGTGGGCAATAAGAATTATAAACAGTATAAATATTAAATTTGGCAATAAAATTCTTTTTGGATAAAGAAATAGGGAAGAAACAAAGCAGGCCATCAGTGGCAGCAGTATCCAGAAATCGAGAAAACATCCTTTATACAAAATAAATGGTAATCCCGACAGGATAATCATAGAGAGAAACAGGATGATCCAGTTTCTTCTGATATGTATCACCATTCTATCGTAGTTTGGCAACCAGTGATGGATGCCAATAAACAATGCCAGCAACAATACCGATGATTTTATCCAGAACCATACGCTAATCATCAGCACTATTCTGTGAATCTGAAAGTATGGTATACAGTTTTTAATCATATCCAGCTTATCGGATAAGAAAAGTATGGAACCCAGCAGGTATACCGGTACTATAATTCCGATTAATAATATAAACCATTCCTTTAAACGGAAGGGGCGGATGATAGCCAATGCCAAAAAGGAAATAAACAGGAAGATTACATTGGGTTTGAACAATAAAACAGAAGTACTGATAGTGAATCCAATATTAAACAACAAGGAATTTGGCTTACTGTTGTTGTACAAGCGGGCAAACAGACTGATAAACAGTATTATCAGAAAGTTGTTGATTAAAGCAGGGGAGAAGCAGTTGAATTCCGGATAACATGCCGTAATCAGTATATAAGAAGCTGCGGTAGTAAATGCGGATTTCTGAAACATCTTCCATTCGTTCAGCACATTGTTCAATAAAAATGCCTGTATAAATATGATAAACAGAAAAAGCCATGATAATACCGTAGGCATCAGCGAACCCATGTATTTTGCAACGAATAAACTGATGTATCCATTTTCGTTCAGGTTACTAATTACAATGGGGTGGAAGAATATATGCAGATGCGCCAGCACGGTTAACAATGCCAGCACAAATATGGTAATCAACGATTTATCTCTTAATAATGCTATCACTTAATTAGAATTCAATTTTTGCAAAACAAGTAACATTTCCGTATAAACAAGGAACAATTATTTGTTTTCTGCCCACCTGCTTTGCTAAACGGGGCAGAAAGTCGTATCCCTGATCCAGACTTTTCATCGGACTGTTGTTATATAATAATTTTCCATCGGTAGTTACGCTTGCATGAGTCAGCAATACCGAACCTCTTTCGTGTAAATTGTACAGAAAATGCAGTTCCTCGCCGGTATTCACCAGACCGTAGCTGATACTCTTCTCATTTATATCGTCGTATTGTACCTTTCTGATGGTATTGCTCCATATAATACTGCCTTTATCGTCAAAGGAAAACAATACAATATTATCCGAAAAATAACGCGAGATCATATTGTTGCTTCCAGGATAAGGAGCGTATAATGGATTGTAAGAATACGGATAATTGTTCAGGTACATCGAATTGTTCATATTGTCCCAGCGGTTATAAATACCGTTGCTTCGCGAACTTGTATATTCACTTTCGGATAATATCAGAAAACCACCGGTCTGATTAAATACTATGTTCTTCAGATAGTAATCGTTGAAGGCATCCTTTACACCATTCTCGCCTCTTGCATCATTTCGCAGTTCGGTGCTGAATACAGTAGTGTTGCTGAAGATAGTTTTCAAGGTTCGGGTATCGCAGAGATAAAAGAACAGGCCATCCACATTGCCTCTCTTCTGTTTGCTGTAAAAAGAAGTTACTAAATAATGATGATTTACATTATCTACCTTCAGTTTCACATCATCCAGATACATTTTAGACATATCTACCGGGCAAAGGCTCAGCGTATCTTCATTTGCCCTCTTTTCCATGATAGTTACGCTGCTGATATTGTCGTTCTGTACTGTACCGGTTTCCCATAAGGCCGATAAATTGCCATCGTTGTCCAACAAAAATTCCGAGAAGAACTCATTTTTAGCGGTTATGTTTATATTGCCGGTACTCTTGTGCTGCACCACGCAGTCTTTGTTCAGTAAAATGCTTTTGTAGCGGTAATCCTTATTGTCCAGCTTCGTTATTTTAAAGGCCATTATCTGTTGCTTGTTTTCCGATACCAGTATTTTGTAGGTTTTATTGTCTTTAGCATTCCAGTCGCATTCGCAGGTGTCCAGATCTGTTACATTGCCCACGGGCTCGGCATTCTGATTGAATTTCAACAGCTTGATATACAAAGTATTCCTCTTCTGATATTGATAAAACATCAGAAATCCGTCGGGATAGGCCACAAAGTTGACAGCAGCAAGATCGGTTGGCAGATTGGGAACCTGTCTTTTACTATCTATATGCATATCGGCATTATAGAGGTTGAAGAAACCGTAATTGTGACTGTTCTTATATACAATTACCTTGCCATTCAGTTTGCCGATGATCTCGAAATTATTGGTTCTGATATCTTCTTCGTCGGGACTGGAGTACGTGATGGTCTGAGCCCTTACAGCAGTAAAAGCAAGCATCAGTATCAGCATATTTATCAATGGCTTTCCCATGTTGTGTATTCAAAATTACCCGATAAAATTACGAAGGAGAAAGCAAGGTGGAAGAAATATTTTCGGGAAGGTTGAAAATAAGTAAATTCAAGGCTGATTATAACAGTATTTCATAGACATTAATACAATGGAAAACTTCTTTCGAAGAATTTGATAGCGATAAATCAGCGTATATATTTTCCAAAGAAAAAACTTATTATGAAGCAAATGAAAACAACTATAATCAGAGTAAACATAATTGTATAAATATCAGTTCTTTTTTTACTCATTCCTTTTTTAAGAAAATATATTTCCCATAACCGTATATTAATATATATTGATAAACTAATAATTGAAATTACAATAAATCTACTCATGAATTTATTTACGAAAAAGGGGTATAATAATTATTCTTTTAAGTTTCAAATATACATCATCTCTTTATTCATATAAAAGACAACCGTGTAAATGCTTTTTTCTTCAACCACAAAGCGCACAAAGATTTTCACAAAGTAAAATACAAAGTTCTTAGCGATTCTTTGTGTTGTATTTCTTTGTTCTTATCGTGGTTAAACACAAAAAAGCCTCCGGAATCTTTATACATTCCGGAAGCCTATTTTTTGTTCACGAGTACTGAACCTTTTTCTTTCTTTATTCAGGCTTTACCACCTTTGGTGTACTGATAATGGGACCAATCCCTTTACCATTAAAAGCCAGACCATACACACTTACTGCCAATGCCGAAGCTAAACCTTCCACCTTAGTATTGTGGTGCGTATCCAGGGTGATAGAAATAGTGTTTCCGCCAATAGTAAAACTAACTGTCCTGCCAACCTGAGTAACCACTGTACCAACCGGTACAGATGCAACCATAATGGCGGCTGCATCCTTTTGTTTATCACTGGTTACATCAATCTCTCCGGTTTTCTCCGTAGCTTTTGATGTTAACCCGGTGAGGGTTACAGGAATTTGTTTAGAAATAGATTCTCCACTGCTGGCATCGTAACCTGAAGCTACTATTAATGCCTTGTCGCCATTGGCAATCATATCTACATACTCGCCATTCTTCTGGAATGCAGCTTTCCACTTAGCTTCCAGGGCAGGCAAAGCCGATTTTGCTTCATTATTGCCAGTTTCTGCTGCCTGATATCCACCATCCAGGTCACTATTCAATGTAGTGATTTCTGCAATTGCAATTGGTGGATTCGGTAATTCGGCAGACTTTAAAGTTAATCCGGCAATAATCTTTTTGCCTTTAGCAATCTTATCTGCAATGTTCAACCTTAAAAAGGTAAATAATACTCTAAATTTTAAAATAGCCATAATCGTATGATTAATTTGTTTAAAAAAATAAATATGATATAATAATAGTTGATCAGTTTAAGATAATCAACCCTGAAAAACATCGTTTACATCAGATCTTCATGAAAACAGATATGATTTTATTTAAAACACATCTGCTTTTATTGAAAGCAGATGTGTTTTAAATAAAATCACATGTGCTTTTACTTAAATCAGATATGATTCTTCTGAAATCACATGTGCTTTTGTTGAAATCACATCTGCAAATCATTTATGCAAATAAACATTCGTCTGATGCTGTAAGAACTTAATGGAAATCTGATGAACACTGAACGAATGTCAATTGAACTCAATTGAATGCAGATCAGAAATCCTTTTATGAAAATGAAGAAATGATTTGAACTTAACTGTGTACCGGGTAATGTAGTAAGTAACAATTAAATGGCTTACAGAAAACCTGATATACTACAGTAACAAAATGCCGGGATAATCGAGGTATGCTTTAGGTAGGAGTGCTAAAAGTATTGATTTGCTGAAGG
>Ga0364886_10744_pt2 | contig 11793 bp, 10 predicted proteins | sample ExccelJu500001D3_4_FD_206926 | JGI IMG/M metagenome (GOLD analysis project Ga0364886, IMG submission 206926) | Enriched cells from Trout Bog Lake Hypolimnion, Wisconsin, USA - BchlTB.July23.5000.01.D3 | ecosystem: Environmental > Aquatic > Freshwater > Lake > Hypolimnion/Profundal zone | place... | reverse complement strand
TACAGGCCTTGAGGTCGATAAATTGAACCGTACTTATGTCAAAAACTACATGGACGGCTATCTTGATAGCTATAAGCAAACAGTTGGAGCAGAGATGATGGGTAAGCGTGGAATAAAATATGTTATCACAGACAGCTGGGAGGCAGGAGCACAAAACTGGACCGATGATATGATAGAAAAGTTTAAGCAGTTGCGTGGATATGATCCGATTGCATGGTTACCTGTGTTTGCAGGTTATGTTGTTGAAAGTTCAGAGGCGAGTGACCGCTTTTTATGGGATTTTAGAAAGACAATCTCAGATTTAGTCGCTGATGAACATTATGGTCAGGTACAAGCTTCCTTAAAAGAGCGAGGCATGGGTCATTATGGTGAATCTCATGAAGGTGGACGTGCACTTATTGCTGATGGAATGGAGGTAAAGAAGCTCAATGATATTCCTATGAGTGCAATGTGGACGCCTGCGTTTGGAACGTATAAAGAAACTTTTACTTACAACGCAGACGACCGAGAGTCTGCGTCCGTGGCACATATTTATGGGCAGAATATTGCAGCTGCAGAGTCCATGACTGCAGGTTCTGATGCATGGGCTTGGTCTCCAGCGACTTTGAAGGCAACGGCAGATCAGGAGTTTCTCAACGGCATTAACCGTTTTGTTATTCATGAATCAGCGCATCAACCTGTAGTAGGTAAGTCTCCTGGTTTAACGCTCGGGCCATATGGTCAGTGGTTTAATCGTAATGAAACCTGGGCTGAACAGGCAGGACCATGGATTGATTATCTATCGCGGTGCAGCTTTCTCTTACAACAAGGTCAGTTTCAAGCAGATATTATTTATTACTACGGCGAGGATATTAATCTGACTGCGCTCTTTTCTAAAACGGCACCAAAAATTCCGCAGGGTTACGGGTATGATTATATAAACCCTGATGGGCTAATCCATGCACTTCACGTGGAAAACAATCTAATCACGGCACCCAGTGGCATGAGCTACCGTGTCCTGTGTCTGGATCCTTTCAGTAAAAACATGTCGTTACCTGTACTGCGTGCCGTGTATAAACTTGTGCAACAAGGCGCGATTTTAATTGGAGATAAACCGGTTGATGACCCAAGTCTTTCAGATGATCCGGCACAATTTAAGGCTTTATCTGATGCACTTTTTGGAAACGGACTAGGACAGTATCATGTAGGTGATGGACGTGTCTATTCGGGTCAATCTATTGAAAGCGTTCTAAAGCAGCTAGCTATGATGCCCGATTTTAGTTACACAAAATCAGCTGTAGATTCACGTATTGAGTATGTTCACAGAAAAGTCGCAGATGAGGATATTTACTTTATAGCTAACCGTACAGGCCACGACGAAGTGTTTAATGCCTCTTTTAGAGTTGAGGGTAAAAAACCTGAACTTTGGCATCCTGAAACTGGTGATAAAGAAGCAGTGAGTTTTGAATTAAAAAAGGAAGTCACCGAAGTTCCTCTTAAGTTGGAAGCATGGGGAAGTGCTTTCATCGTATTTAGAAAAACAGCAAATCTTAAGAGCATTAAAATTCCTGAAAAGACCGAGTATGTTTTAAGTAGACTTACTGGACCTTGGAAAGTGGAGTTTGAAAATGGCAGAGGTGCTCCAGCTTATGCTCAATTTAGCGAGCTTATTTCTTGGAGTGAATCAAAAGATATAGGAATAAAATATTATTCAGGGGTTGGAGCTTATACCAAAACGTTTGGTGTAGATGAAGCTTGGCTAAAAGACAGCGGTGAAGTTTGGATTGATCTTGGAGATGTTAAAAATATGGCAGAAGTCCAAATTAACGGAGTTCAGTTAAATCTAGTCTGGCATGCTCCTTACCGTTTGCAGTTAACTAAGTATCTTAAAGCGGGAACTAATGTTATTAAAATCAGGGTCACAAATGCTTGGGTTAACCGTCTTATTGGTGACGAACAGCCTGGCGTTGTAAAATATACATACGCGGATGTTAAACCGTATTCAGCGAATTCTCCTTTGCTTCCATCGGGATTAATTGGCCCGGTTCGTTTATTATCTCTTAGGTCTCCTTGAGTAAAATTTATAAGTTAGCTCGATTCATATGCTAATAGATAAGTGCAAGTGGATGCTTTTTTTAACCCTTGTGGGTATAAAGGCCTATTCAGTGCCTGTAGATTATACGCATGATGTAAGACCGATATTAGCAGAAAATTGTTTTTATTGTCACGGGCAGGATGCCGCGAAAAGAAAAGCAAAATTAAGGCTAGATACTAAAGAAGGTCAGAGAGCTAATGATATCATCATTCCAGGAGATGTTGAAAATAGTGAATTAATCGCTCGTATTTTTTCAGCAGATGAAGATGAGCATATGCCGCCTAAATCATCTAATCGGCAACTAACAGATGAACAAAAAGCTATTCTAAATCGCTGGTTTAAGGAGGGAGCTGAATTTGCCCCTCATTGGAGTTTTACATCATTAAAGAGACCTAGTGTTCCTAAATGAGATACTACAACTTGGGTGAGAAACCCGATTGATTCTTTTGTTATTAATAAATTAAAGAAGAGTGGTTTAGTGACTTCGCAAGAGGCGACTAAAGAAACTTTAATTAGACGCTTAAGTCTTAATCTAACATGTCTTCCTCCAACGCTAAATGAGGTAGAAGAGTTTTTGAATGATGAAAAGCCGGATGCTTATGAGCGTTTAGTAGATAGGCTCATGGGATCTCCACACTATGGAGAAAAGATGGCTCTGCCTTGGATTGATTCTACGCGTTATGCAGATTCTAACGATTATCAACAAGATGGAGATACGTTTCAGTGGATTTGGAGAGATTGGGTTGTAAAGGCGATGAATGATAACATGCCTTTTGATGAATTTACGGTCGAACAGCTGGCGGGTGATTTACAGCCACATCCTACTCAGGAGCAGAAAGTGGCGACAGCCTTTAACCGCAACCAACTACTTAATGGTGAGGGTGGTACGCATTTTATTTTCTGTGGAAGCGAAGTATCATATTCAGCTTACAAGCAACTCCATGTATGTCTGATAGATATATATTTATAATATAATACGGACTAATTTTGTATTCCTCACAGTTGCCCTAAGGCTTAATCATAAAGATATTATAAGGAGGCAATTTATCTTATGCGCTTATACGTATAATAACTCATCCGTTTCTTTATTTGATTATCGATTTGTAAATAATTTCCTAAAAACCAATCTGAGTCTAAAATAAATGATCGCAGTAGGAATTGATGTTGGAGATATAAACAAAGGTTTTCATGTAGCACTCATGAACGGAGAATTAGTGCGTACTTTTCGTGTTTCATTAATTTATGAATTAATAGCTGTTTGTAAAGATGCGGATGTTATTGCGATCGATGCTCCCTGTGGATGGGCAATTAAAAAATACTCTCCGACAGGTAAATCACGACAAGCAGAGCGTGAGATGAAAAAGTTTAAAAATATACAGTCATTCTATACGCCTACGCGTGCAGCAGCTTTATTAAATACCAAAAAGTATTACGATTGGATGTTTAATGGGGAAAAACTTTGGAATAGTCTAAGAACTTATTTCAAAGATAAGAATACCAGCCTATTTGAAACTTTCCCGCACGGTATTGCATGTGCTTTACAAGGCAGAATACTTAATGCCTCTAATAAACGACATGACCGTAGTAATCTATTAAAAGAGCTTGGATATCGTTTTGATAAAAAGCACTCAATTGACTCAGTAGATTCAATCCTTTGTGCCTATATGGGTAAATTATACCTAACAAAAAACTACGAAACTTATGGCAATCACGATGAAGGCCAAATTGTGCTTCCAGTCTGGAAGCACAATAAGTGATCTCAGTAATACTCGCTTGTTAAGAACATCGTTTTTCAAAGCGAGTATTATATACTAAAGCTTAATTTATAACGCTAGCCACCTCATCCCCTAATTCAACGCATACAACAGAAGCGATTGGGTCTGGAGCTTTAGTAGGTAAATTGAGATTAAGGGATGTATTAGATTGTTTTACGCTTATAGCTGTATGATCAGAGACTAAGTAAGCGCTTTTAACATGGCTCTTCAGTCCAGCGATTTCAAATGAGCCATTTTTAGGCCATTTGAATATGAGTAAATAGATTTTACCAGCTTTGCTGGTTACGCGATAATCCCAGGTAGGCTTGAAGACGGGATTACCTTTTTTGTCTTTTTCAGTTTTGCTGTAGCTACCATGGGGTTCTTTAAAAGGGGTAGCATGACTACCATATATTGCTTCTCCATTTACTTTCATCCATTTGCCTACTTCTGCTAAACGTTCTAAACTAGCTTCTGGAATTAATCCTTCACTCGTCGGTCCAACGTTGAGTAAGTAATTTCCTCCCTTGCTTGCTATATCGCAGAGGTTACGAATAAGCGTTTCTGTTGATTTCCAATTGTTGTCATCTCTTTTAAATCCCCAAGTGTTGTTCATGGTCATGCAGGTTTCCCAGTCGCGTCCAGGAAAGCCTTGAGCTGGAATAAATTGTTCTGGAGTTTCAGTGTCTCCTTTAAAGCCACCACCAAGGCGATTGTTTTGAATAATATCTGGGCGTAGTTGTTCTACCGCATCGTATAACTTTTTTGCGCGTTCATAATTCATATCGCGCGGTGTATCCCACCAAATTACAGATGGAAATTCGCCATAGTTAGAACAAATTTCCTTAACCTGTGGAACAGCTACTTTGTTGATATAATCATCCATATCATGTTCTTGAGCCTTATCCCATGTGCCGCCAGCTTCTGCTCCACCATTATTCCAATCTTGTGCCTGAGAATAGTAGAAACCTAGTTTGATGCCATATTTGCGGCAGGCTTCTGCAAGCGGTTTAAGCACATCTTTACCGTAGGGTGTAGCATCAACTATATTCCATGGACTTGCTTTAGTAGCAAAATTTGCAAAACCATCATGGTGTTTGGCTGTTATGACAATATACTTCATGCCAGCCTCTTTAGCTGCTTTAACCCAATCGTCAGCATTGTACTTGATTGGATTATATCCTTTAGCGAATTGCTGGTATTCTGCCATGGGAATTTTGCCACGGTTCATGATCCATTCGCCAATTCCAGCTACAGGTTTGTTATGATAAAAGCCTGCGGGTACTGAGTAGACTCCCCAATGGATAAATAGACCAAATTTGGCTTCTCTCCACCAATCCATACGTTTATCACGTTGTTCTTTAGACTCGGTTTTATCAGGAGATTTGTCCTGAGCATTTGTGATGTTAAGCGTTAGACAGGTAGCTAAGACGAGTAGGGCTATTCTTTTCATATGTAGTTAGGGGGTAAAGCGCTTTAGGGTTATAGCTAAATAAATAATACTACATGTATAATTTATTAGCTATGTATACTCTTATGTAAGGTAAGATTGTCTTACAATAAATTAAATTAGCTTAGCTGTAATCTCTCGAGATATCTAATCCTGCAGAATAATGGCTAAAATTATCACACAATAATTTGGGGTAATTTATCTGAAATGGTAAAAAGTAAAATAAGGATTAGGATATTAAGATGATCGCGCACTTATGTTAGCGGTGATTAAGATATGTTAATAAATAAGTAAACGTATCAATATTTTAAATACTAAAACCGAGCTATATCTGCATCAAGAAGATATCGCTACAGTGCGAATAGAGCAGAAGAGACTGGTAGAACGCAGGTGGGTAATGAACCAACACGTGGTGTGATTGCTGAACACGCTGTATCTCTTCGAGATGAACAGGTTAGAGCACTGTTACGAGAGGATACGCGAGATGAAACAGCTATGAAGAAGCGATTGCTGGAATTCTATTGGATCTCTTAACGAGTTATGTAAGTTTCTTAGAGCTACAATGAGAAAATCGTAAGAAAATAGTTAAATAAGTAGTAAATTAAAAAATACGATAATCCGTATTATAAATGATAGAACAGCTAATAGCTCATTGACTATTCAGTTAGCTACTTGCAGCTTTTAAGTCTAATTGTTGCCCGACTACGGAGCCGTGTAGGATTTACTCCGTACTAAGTGATGCAGTGCTACCTTTTTGTGCTGCGCGAATTGAAGCCAATTTTTATTAAACATGAAATTATCCATCTCTCGATATATATCTAAATCGATGCTTATAGCTTTTCTATTTGCTATAGTGTCTTTTAATTTTGCTTCAGCCAGTATATCGTAAGCGTCCGGCGGAGTACCTATGTATAAATATTGATAGCCCTTAGGTCATATAGAAGAGTAAGGCCATTCTTCAATAGTGATGGCCAGGGCATACATACTAGTTTCTCATATTTCTCCAAAGAGCTGGAGTAAGTGCATCCAAGTCATCTTTAGTAGTCATCCTTGGGAGCTTTGTGAGTACATCCCGCATGTATTCAAGAGGATCAATGCCTCGTCTCTGACACGATACTACTATCGAGTATATAATAGCAGATCTTTGACCTGCTTCTGGATGACCAATAAAAAGCCAATTCTTTTTACCTATCGCAGATGGTCTAATTGCATTCTCAACCAGATTGTTATCTATCCGAGTTTCTCCGTACTCGATATGTGCAACCAAGGGCTCCCAGTATTTAAGCATATAGTCACAGGCTTTACCCAAACCAGACTTCGGCAAAACTTTCGCCCTAAGTCCAATAGCCACTTTCTTAAGCCAGTAGAGTTTTCTGGGATAAAACTTCTTCCGATGATAAGCCCTTCGCTCTGCGCTTAGTTTATGACTATCCATCAAGGCTTCTGTTTCATACATCCAGCCAATAATTCTTAAGACGAAGGCTACCACTTTAGGATCTTCACTCTCTGCTTCAAAAAACTTTCTACGAGCATGAGCCCAACATCCAACCCATTTCACCTCAGGATGATTCTTTGCATATCCAAAATACGCTGCATAGGCATCTGACTGCAGCACCCCACTAAAGCCCTCAACTAACGAAGTCAGTTCTCCATGCCTACGCGACAACCTCCAATCAAAGACCACGTCAGAGCCTGGTCTACTGACCACCCAAAGCCATCCTTCAGTTGTTCCTCCATTTTTTTCATCAGGATCATTACACCGTACCGGAGTTTCATCTACTTGAAGGTAACTTCCTTCAAGTAACCTCTGATGCATTCTCTTGTATATAGGCTCAAGCCACTCAGCTGTTATCCTAATCCACTCCGCCATGGTCTGTCTTGGGATATTAGCTCCCCATCTTTCAGACTGCTTCTCAAGCCTGTACAGTGGCTGATGATCCACATAGTTAGACAGTGCTATCCATGCAAGAAGCCCTGCAGAAGCATAACCACCCATGACTGCTCTCTTAAGGGGCAGCTGCTATGATTGGAGCTCTTGTCGTGTCTTTAATAGACTTATATTTCGGACGAACGATTTCTCGTTTAAAAAGCTGCGGTACTATAAAATCTATCTCAAAGGTTCTTTCTTCTCCAATCTGAACGAACGCTTCTGGATTTGCCTTCACTTCCTGCGGCTCTATAACAACCGTTTCCTTAACCGGGATATTTTTAAAGTTTTCGGCAGGTACAGATCTTTCAGCCTTAGGTTTCGCGAGTCTTACGTACTTAACTTCCGTAGCCTCTACCTCAACTGCTTTAACGGGCAATTCAGGCAAGGGGAGTTCACTTTGCAAACGATCCAACTTCTCGCTTTTCCCCCTCCAAATATCTGTTTCTTAAACCACTCAAGCTGCGCTCTTAGCGTCCTTACCTCATAATGAAATAAAGAGCACTCAGCTTCAGCTTGTTGTAATGTACGCATTTATTATATGTATTCATGTATCGGATACTTATAGATAAAATGCAAGACTTTTATCTCTCAAACCACGCTTTTTTTGCTCCATCTTTTAAATCTATACCACTTAAAAGCATGGTTAAAGCAGTCGGATCCAAGTCGATCTTTACTCCAGCTGTTTTTGGCCAACTAAAGCGTCCCTTCTCAAGGCGCTTCGCAAAAACCCATACTCCTGAGCCATCCCAAAATAAGATCTTAACTCGGTCTTTCTCCTTGTTCGTAAAACAAAACATCGCTCCATCAAATGGGCTCTCACTCAGTCTTTCTGAAGCCATTGCCCATAGCCCATTAAACTGCTTTCGCATATCAACAGGCTCTACTGCTAAGTATATCCTCTGATTAGGGCTAAAATTTAGCATGACCCAATCGCTTTCAATAGCAGTGCTAATTGTTCGCTATCACTACCACGCAAAATCGTTCCATTTGTTAGCTGTATCTCAAGACCCATCTCTTTCGATTCATTTCGATTGCGGGGCTTTGATAATGTTACTTCTGCAAAATTAGGATTTTCTTTAACTTTATATCTCCTGTGCATCAACCAGGTCGTTAATGTACTATAACTAACACCCTCACGCACTGCAAAGGCACGCTGGGTTAAACCACTCTTATCGTAATTTTCTAAAATTTCTTGGATCTGCTTACTGCTATAGTAGCGCCTCCCACGCAGATCTTTTCTCATGTCTGTCTCAACTACTTCCAATGCGGATATTTTCATCCACTCATACTATCAAAGGTTTTACATTTGTATATTAGGTACCCAGCCGGACGCTTACAGTATATCTGCATCAAGGGATTCTACTGATAGTGTAACAGTATCTTCGAATATGTCTTTAACGAATGTACATTTTACAGCCTACAATGATACTCAAAGTATTTTTAGTTCCGACACTTATCATATATATGGACCTAACGGTCCCTATGGTGGTTCATATCAGTATACATTGTCGTTATCTATTTTTAGTTCAGGACACGTAGGAGATACATGGATAATAACCTTCACATCAGATCAAGGAACATTTACTTGTAACTGGACTGATAACATTACCCCACCCGTAGTCTCTCCAGATACGGTTTTTGCTGTTAATGGTGTATCACTGAGTTATCAAGTTAGTGCATCTGATCCATTTTCGCATGGTGGACATAGTTTTAATTATGAAAGTACTCCATTACCAAGTGGGTTAAGTATTGATACTTTTGGTAATATATCCGGAACACCAAATGTTCAGGGCACATTTACTGTGAACGTAACTGCTACGAGTATATTTACGTCGCGTTCTGGAAGTGGTGTAATTACTATAATTATTGCACCATCAAACGATGCCAGTCTTTCATCATTAACTTCATCTCTTGGTATTTTATCACCAACATTCTCTAGTAGCACTTATTCATATACGGTATCGGTACCTGCTAGTGTGTCCAGTATTACATTAACTCCAACTGTTAATCAGGCAAATGCTACCGTAAAAGTTAATGGAACAATCGTATCATCAGGCTCTCCGTCTGGTTCCGTTAATTTATCTGTAGGCTCAAATACTATCACTATCTTAGCTAGCGCTCAGGACGGTACGACTACGCATACATATACAGTAACAGTAACCCGTGCACTACCTGCTCCAGCAATCACGAGTGCACTTGCAGCATCTGGTACAGTTGGTTCAGCTTTCACATACACAATTACTGCATCAAATACACCGACAAGTTATGTAATAGGTACATTACCTGCAGGACTTACTCCAAGTGGTCTTGTAATATCACCTGTAATATCAGGAACGCCTACAGCAGTTGGAACTACTAGTGTTAGAATTAGTGCTCTTAATGGTGGTGATCCTGGAAGCGCTACACTGGTTATCACTATAGCAGCAGCTCCTGCACCTGTGATCCCGTCAAAAATAGCAGCTGGTATCTCCATCACTAATACAACACAGACGTATACGGGTAAGCCACTCTCAGTAACCACGTCACTTAGTCCATCCACACTTAGCGCAGCTGTTGTGTACTATCCTGGATTCAATGTACCTACAGATGCTGGTACTTACTATGTGTTAGTAAACGTAGTAGATAATACGTACTACGGCTCTCAGTCATCAGTACTTACTATTCTACCTGCAGCACAGACTGTATCACTAGCTACTCCTGCAACACTTAGCATCGGTGTACCTGTATCACTGACTGCTACATCTACAAGTAATGGACCAATCTCTTATTCTGTAGTTTCTGGTAATGCTACAGTTAGTGGATCAACACTCATAGCTAAGGATACTAATCCAATAGTCATTCAAGCTAATCAAGCTGGTACTAATGACTACCAAGCATCATCTGTAACTGCGACCATCGCTGCATCTGCGTATTCACCAGTAGCGATCACTTCTAATCCAACTAATCAATTGGTTCGTTCTGGATCATCTGCAACATTCACAGTCAATGCTTCAGGTACTTCACCAACCTATCAGTGGAACTTGAATGGTACTCCGATTGCTGGTGCTACATCAGCTTCGTATACTGTAACTGCTTCATCGAGTACTACAGGTAACTATACTTGCACAATTTCCAATGCTGCAGGATCAGTAACAACACCAGCTGCAACATTAACACTCAACACCACGCACTTACAAAATCTATCAGCTCGTTCAATTGTTGGTACATCTAATCTATCAGTAGGATTTGTTTCTGCTGGTAGTGCTGCTAAGTCGATCCTGTTACGTGGAGATGGTCCATCTTTAGCCAACTATGGTGTTACTGGAGTTTTAGCTAATCCTGTACTAACACTGTATAACAGTTCTGGTACTTCATTAGCAGCAAACAGTGCATGGGGTGGTGCTACAAATCTATCGAGTATCTTCACCCAAGTTGGAGCATTCCCATTAGTTTCTACTTCAACTGATACAGCACTTCTACAATCACTTACTTCAGGAACGTATTCAGCGATTGTAACAGGAGCTAATAGTTCAACAGGTGCTGCAATGGTGGAAATCTATGACGCTGATCCAACTGGTGCTACTTCACGTTTAGTAAACATATCAGCACGTGGTACGGTAGGAACTGGTACATCCATCATGACTGGTGGATTTGTAATTACAGGTAATTCAACTGAGACAGTTCTGATACGTGCAGTAGGACCAACACTATCAACTTACGGAGTAACTGGAGTCTTAGCTCAACCAACACTCACTATATATAATTCATCTGGTACTTCAGTAGCTTCAAATACTATCTGGGGTGGTGGATCAACGCTATCATCTGCAATGACTCAAGTAGGCGCATTTGCTTTACCTGCAACATCAGCAGATTCAGCAGTACTTGTAACACTTCCAGCAGGTGCTTACACAGTGCAAGTATCTGGAGTAAATGGAACTACTGGTAATGCACTTGTAGAAATCTACGAAGTAAGTAGCCCGTAATAATCCTGCAATTAGTTTAATATTCAAAGCCACCATGCACTTGCCCGCTGGTGGCTTTTTAGTACTTCAATCCGCACTCACACCGCAATCCTCACAGTTACCCACCTGTGCGTTTATGTGATTCTGTTAGCTATCAGCACTTTATTTATACGATCAATATAATGATTTATCGAATTACCTTATTTCTGACGCACAAATATCAATTCAGTTGCTTTTAGATCTTAGCTATTTAGAAGCATTTCAAGCTTATCTCGCAGTGGTTTTATCTTTGTAGATATTATATCCCAAATTAAATGATCATCTACTACGTCATACCCATGGATTAAACGATTCCTAAGTCCTATAATTTTTGGAATATCAGGTACTTTATTAGCTAATGAATGATCTAATGCGCTGGCACGGTTTAGTGATTCACCGATTATTTCAAGTTGTCATTCAACTGCTGATGTAATCAATGCTGATTGATTGAAACTTTCGTAGCTTAGCCCTTTAGTAAATTCCATTACTTTATCACAAGCAATTTTGGCATCTAAGATCCTTGTTTTTATATCAGGCTGCATATACTTGTATTTTTTCGCTCTCGATGCGGCTTATTAAATAGGGATTTTTAAGTGAGCTTTTGT
>Ga0364886_10754_pt1 | contig 11842 bp, 13 predicted proteins | sample ExccelJu500001D3_4_FD_206926 | JGI IMG/M metagenome (GOLD analysis project Ga0364886, IMG submission 206926) | Enriched cells from Trout Bog Lake Hypolimnion, Wisconsin, USA - BchlTB.July23.5000.01.D3 | ecosystem: Environmental > Aquatic > Freshwater > Lake > Hypolimnion/Profundal zone | place... | reverse complement strand
TCGCTGGGTTACCAAATCCAGGTCTGTTGATATCCCCGATTGCATTCAGGTAATTTTTAGTAAAAAAATTGTTGAGAATATAGCGCGCGTCGAACGTAAGTTCACAAAATACTCGCTTGAAAATATTAGCCGTATGACTAGTGTTCACGCTATTAGAATGTATCAGCTACTCGTTCAATATAAGGGCATTGGTCGTCGGGAGATAACGCTAGAATGGTTACGCAATGCTCTCCAACTTGAAGACACCCATAAATTAACAGCGGATTTTACTAAAAAGGTGCTTGATATAGCTGTTAGTCAAATTAATAAACATAGCAATTTATCGGTGAACTACACGTCAAAAAAAACAGGCCGTGCTATCACATCGTTTATTTTTAAAATCAAAGATAAGTCCACATTAAAAAAAATAGGGGCCGGAGGACAGACCGCTCCGATACCTTTCGAGGATTTTGCGGCTGAAAATGCGGTGGCATTTTAACGAGAATGTCCTTTTCAACCGTCTAAAAAGCACTTTAATTTACTTGGAGCCGTGATGAAAGTGACTATGCTTCCCGATGCCAAAAAAACCATCTCGATGGGTGAAGAGTATTTAAATTTTCTTGGCACGCCTCACCTTTGCCAAGATGGCGCATTCCGTCCACACGCTCCTAACTGGTTTATTGATGCGCTACGTAGAGTCCACTCTGAATCAGCGAAGAAAATACCTAAATACAACCTGAGTACCTGCCTCGATGGCTCCAACAAAAGTTTTATCGGAAGGGTTTATTTTATCAGCGACCTCCATCTTTTCCATGTCAACATAGTCAAATTCGTAGGTATAGAAAAGCGCCCTTTTCATAGCACGGAGGAGATGAATTCTGTTATCGTCGCCAATATTTTGAACACGGTTTCAAACGGAGACATCCTTATCATCGTTGGCGACATTACTTTCGAACGAGTTGTACCAGGCTCAGGTTACCCGGAAACCAATAAAATACTCCATGAAATCCAAAAAATGGGCGTCTATATTATTAACGTCATCGGAAATCACGACTGCACCAAAGATGGCCATATCATGAGATTAGCCGTTGATGAAGTCTACGCGTCACTAAACTTTGAATACAAAAACCGTACAATTTTCGTTAGCCACTATCCGGTCGACGTTGCTTTTTTGGACGCGAAGCCAGGAACGTTAAACCTTCACGGCCACACCCACGCATCAATCTGGGAGCTACCAATTTTAACTTCGCTGTATCCTAAAAACGCATCAGAATTCCGACATATAAGCGCCAATATCGAAACCACTGAACTTCGTCCAATGACTATCGAAGAACTCCTCGCACGCCCTGGGCCCTAATTAAAGTTTTCACCTATCAAAGGAATAAACATGAATACTATTAAAAAAGAAATCGTCCTGATTCGAGGTCTACCCGGCAGCGGCAAGACAACAATAGCTAAGAAGATGACCGAGCATACTCACGTTGAAGCCGATATGTTCTTTGCGCGGACTGGCGAATATGTTTATGTTGCGTCAGAAGTTAGAAATTCGCACGCATGGTGCCTTGAGAAAGCCAAAGAAGCGGTTGCTAAGGGCAATAATATAGTTATATCGAACACTTTTATGAAGAAATGGGAAATGAAACCGTACCAAGATTTAGCTCTAGAGCACAACTATTCTGTCCGTATTTTAGTGGCGGACGGCAGCTACCCTAATACACACGGTGTTACGGCTGAAAAAATGGAAATATTCCGAACATGTTGGCAAGCCTAATTCAACAGCAAAAAAATATTATAAAGACTTATTTCGATGACGAATATCCGCATTTGCAACTGACGAGATTAGACGTTCATCAGTGAAATGGCGTTGGAGAAAATCCGGGTGAAGGTCACTAACCAACTGAATTTTCAATTTATTTCACCTATTCTTCAAAAGCGAACATGTTAGCCTTAGCATCATTTACAGCGTGATGTTCCATTACGCTGTTGATTTGAAAATATGACTCGTACTTTTTGGCATTAATTTGTTGACTGATATTTTCGCCGCGAACATTTTTGGGCAACCGACTATTGAGTGCTCTTATAAACCAATTCCAGTCAAGATTTGAATCATAACAAACCACCACTTCCGACTGGTTTAACTCCTCAATCCATCCAATGATTCGGCTACCAAGCTCTTCAAGAGAACCGCATTGAACATTAGCCGAGCCACTCAAAAGCGGTAAGACCATTTGTAAAACGAAGTCGCTGCAGTCGCCAATCTTGACAGGCAACTCAGCGTAAAGAACCTGGCCGTTTTGAGAAATCAACGCCATTGAAATTAGCTTCATCGGACCGGAATCCAGATTTGTAAATTCAGTATCGATGAAGACTCGCATACAATCCCTTATAGCCGTGTTGATTTAATGAATGCAAATTTATTACCCCGCGCATCGTGCAAAGCGTGGTGCCTGATAACACCTTCAGTAGCAAAGTAAGATTCCAGCCTGTCCGGGTCGAGCCGCCTTTCGATAGCGATGGACTCTCTAGCGTACCAAGGGAGCTCGTTGCCAAATAAATCCATCAACAAGGCGTAATCGGTAAAGCAGTCGTACATTATTGTGACGTCCTGACTGAATGACAGGAACCAAGCGTCTAGCCGCGCTCTCAGCTCGGCCTTGGATGCGCAGATAGCATCTTGCGACTTGTAAAGCAGTGGTAATACTGTTTTTCGTACAAAGTCATTGCAAGCCGATTCGTCAAAGGATGACAGCTCAGCATAAAATTCCTGTCCTGATTCGCTCACGAGTGCAAGTGAAATTAGTTCGAGGTCGTCAAGAAAATCAGTAAATTCTGTATCTAGGAATAATTTCATTCGATTGTCCCTTATTGTCATTCATTGCATTGGCACTTCGAATGAATCACACCACCAACAACAAATAACGCTTTGGAAGCACCAAATGTTGACTCCCGTAAAATTAATATTTACCAGGAAAAAAATGGTTGAATCTGTAAAGTAAAGCCTCCATCGTTCTCCCGGCTGGTCAGTCAGTTCAATTGCCTTGGTGGCCACCTGCACGCTAACGACACCATCATGCACCCCGCCGTCTGCAACCTGAATCTTCGCGTTAAAAACCGTACCGAGTGGCAGATGCGGCAGGCTGAGAAATGACGCTCTGGTAGGCCGAACCGCACCAATGGACATACTCAGCACTATCAATTCCCCCAATAGCGATGCTATGAACTTGTTTTAACTCGACTGATACGATACACTAAATACAGTATATCTTGTACATATTAAGGAAAAGAAATGGACAATCGCCTTAACGACTTCAGTTACTGCATAAACGTTAATGGTGACGCCTTTTTTGATGCATCTGAAACCCCGGAGCTCACTCTACGCCCCAAAGCTGGCGAGTTGATGGAGATACCGGTAGCCGACCAGGAACGCCAAAGTGCCGCCTTGTTACATGTGACAACAGCACTACCAATGCCTGTCCTTTTCCACTTTCCTTTAGACGCACACAACGTATCTGTAAAAGTAGTCCTCCTCCGCGCCAAATCTGGATACATATATGCTGTAGCCGCGGCAATCACTGAATGCATTCTCATTGACGATGGCTCCCTTCAAGTCGGTGAGAGGATTTATCATAGAACGAAGCTGGATGGGCACCGCCCGAATCCGGGCTGGTTTCATAGCTTCATAATGCCATTCACCGAACCAATAAATCATCAGGCGGGCTTCACAGCATTCAAGGGTGCAGTGCAAGACGGCTTCAATGTTGACTACACAACACTTGCATTTAGCGAGTTCCTGAAAGATTGCGTCCGCGAAGCAGTGAAGAAAATAGACCCGGATTTAGGTACGCACATCCGCACTATCAATAATAAACATCTAGATATCGACATGACCACCAACCGCCGAAAGCTTGTTCGGTCCTTGTCTGCTCGTCTCCGGATGCACGCCATGGCGCCAAGGCACGGCGTGGCGCCAAAACCAGTACAGCGCAAAACCACAATGAGGTCGTCTATTTTCAAAGAGCCGGCACCAAAATGCGTAATGGTCATCGAGCAATCCATGGAAATCATCAAGCCCTTTGTCTACGTAGTCGCTGAAAAGGCTCGTGAGGTCAACAATAGTGTGCTCATGCAGCACTTGTCGGCCGGACTAACGCGCCCATTGCTGATGAGCCCAAAACCTGAAGTCTTGCTGCCCCTTTATGAACAGTTCGCCAATTTCAAAGATGCCATTGATGTTGTTTACGATAACTTGTGTTTGGCATCAAGGGGGAAGCCTACCCCATTCCACATACAGCCAATGTTACTGAGCGGTTCTCCTGGTATTGGAAAATCCGAACTAATTTTTTCGTTAGCTAAGGCGTTAGGCTTCCGTGGTCGGTCGGTCACTGAGATTGACATGAGCACCAGCAACCAAATGGTTGTATGCGGGTCTTCAAGTAACTATGAATCAAGCCGGCAGGGAATCCTACTTGATACCTTCCTTGATGAAGATTCCTATGCCAACAGTTTTGTTCTAGGCGACGAGCTGGACAAAGCAGGAAGCAATGGAGACCGTCATTCGATTAGTGGTAGCCTGCTCTCGCTGTTGGAATCGAGCTCTGCTGCTAAATTCCATGACCTGTTTTTGGATAACAAGGTGTCGATGAATGCATCGGCGTTAAATTGGGTCTTCAGTTCGAATGGCACCGAGTCTATTAGTGAACCTTTATTGTCTAGGATGGATACTATTCAGTGCAGGGCACCCAATCTGCTTGAACGCAAATTAATTGCCTCGAATATATATAAGCAGATACTCATTAATAACGAGGATTCATGGGGAAAGACGTTCCCCGCGGATTTAAATCAGGACGTAATCGAACTGCTGGCATCAAATTGTGAATCCCCGCGGGCGCTAAAGATGGCGATAAACCGAGCACTCGGAGCGGCTGGCCGGGACCAGGCTCATTCAATATCTTGCGACCATATTTTGTTGACGGTGCCACAAACCAAAAGACGGATAGGTTTTTGATATGCTGGGCTCATCAAAATTATTGTCAGACATGTCTGAGATTACCCGTTATTGCGGCGTCTATGAGTCAGGTAGCTCCTTTGAGACAGGTACCTACGCGCCTCAGGAGTTCCTGCGGATGTTGCGTGATTACTTGGCGAGTGGTGGCGCCGAGTTGGAGGCCCCGATGCGGATTTGGGTGCCTTGGGAGGGAAGTAGCTTCACCGGTACCGTACTGCATGCTGCCGTGACTGTGTGCTCATTAGATGCAGTCAAATTACTCCTGCATCACTCCAATATATTTGCTTTAACTTCAGAGGGGCTGATGGCCAGCCAAATTCTTGAGCGACTCTTCAAGTCGCTTTGCTCCCGCATCAGGAATGAAGAGAAGATAATCCATATTGATAGCTATGTTGAATCCGCGCTGGGTGCTTTTGCGTGTCCAGAAGGCTATGAGATGTAATTTCAGACTGACAATTCAAAAGAAATACAGTCTATCCTGCACGAGGCAGAACGGCAGCATGTTAAATAATCCTGTGAAGGTCCATCCCTTGTGGGCGTTGCTACGCCTATTGCAACAACAAAACAGAAACCCGCAAAAAGAGAGGCCGAAAAGCAGGCCGATTGCATTGGAACCACCCTAATGTAAATGCTCGATGTCTCAGGCTATACCACTGCCCTTAATCTCTTCAACATCATTACCCACTTAAAAGCAGCTGAGTTAATCTGCCCTTCCCTTTTTGCTTTGCTTCGTTAGTGCTGTGCAGTGCGGTTTTATTCCTATTTTCAGTCCTAATTATGCCTGCTATCAACCCCTAAATCTTGACAGTTCCATTTATGTGAGATGCACTATGATAGTGCCCACTTTAACCCTAAAAGTTTCTGTTTTTGACGTGTACTTTTTTGCCTTGTCCACGTTACAGATACGCTCAATCTGTCTAACGCACGTACAATAAAACGTCAACTTCTCCATATAGAAAACCCAAAATAAACACTTGAAAATCAAACTTTTCGAAAAGGCAAAACAGTGTTACCTAAACGTCGACTCTGCGCATGATTCCCCCTGACTTCCAGCACCCCGCAAAGTTTCACCATCCCTATTCAGCTCTGGCACCATACTCCAACAGGAAACCAACCAGGCACGAATCCACATACCAAGCTCAAAAGAAACCATCAATCCCCGCCTGAAACCAACCAATGTCACCATTTGGTAGACACTGCGACCTCAAAAGGAATCAAAGAGAACTTTTGCGTATTCAAAGGGAATCATTCAGGACGTAATGATGCACAAATGTACGCCAGATGGCCATCTCGGAACCAACAGGGCATCGATTGTGCATCGATTGAACCCAATCAGCTCTCAATCGTAGTAACTCGTAACTCATGTGTACTTCACTTGTGCGACAGTTGTAGACAAACTGATGTCACTTCCATTTCTATGGGATATACAAACTCCGTTTCCACTTGACGTTCCAGTTTATGTACGGTGCGAAATCCTATTTACTCTTGACGATTGTGTTTATGTACGGTGTTAAATCGACTTATTTCGAGCGTTATAGTTTAATGATAAACATTGATTGCCCAATGTTTCGGAGAGTGGCCTTGACACTTCAGTTTATGTACGGTGTGAAACACCCCCATTTTTACGGTTCTGTGGATTATAGACTTACGATAAGCTTTAATCATTTAATGTTTATCCTATATCACTGACATTTTGAGTTCTTTGCGCTATACCGGAAAACATAGATTAATAGAAACTTTGAGGGTATCAATGGTTATCATTAATCACGAAACCATTATCAGGTATGAGAGCAGGCTTACTTTCGCGAGGCCACACGTTTATCATATTTTGTAATCGGTTGAATTTCTTGGTTATTTGGATAGAGTTCAGTTGTCACCCAATTGATAAAAGAAAAGGCTACAGATGCGTCGCTCAGACTATTAAAGCCGGTTGACCATTCTTTTTTCTTTACGCCGTCTAAATCGGTAATCGATTTTAAATACTTGCGCATACCTTTAATTTCACTTGGTTGGTACCCATTAAATTCTTTAACCAAGTCCGATATCATCTTGCGCAATTTTTTGGCGGTAACGGGCCGACCGTCCGGAAACACGACATCTTGGAGAAGAATATCCACAGGTACGACTCTACCAGTTAAGCCTCCCCCACCTCGACTACCGGAGCCCGTTGCTCGCGGCCTTTTACCGCTTTCATCGATTCTACCAATATCTAAGGATGGAGCAATTTTAAAAAAATGGAGGCACCCACTGTAATCTCCCCGTTTTTCTTTTTCTCTAAGTTCCCGCTCCCATGGTCGCAAGGTAAAAAACTGAACCCAAAGCAAACTGAAAAACTCTCTTGCGGACTTGCACTTAATTTCCGGCGTAGCCGCCAATACATTCGCACGTGCCCACATTTCCGCATAACATCTGGTGTTTACCTTGACGTAAACCTGTTTTTCCTTAACAACCTCATTCACATCCAACATTTCCAACTTTTTCCCGGGGAATGCTTCAGAGATTGCAATTTTCAATATGTCCAATTCCTTCAAAAGCTTTGATTGCAACGGAGTTTGTTGATTTTTGACGTCTTTGGCCCCATTGCTTTTTGTCTTCACAACCATCTCCACAACTCCTCATTTTATATACAGAATATCTTGCTCACACTTTAAGTTATCGGCTTCAGGTTCGCAAGTAAACATACTTGTTACTTGCTCACCCTTCATTGGGCTGCAATGAAAATATGATTTAAACAATTATTGAAGCACTAAAATCAACCCTCTTGAATCATTGCACAGCAATCCAATTCAAAGAATTTGCCAATAATATTCCGACCCATTTCGTAGCTTCGATATGCTATTGCTCTTGTGAATTGCTATTGATTTTCGCCATTTGCTGATAACTAATTTCATACGATAGACTGTACATAGCGAACTTCGCTATGGGATTAACCAAACAGGGAATTTTTAAATGGCATTACATGACAACAGCAAGCCGACCTCTGCGCTAGTGGTCCCTAGCCTATTTACCGGACAGCGCAAATTTGGCGACCTTCGATACATGGACAACGGAGATTTTGACCGGGTCTACTCTGAAGTTTTTGCTGTTGTGCATGATGCGGTTAAAAAGCAAGGCTTTTGGGCTGCTGGTGCATTTTTACTTCAAGTGAACAACTCCGGGAAAGTTGGTCTAGCATTCCCCGCAAATTTTGCACCCTTATTTAAAGAGAAGGGTGCCCTTGGTAAAGAGATAGCTGCAGAATACATTAATCACATGCTCAAATTTGATGCGTGCGATTTTGTGGTAATGGTAAGTGAAGCTTTTCGGTCTCCAGCCAACGACGGGGAGCCTCGCCCAAGCCAACATCCAGAGCGCGAAGAGGTACTAATGTTTAATGTCATGAGTAAGAATATGCAGGCTATTTCGATATGTCAGCTAAGCAGAAATTCAGTGACCGACGCCTTGAAGATTGAGGAAAAAGCAGAGCTGACCTTTGTGAATGATTCCACCGGTATTGCTAAGGGGTTATTTATTCGTGAAGCGAAAGTGTCTCCTGACCGAATGAAGATGCACTAATAAAGGCTGCCGACGCCATAACCGAATTACCCCACACTTGTGAAATTGTTCTTGACGACGATAATGTCGGCAAAAGGATGCGCAGTCTATAAACACGCCTTCCTCTTTAGAGCGCAATCGAAAAATCGAAGAAATCGACCGATGGTAAGCGGCTGCTAAATCCTAAACAAATTCAAAAAGGACCTTAATTCTTTTTATTTCGGCTTCAGCTTTGCTGGGACAAACTTCAGCACCTTAGCGGCATGCTTTGCCTTTTTAAAATTACCAAAACTCTTCAAACTTTTATGGTCCGGAGTTGATTCAATACCATAACCATCAATGTCCTCCGGTGTCGGCCCCGTAGATTCAGCTGCTGCAATACGTGCTTCAGCCTCTTGCATTGCTTTTAAATTGTAATGCTCGCTCAACCGGTTTCGGAGTTCCACAATGTACGTATCAACAGCATTATTAAAGCCTTTAACGGCACCACCATAGCCCTCTTCATTCGTGAATCCAGTTAGTAACTGAATAGTCAGTTGAAACTCATTTGCGCGCTTAAACGTATAGCTATCTGTCCTAATATTTTCATGATTAATGCGCCGAACATTTTGAGTTCTTTTATCAGCAACCACAATATCCCTAGTCCCCATCTCGATTTCAAACGTTGACGGCAACCTTTTGTTCAGCTCTCTGGTCAGCGCGCGACCAAGGAACTCACCCATCGAAATTCCCAAGCCCACCTCCGGCCCTATAGACACCGCTTCAATCCCCACCATCGCATACAAGGACACAAAGCTTTCCATGAAATTGTTAACCAGCTGGTCTACAGTCCGTTCAACCTTCTTTTTAATTACCTTCTTCTTCACTACCTCCTCAGCGACTAGGTAGTCGCACAATTCCTTAGTTCCCTCAACCTCCTCCTGCAACCATCCCTTATCAATCGCCAACTTATAGGCAGTAATCAAAAAATCCAGAAGAGGAGACCGCGATGGCTCTGGACTCAAGTACCGTTTCCACTGCTGCGCACTCCCGCCAAGCGCTATCCCTAACTTGGCGTTACTCAAGTTCCCCGAGTTCTTTTTAATTGCCCGCAGGAGAAGTTCTACCTGCTTCTCCAAAGCTTTTAATTTATCTGGTTGTTGTGGCATCTAGGGGTCCAATACGATTTATAGGGTCCAATAAGCGATAAAAATGATTTGCGTATGTATGCGTAGTTTGTGAAGGTATTCTAACTCCATCAACTAACGAAACGGAGAATATCGCATGGTACCCAATAAAACAATAGCAGCCAAGCGACTTGGTACCCAACTTGCCGAGGAAGCCAACTTAAGGGCGATGGCGCCAGAAGCATTCCGTGCCCACGCTGACCGTGTAAACGCTGAGTACGCCGCCTGGCATGAAGCCGACGAAGCAATTTGGGCCATCGCCCTGGCGAACTCTAAAAAACGGGAAGCACAGGCACAGGTTCCAAAGTCGATTCCACGTCGCCGCACTGGCGCGTAATGGATTCGTCGAGTGCACCAGTTGTGCTTGTTGAGCTTATTGAAGTCACTAGGCTCGTGACGATTTCCAAGTTCTCTGAGGTTTCAGGCTTTAGTAAGCGTGCTATTGAAACCCGCATTTACCGGAAATCATGGCCCGACGGCATGGTGACTAAGCGCAAAGGTCGAATTCTTATCGACTTAAAGGCATACAAAACCTGGGCTGAAAAAAAGGAAAGAGGAGTCAGTTGATATGAGCACTCGATACGTAACCATCCAAAAATTCGCGGACTTGTCTGGCTACACAGCGTCGGCAGTGGAAGCAAAGATTCACGATGGCACATGGCTCCAAGACAAGGTTTGGCTGCAGGCATCAGATGGACGGAATTTAATCGATATTGAGGGATACGAAGAATGGGTACAACAAAGTCAACTGGCCAAAAAATTAAATCAGGCGCAGAGAAAAACTACGAGGGCGTCTCCCGGGCCAGTGATTCGTCAATCAAAATCGTATTCACATACCGAGGTATCTACTGCCGGGAATTCCTCAAAATCATCCCCGACGCTGCAGGTTTAAGGCGCGCTGCGGGTCACCGTGATGATATATTAAGAGCAATCAAAGAGGGTTATTTCAACTACTCAGTGTCGTTCAGTAACTCGCCAAACCGCCTTAAGTTTATCGATTCTGAGGGTGATAAACAGCTATTCAGCGATTACATTGTCAAATGGGCTGAGGGAGAATCTAAACGGCTAAAAATCAGCACAAGCAAAAGCTACATAAATGACTCGAAACTGTGGGCCGAGGAATTTGATGGTTTAACCATTTCCGAAGTAACATTTCCCTTGATACGTAACTGGTGCAAGAACTACAGTGCAAGTGATAAACGCATCACTAATATGTTAAGTGTACTAAGGAGCGCGCTAAAAAATGCGACCGATGATGAACTCATCGATAAAAACCCCATTGAGGGCTGGTCGCCAAAAAAGAAGGAATCCAAGGAAATTGACCCAGACTCAACACGAGATATCGACCCATTCAACGAAGTGGAAATGGCTGCTATTCTTGGCGCGTTAAAAGGCCAAACACACAATCTAATCAAGTTTGCTTTCGCAACTGGTCTGAGAACGTCCGAGTTGATAGCGCTTCATTGGTCAGATTTGGGTTTAAAAACCGGAATTGGAAAAGATGGGAAAGAGTATCAGTTTGTTACTTTACATGTTCAGCGAGCATATACTGCATCCGCAAAAAAATATGAAGTTACAAAAACAGAATCGAGCGACCGCACTTTGAAATTATTACCAATGGCATTGGCAGCGCTTGAAGACCAGCGAACCTATACTGAAGGTAACTCTCCAATAATCTTTCACAACCCGAATACTGACAAACCATGGTCTGGCGATGGAAAGATTAGACGCATGTGGTATGACGCTTTAGCTAAAACAAAAGTTCGGCCACGAGTCCCTTATCAGACACGTCATACTTTTGCCTCGATGGCGCTGTCATCGGGCGAGGAACCGATGTGGACAGCAAAGTACCTTGGGCACGCAGATTGGGCTATGATTCGCAAATCCTATGGTAAGTGGATTGCAACTGAAGACGATACATCCGGGGATAAAATGAATTCGAAGTTTCATCAAAATCAAAGTCGGCAGGATACGGAAGGTCAAAAATTGGCAGCGAAGTTCCATCAAAATCAGCAGGATAATTAGCAGGATGCTCTTGGAACCCGCATGGAACATAGGGGGGACGCGGGTTCGATTCCCGCCGCCTCCACCAAAAATAACAAACCACCCAGCTTTTTCGGGTGGTTTTTTATTTTTGTTCGCAGTCAGGCGGGAGTCG
>Ga0364886_10292_pt2 | contig 11888 bp, 7 predicted proteins | sample ExccelJu500001D3_4_FD_206926 | JGI IMG/M metagenome (GOLD analysis project Ga0364886, IMG submission 206926) | Enriched cells from Trout Bog Lake Hypolimnion, Wisconsin, USA - BchlTB.July23.5000.01.D3 | ecosystem: Environmental > Aquatic > Freshwater > Lake > Hypolimnion/Profundal zone | place... | reverse complement strand
TTTGGAGCGCAAGTCATCACCATAAATAACAACAATGGTATTGTCGAGATGGGAGTTTTCGATTCTTTGCCAAAGAGGATTTGAACTTGTGGGGTTGTTCGTCTTATAGATAATGATTGGCGCCTTTCCCGGCGACTTTAGGGCCAAAGGCCAAAATTCCTCATGGGAATTAAACCCGTCATTGTTGTCATCCAAAATTACTATTTCGGCATCGGCAGTGTCGCCGGCGACAGTTAGCAGTGCCGGCGAGCCGGAAGCAGGTCCGGTGAACCCAAGAAAGCGAGCTACCCGGTATACTCTATTATGGGATTTTTCATTATTTGTAGGGAAAATGTCCAATTCCGAAGTGGATCGAAGCAGCTCCGGCAGCAAATCACTTTCCACAACCGGCATCTGGGGTGAATGCACTCTGGCTCCGGTTGACAATGCGACAAGGTTAGCCAACAGTAAAGCCGCGCCGCTCCCGGCCTTTTGCCGGAACTGGGGAAAAGATTGCCAATTATAACCTGATGCGTATTGACGTTTGGTTCTCCACTGGTGTACATTAACACATATATCACCAGAGACCACAATATCGATTTTTTTATTTTGCAAGGTTTCTGCCTCCTTTAATACTTATGGGTAAATAATAAACTGCAATTGATAGTTATTATTAAAAAATGTATCAATTTAACTGTTGCTTGTCAAATATATATTTAGGGACAAGGTGGCAATGTTCCTGCAATAACCTGTCTGGGGACACTCCCGGCAAGCGGTGGTAATTGATTAAAGGAGAGATAATGAATGGATCTTTGCCTCATGAGCGAGAGACACTTTCCGCAGGTGGCCGCTGTTGACTTTGCGGTATACGAAAGTAATCCGGGCAGACTATGGGAAAACTTGCTTGCATTAAGAACGGCGTTACCGGAATGCGCTTATGTGATGCTGGACAATGAAGTAGTTACCGGCTACAGTTTCTCCAAAATGCAAGGTGATGAGGCTTTTATCGGCCCGATTGCGGTACGTCCTGAATACCAGAAAGCAAAGCTGGGTACAGCCATGATCCTGGCAAGCACCGAATATCTGAAACAGCACTGTAAAATAATCGGCCTTGAAGTACGTCCGCTGAAAGTAGATAACATATCTCTTTATAGCAGTCTGGGATTTCGGATGGGGTTTCCGACCTTGAATTACGAAGTAAAAGATTTTCCCTATATTAAAAAGAGAAATTTGGAGATACTGGTGCTGGAATCAATAACTGACGCTGATGATATATTGTTTGACGCTATCGAAAGCTGGCTGGCGGACGAATATAACTTAAGCTATAAAGCAGACTTTCACTCCATTTTAAGTCTGAAAGGGAAGATTATGGTTGCTGTTGATAATAATATGCCGGTCGGTTTTTTGGCTCATGGCGGCTACTTGTCGCCGCATATTTGGGGGAACGTAAAACAGTGCGCCGATAAAATGGAAATACTGAAGGCCTTGCTCAAGGCGGCTGCCACGCTTCTTTCCGGGCCTTTGATCATGGGGGTGAATGCCAGATACTACAACGTAATAAATTTGCTCACCGAATTACGGTTTAATATTATATTTGTGCTTAACCGAATGCTGCTTGACGGCTATGGCGGCAAGTTCTTCAATTTGGATGAAGGAATTTCCATCAGATCGTGGGTTGGTTAGCGAGCACAGGTTTCTGGCATGGCGCGGCAAGGCCCCGGGTGTGGGATTTTATTACTGGAACTGCTTTTATACGAAAATCTCATTGGCTTTTAGTGAGGTATATTATATAATAAAACTGTAAACTATCATACAATATCAGTTAAGAGAAGGGTGCGTGTTTTAATTGTCATCTGAAATTAAGTTTTTGACTATAGAAGACATTGCTGAAATGCTGCAAGTCACGCGGACAACAATATACAATTTGAAAAAAAGAGGGTTGCCTTTTATCAAACTCGGCAAGAATGTAAGATTTGACAAGGATGAAGTGGTCGAGTGGGTCAGAAGCCAACAAACTTCAACAATACACAAAGAATAGATGCTTTGCTTGAAACTGCTTAGAGTAATTCTTGAGCAGTTTTTTGACTTCCAGAGAACAGAGGTGCCTTGGTGATGAACTTGTGGGCGTTTAACTTCATCTGGCTGTATATTCTGGCGATTTTTATAATCAGCCTGTATTTTGTTAAAAAAGCGGTTTACTCGTATGAAGAATACAGTTTATGTGGCAGGTCTTTAACTTATTTTTACATGGTTATAACCTATCTCAGCACCTGGATCGGGGGAGGCTCAATAATCGCGCTGGTCACGTTATCCTATCTCAGCGGCGTGAGCCAGTACTGGCTTGTCAGCATGCCCTGCCTGATTGGATTCTCCTTCGCGTTTTTATTTATCACTCGGATTCGCACCATTCGCCAATATAGCATCGGAGATATGCTTGGTATCCGCTTCCCGGATTATAAAGAAATAATCCGGATACCCACTGCCTTTGCCCTGATAATAAGAAATGTAACAGTCATTGGGATGCAATTCAGCGCTACAGCTCTGTTTATTTCCTATATATTTAAATTGGATTATAATCTTGCCTGTCTGTTTACCTTTCTTGTCATTACTGCCTACACTGCTTTAAGTGGTCTGTGGGGCATCGTGGCCACCGATCTTCTGCAGGGATTTTTACAGGCAACCGGGCTTTTGGTCCTGCTGTACCAAAGTATCAAGTCCAGCGGCGGGTGGGATAAAGTATACGACTTTTATCTTTCAACCAACCACTCTGACTTTCTTACCCTTGTCAGTGGGACGAATTGGTGGAATGAAATCGGTATATATATTTCAACGATCGGCCTATTTTTCCTGATGAGTGATCAAGGGGACTGGCAGAGGATCAATTCCTGTAAAAGTGACAAAGTCGCCTTTTGGAGCTATTTGACGCCGCTGTGCGTAACCTTGCTATGGCTGTTGATTCCCGCGTACGTCGGTGTTGTTCAAAGGGTCATCTTATCTCCGGCGATACCGAGTCAATATGCGTTTTTCCAGTTTATTACCGGGTCTTTTTCTGTTTCTGTAGCCGGGTTTGTTCTGGTATGTTTATTGGCGGCGATAACCTCATCAGCCGATTCTTTTTTGTTGTCCACCGGCCTGACTTTTTCCCGGGACATAGTTAAACCGTTCATAAACCCTGCGGCCTCGGACAAAGAACTTATTTTCTGGAGCAGGTTCTTCACTCTGGTGGCTGGTGGAATAGGGTTTGCCTTTGCCATAATCGGCAAAGATTTAATTGGGCTGTGGATACTGGGGCTTACCATCAGCTCATCAATTGTTCTTGTGCCCTATCTTTTTGCGTGGTTTTCCAAACGGATAAATACTAATGGCGCACTGGCGGGCATGTTGTCGGGAGGACTGCTGTGCGCCTTCTTTTTGCTATTTAGTGATAAATTTAACCTTTGTTATCTTTGGCTGATTTTTGGCATTAATGCTCTGGTGTGTGTTACTTTCAGCTATATGTCCAAACCGCCGGAATCAGCGGATGTTTCGAAAACTTATTATTGGTCTCCGGTGTTTAAAGACATCAAAAATATTCCTTAAGCAGATATTAGTGGTGACAATATGTCGACGTGTCTGTGCGGACACCGCTGGCACTGAAAATTACCGACCCGTTAAAAAACCTACCATGTTTAAACAATGGTAGGTTTTTTGCTGTTCATTTTGCCAATCGAAGTCATGACACAAGGCTGAATGAATACTGTCGGGATAAATTATGGCAGTCCTATTTACATGTGGTTATATTTATTATATTATTAGCATAATAAAAAATAATAATATACAATAATTTATATTAAACAAGTTTTGTGCAGCGCTGTGCTTGTCTATGTACCAAAGAAGGCTAAAATAGATTAATGCGGATTTTACATAAATTCGCTCGACTGTGTGCTGGTCGGGGGATGCAATGATTCTTTTATGACCAGCCACAATATACGGACTGAATTTCTTATAAAAGGTGACAGTTACGTCACTGCTTTCCAAGGTGACTTTAATAAATCTCAAGCCGATAAAGGTGGTGGAAATTACCCGGGAATAAATGTCTTATAGAACCGAACCGCTTAAGCATGGGCTATAACTATTTTATAGGAGGCGCTATATGAGTGAGGAAGTAACTTCTGGTTATAAGCAGGAGTTGAAAAGAACCTTGAGTTTTACGGACGTTCTGATTTATGGAATTGTATTTGTGGTCCCGATAGCTCCGGTCTGTGTATTCGGGTATACTTATCAGGCCTCATCGGGAATGGTGCCATTGGTCTATCTGATAGGGGCAATTTCTATGTTTTTTACCGCCTATGCCTATTCACATTTGAGCAAAGAATTTCATGTTTCAGGGTCAATGTATTCATATGTGCAGCGGGGTCTGAATCCGCATATTGGATTTATCACCGGCTGGACACTTATGCTGGACTATGTCCTGATGCCGGCCCTTAATTATGTATTTTCCATAGTTTGGATAGTAGATATGATGCCAACAGGGTCGATTTTGGCAAACCCGTGGATATGGGCGGTCTCTCTAATCTTTTTGGCTACAGTGTTAAATGTAGTTGGCGTTGAGTCTGCTGCAAAAGCAGGCATTGTTTTAGTTATTGTCCAATCAATTGCACTGGCTCTATTTATTGGTATCGGTGCGTACTATATTCATATCCATGGCGGGGGATTTACAGTTCATCCCTTTTATCAGCCGAAGGTAATAACGTTTACTTTCCTGACAACCGCAGCCTCGATCGCTGCATTGAGCTACTTGGGTTTTGACGCTATCAGTACTCTCGCGGAAGAAACAACCGGCGGGGTTAATACAATAAGCAAAGCTACCATGGCCTGTCTGGCGATTGTGGCGACCTTGTTTATCTCCCAGACATATATTGCCTCACTTATCGCTCCGGCTGTAACCAATTTTGACCCTGATGTAGCCGCATACCAATGCGCGGGAATAGCCGGGGGAGCATGGTTAAGAGCTGTTGTGGAAGTCGTGGGAATAATCGGTATGCTTGGTTGTTGTCTGGAGTCCCAGTTAGCAGTATCCCGTATTTTATACAGCATGGCCCGTGACAAAACAATACCTACTTTTTTGGGACGTGTTCATCCTAAATATAAAACGCCATATGCTGCAAGTATTTTTATTGGCGTAATATCTTTGATCTTACTGATAATAGTGAAACTTGACCCTAATACTCTTGTAACATTTGTAAATTTCGGCGCTCTTTCCAGTTTTATTGTGTTGAATTTCACGGTCTTATGGTATTTCTACATCAGGAAAAAGATGCGTAGCTTTATATCAACTATAAAATATCTGGTTTGTCCTATTTGCGGGATACTGATTCTTGGCTATATATGGTCCGGGTTTAGCAATATAACATTAATAGTCGGATTTACATGGCTAGGGAGTGGTATCGTCTTTGGAGCGATAAAGAGCAAAGGATATAAAGAGGTTCCTGAGGTTTTCAAAAATGTGCAAATATAGACCATGTTTCAGGTGCAGTGAGACCTGAAGTTATAGTCACCTGATTTTCGGATTGGTTAAACGCTAGGCAAGAGCAACACCTTTCTGTTATAAGATGTTGGGGGTACCCCCATCAAAATGCAAATAACAAGAAGGTGTTGCTCTCCTTTCGGGGTGGTATAGACAGGTGTATAAACGGTGAGGCGAAATGCTAAAAAGGGAAGAGTATCGAAGAAGGAAATAATCCTTGCATAATAATATGCCAAGACCGCTATCCGCTCGGAGGTGGGAACCCCTTTCGCAAAAATAGTGAGGAGGCTGTGGAATGAAAGTAAATGTTGCCTGTGTTCAAATGGAGCCGATAAGATTTGATACTGTCGCGAATCTGAAAAAGATGACTGATTTTATTGATCAGGTAATGGCCGAACATCCCAAGACGGAATTAATTGTTTTCCCGGAGCTGATTACTTCAGGTTATGAGTGCGGCGCTGAATTTCAAAATTTGGCTGAAACTGTGCCTGATGGGGAGAGCATGAAGTTAATCGGGTCATATGCAAAAAAATATAAGGTTCATATTATTTATGGTTTCCCGGAAAGAGATCCATTAATGAAAGATGTCCTTTATAACTCAGCGGTTTTTATCTGCCACGAGGGCGATGTCATCGGCACCTACCGCAAGGTGCACTTGTTCGCCGCCGAGAAAAATTGGTTCCGTGCAGGATGTGATTATCCGGTATTTGAGACATCTATCGGAAAAATCGGAATTATGATTTGTTGGGATACGGCTTTCCCCGAAGTTGCCAGAAGCTACGCTCTGAAGGGAGCTGACCTGATAGCTATTGCAACCAACTGGGAAAAACCGTATGAGGACGATTGGGATCTTATTACCCGGGCAAGGGCGTTCGATAATTGCCTGTACGTTGTAGCCGCTAACCGGATAGGGTTTGATGAAACGCTGGGCTTCTTTGGGCGAAGCAAAATAATGGGACCTCTTGGCAAGCCGATTAAATCCTTGGACAGGGAAGTTGAAGGGATTATAGCAGCCGAGCTTGATTATAGTTTGCCAATCAAACTACGCAGCGAATACTATACTTTCTTTAAAGACCGACGGTCAGATACTTTCGACTTATTGAGCAAACGACACTAACTAATGAATTTGAAAACCGGAAAATCAATCCTGGTTGCACCATTTTTTCGGCAATATGAATACCATTTTCAACGGTAAGGCCTTTCACAAGGCTTTACCTAATTTTTTATTTGCTCAAAGATATGATGAAAGTGGTATTAACTAAAAATTCAGGCTAAATTACTAAAAAATTAACTTATTGATAAAGTAGTTTCAGGGTATAACAACGAATAGACCATAATGTGAATTGCGCTTTATGGCTGTTAAGGCGAAAAGCGGCAAAATATTTTACACTTCCTGAAGTATCCGCTCCCATCACGGTTGCATTTCTTACCTGTAGCACTTCCGGTTGCCTATCTCCCAGTACAAATTCCTGCTATTCATGGTTGTCGTACCTTGCCAGCAACTATTTTGATATCAATACCATTGATAAATTGATATTATAATATAAGATAATACTCAAGACCGGGAGTGCAGAAAGTGATAACATTTTATTATTATAAATTACTATTTTACTTCGCATATATCGGTTTTATTATAAGCACGATTTTTATTTTTATCCGGATATTTATCAGAATTATTAAAAAAAGATGACGCTTGTTGGGAAGGGACGATATGACTAACACTTTTGCCGGCTATTGTGTTTTGGTTATATTCGGGGTCGTGCTTTTTGGTATTGCCAGGATTTCGGCAAAGCAATTTCCGGTGCGTACCACTGATGATTTTATTCTTGCAGGTCGAACCATTCCTTTTAGTTTTCTTGCGGCAAGCTTGTTTGTCTCATGGACTTGGACTACCAGCATTATCGGTTCCGCCGAGGCTGGAGTATTATACGGAATTTCCGGGGGAGTAAACTATGCCTTAGGGGCAAATATCCCGTTTTTGCTTTTTATACCGCTGGTCGCCAGGATGCGAAAAATTATGCCGGAGGCATCGACTTATACTGAATTTATCGGAGAACGATTTGGGACTTTGACTAAGGACGTTTATTTTGTGTTTGCCAGTATTGTGGCGATGTATGTCATCATTGAGCAAGCGGTTGGTGTTGGAATAGTGTTGGAGGAAGTATGTCACTTGCCATTTAAGCTTATTGTCTTTGCTACAATTATGATTGCCACAGGTTATATTGCCTGGGGTGGAATGCGGGGGGCTATATATGGCGACTTGCTGCATTTCTTTCTGATAACAAGTTTATTTATTGTCATTGTTATTGCTGTTCTTCATAAATATGATATTGGATATATTTATAACGGACTGTCGACTGAAGCAAATACGGCCCGGAGGGAAGATTTGCTCAATATTTGGTCCCTTGGGGGATTGCATTATGGTATTATTGCGCTTGTTGTTGCGATGGGGCAGGTATTTCTCGATCAAGGTTACTATTCGAAGGCCTTGGCTGCGGTGGATTCTAAAGCTATGGTATGGGGTCTTATATTCGGCATCTTTATATTATGGACCCCGGTTCCGTTTATCAGTTCCTGTATATTTGGGCACGGGGCAATTGCTTTAGGCATGAATATGGTTAATTCATTTTATCGCCCGCTGTATTCAATTGATTATTTTAATAGTCCGATTGTTGGGATCTTGTTTGCAATAATGATTTTATCAGTGGGTATTGGTGCCAGCGCGAAGTGTCTGGTTGGTCTGCAGGCGTTGTTTACGGTCGATTTCTACAAGAGTAAAATAAAGCCTGATGCCAACGCGCTGGAAAAGGTGAAATTTGGCAGAGTAGTAACAGTATGCCTTGGCTTGTTGTGCTCGTTCGTGGCAATTGCACTGGATGGCATGTCACTCCTTAAAATTGACTCGTTCTGCGGTATTTTTTTTGCAGCTCCCTGCGGCGCATTGATCGGCGGAATGTATCTTGGAAAGATAAACGAATTCACTGCTCTATTATCGATTGCAGTGGGCTTAAGCGCAGGTTTTCTTTGCTGGTTATTTATCGGCGACGGCTGGTTTATTGGAAGCATTCTGTCTCTCTTTGCCCCGGCTTTGGTTATATTGATAGCCGTAGTTTTCAAGCGGGGCAGTTTTAATTTTGCAAAGCTTCGCCATTATCATGGATGAATCAATGTGATGTCTTAAGTCAATTGGAATGTACGTTGTTATCAGGGAGTCATAAATTACTCGAAAGCTTAATAAAAAACTTAAAAAAAAGCCTTGACAAATAGGTGTTTATTTTTTACAATTTAGTTAACGAACGTTAACCGAGGTGATGGACTTGTTGCAGTTGTCTGGCTATGATGGAAAAAAAGGCGATATCCTAAAGGCCAGCCTTAACCTTTTTGCCGGCCGGGGTTATGATGCGGTGTCGGTAAGGGACATCGCCAAAGAAGCTGGTGTTTCGGAAGCGGCGCTATATAAGCATTTCAAGGGTAAGGAAGAAATGGCCCGGTATATCTTCAGCGTAATTATCAGCGACTATACCGCACGGCTGAAGATGATCGACGCCGAGCCGGAGGACGCGGTGGGTAAATTATGCCGCATTGTTGACGTCACCTATGAGCTTTATCAGCAGTATCCGGCGGAAATCAGGTTCACGCTGCTGTCGCAGTATCTATTTTGGGACTCAGTGGCTGAAGAGCTTAAACCGCACTTTATTTTCAGAAAAATTCTCGCCGCAGGGATGGAACTGGGGGAAATACCTAAACAGGAAGTTTATTTCTGGATTACCGTTTATTCCGGCATTATGTTGCAGCCGTTGGCTCAGTATCACTATTTTGCCGACGTGTTGCCCGGGTTTGAAGAAATGAGGCTGAAAGTTAAGATTCTGGTGCGTAAACTATTCAGTTAAGGAGGGATATCATGGATATTCACCAATCATTGGACGCGATACGTAAGCGTCATCAGGAAATCCTCCAGGAGTACGACCGCGTACTGCTGGAGGTCAAAGATCTGGATGTATTACAGGAAAATCAGGTGCTCCGTAAAGAGTTGACAGAAGCGGCAGCCCGCTATGATGAAATCGGGAAAAAATATCGGCAGGTTGCACAGGATAATCAACAACTGACCTTAAGCCTAAAGGAGCAGATACTGGATGAAAAGTTCAATATCCTGAAAGTGTCCCGGGAGAAATTGAGAACGTATTTCGCAAGTACGCAAAAAGAGCACGAGGACCGTCTAACAAGCACGGAAAAACAGACAATGGCCGAAATAGATAATATAAAGAAGGCCTCGCTGAAAAATCTCGATGTTGAGCTGGAGGCAGTGACAGGCGAATTGGCGGATTACGCCGCCCGGTTGCGGGAGGTAATCCGTTGTCGGCGAGAGGAATTCAACGCTGCGGCGAATGACCGCGCCAGTCTGTATAACCGGCAACTGGCTGAGCTGGAGCAAGAGCCGGTCAGCCCGGAGGTTATAAGACAGCGGCTTAAGCAGAATGAAATTGAGATGAAGATAGGTCTCAATTGGGTCAATAAGCTGGGGATTATTCTGATCTTGTTCGGCGTGGGCGCGGCAGCGAAATATAGCTTTGCTACCTGGTTCAATGACTACATGAAAGGGGCGCTGATTTTTCTGCTCGGAGGCTTGCTGCTGGCGACCGGTGAATGGTTCTATCGCAAAGGCAAGGATACTTTTGCTACCGGTCTTTTGGGCGGAGGGATAGCGGTTTTATATTGCGGCATTTTTTATAGTTATTTTCTGCTCAAGATTATCGGCCTGTCGACTGGTCTGGGTCTTTCTGCCTTAGTTACCGTCACCGGAGTGGCGCTGGCGGTAAGGTATCGGTCTCAGACAATTTGCGCCCTGGGGCTTATTGGCGGCTACCTGCCCTTCTTTTCATATGTCATGTCAATCGGACTTGTCGGTGACGCGTATTATTCTGCTATGGGGTATCTGTTTATGCTTAATCTGGCGGTTATGCTGGTTTCGTTCCGCCAGAAGTGGAGCAAGGTCAATTATGTGAGCATGGTATTTCACTTGCCTGCTTTGGTCTATCTGGTTTTTGGCGCTGCCAGTGCGGTTATCGGCATCGTATACTCGGTCGCCTCGTTTGCGACTTACCTCGGGATTATCCTGGCCTATCCGCTTTCATACCGGCAAGGGCTGGGGCGCGGTGGCGTAATATTGCTGGGAGTCAATACTGTGGCAAGTTGCACTATTATCTACAGCTTGTTTGGGGTCGCCGGCTGGAGTGAGTATAATGGACTTTTAGCGTTGGGTTTTTGTCTGATTTATACCGCTCTCGGCAGTCTGGTAAGCCGCATAATGCCGTCAGAAAAATACACCACATTTTTATTTTATTCTGTAGCGCTTTCGTTCGCGGTGTTGATGGTACCTTTCCAGTTTGGCGTAAGGTGGATGTCTCTCGGCTGGTTGGTGGAAGGTATCGCGCTTATTGGATATGGTCTTAGAAAGGGTGAGCCCCGGCTGGAAAAATCGGGCCTGCTTATCTTCGCCTTTTGTCTGGCGTCCTTTTACCTTGTTGACTGGCTGGGCTATCTGCCATTTGTGCAGCAACCGCTCTACTTTGACTGGAAGTATTTTGCGGTGATCGCCGGTATGGTACTTGTCACCAGAACCTATCTGGCAGATCTTGCGGCCAATGGCAGCACCCGCTACGGACGACACTGGGATAAAATCCACTTATTCAAATATTTCACTATCGGCAATGTCTGGATATACCTTGGGTACCTCAGTGGACGGATCTTCGATTACTTCATGATCGACGGATATTATGGACATTTTTACCGACTTGTCGTGCTGGCGATAATTACCCTGGTTATGGCTTATTGTCTGCCGCGAGTGCCGCTCTTAAGGGACAAGGTGGTGTACTATTTCAGTCTGGGGCTATATCTGGTGGCGCTCCTAATCTGCGTATATATTAATCTGACAATCCCCCTGCTGGCGGAATTGCCTGGCAGTGAGACAGCCGGGTATGTGGCGCTGGCGATCCTGGCGGCATACAATCTGCTTGGTCTTCTGGTCTTGCGGGAAGTGGTCCCTGCCGTGCTGCAGCAACATTACCTCAATTTCGAGATTTATCCCCTGGTAATGCTTGTTTTCCTGCTGGGAAATATTACAGCCTTTCTTACAGTACAGTTCCAATTGGAGAACACTAACCTGGCGTTTAGTCTGATCTATCTGTTTACAGCTCTGGCGGCAATAAAATATGGCTTTATCCGTAAGTTCGTCTATTGTAGACGGGTTGGTCTTGGTTTGTCGCTTCTGGCTACCACCAAGCTTTTCATATTTGACCTGGCTTTCCTGACCTCGCTTTACAGAATCTTTGCCTATTTTTGTTTCGGGTTCGTGTTGCTCGGTATTTCCTACCTCTACCAACACCTGAAAGGTGGCAGGGAGGAC
>Ga0364886_10750_pt1 | contig 11933 bp, 3 predicted proteins | sample ExccelJu500001D3_4_FD_206926 | JGI IMG/M metagenome (GOLD analysis project Ga0364886, IMG submission 206926) | Enriched cells from Trout Bog Lake Hypolimnion, Wisconsin, USA - BchlTB.July23.5000.01.D3 | ecosystem: Environmental > Aquatic > Freshwater > Lake > Hypolimnion/Profundal zone | place... | reverse complement strand
TACTTCTATTGGATAAAAAAAGTTTTTGCAAAATATAATATCATTGATGCTATCGATATTAGGAAATATAAACAAACAGTTGTTTACTGCTGCTCAGTATAAGTAATATCCTTCAACATATCCCTCGTTCCTCTTCAAGGGAGTTCTTCGAACGGGATGACAAAAAAGCCTCTGATTCTATTAAACACCCGAGGTTTTAATTTGTACTTATTACTTACAACTTATCACTTTCCTTCTTCCGCCTCTCTCTTATTTTCTTCACTCCATACCCAACACCTCCTGCAATCAATAATGACAAGCCGCCGTCTATCGGCGCATTATCAGGATCACCACCTGGATCTGTTTGTGCATGTAAAATACTTGTGATAGATAATAATACAATGATTAAGTATGCGATCTTTATGACTTGATTTGTATTGATATTGTTGATTATTTTTTTCATGTTGGTTTCTGTTTAAGGTTGTTATTGACTATGAACTATCGACTCCCGACTCATTTACAGTTTCATCACTTTCTTAATGATCGAACGCTGACCATCACTGATCTGCAATAACAACATTCCCTTTGCAGCATTACCAACATTTACATATTGTATTCCATTAGATGCATTGATCATTCCCAATGCTTTTCCGTTCATATCTTTTACAGCGATCGTAACAGGTGTTGTTGCACCAGCTATCTGAATAGCGATCAGATTACCGCTTGTGATATTGCCTAATACATTAGCAGTTAAACTTCCAGCAGGATCGTTTGCCGTAGTTGTTGTTTTAGAACTGAATGATAATTCAAATCGCTGTTCGCCCATAGTTAGTGCATCACTACTGATGGTGAATGGATAAGTATCACCCACTTTCAACTCCGTTTGCGTATTGAGTAATTTATCTTTTAAGAATACGGCTGTCCCTTGCGGCAAATTATTATTAGCTAATTTAAAATTGTAATCACCTGCCAATGCACTGATACCGAGTGGTATGCTGTTCAATACATTTCTTGCATCAACAGCTAATCTATTGTTATCTGCTGTTGTTATGCTGTACACATTTACATTATCATTATAAAATTTTTCTAAGTCAATTTTATCTGTTCCGTTTGCAGTGGCAGCAGGGTCTAAACGCACAAACAGTTTATCCTGATAGCTCCCGTTTTGTTCTACCAGCAATTCTACATGTGGGATAGGTGTTTCAATACCAAATAAACCTGTTGCAGCAGCATTGGTGGTATTGATATCTGTTGTGCTTACAGAATAATTACCGGCTGTTTTTAATGCAATAACACCCATTACCGGTATTGGAGAAGTATTATCTGATGTTAATACTGAACTCCATGTTCCTGCTTTGGTTCTTCCATTTCCTGAAGCAGCTATTTGATATAAATAATAGGATTGTGCAGTACCACCTGTTAATGCCTGTGAGTTTACAGGAGCTGCATAAGGATTACCCACTAATGAAAAGTTAGAAACATTGGCCGAAGGAACAGTGAAGCTGCTACCGTTTAATGTACCACTAATACTGTAGGTAAAGGCTGTTGGTCCTGCCGCATAAGTTAATCCTGTTCCACCCCCTGAAATATCTGATTTAATACCTCGGATAAATAATCCATATGCTGTATTGGCGGCTGTGCTTGTTCCTGCATCTGCCCAAGCGTTGCCACTGTTACTGAATACTCTTGTATCTGCAATACCGGCCGGGCCGGCACTTGTATTAATGGTAACATTATTGGTAGTTGAAAGAGAAGCAAATGTTTGAGTAGTGCTAAACGGATTGGAAAACATGCGCCAGCCTCTTTGTGCAATGATGCTTTGTTGCAGTGTTACGTTCCCACTAACATTGGCAGAACTTGCTACCAAAGCGCCATTAGGAGCTACCGTTAAACTTCCATTATTCGTTACCGTACCATTTACTGATAGGATTCCGGCATTGCTTACAGTAAAAGAGCCACTACTATTAATGGTTAAATTGCCCGAACCCAAATTAATATTACCTGTATTGCTAACTGCATGACTGCTTTGTACCACATAAGTATCGCCGCTGTTAAAAGCCATTGCAGAACTTCCTAAACCGTTAGTACTACTGTTCCAGTTACTAATTGTACTGGCTTCAATACCATTTGCCAAACTATAAAAGTTCCCCTTATTATAGACTTTAGCATATAACTGCACCGATGAATACGCTACATATAAATTACCACTAGCATCTAGCACCATGGAATTATATATAGCAGAAGTTGCCGAAATACCGGCACTACCTACTACTGCCCATGCTGTGCTATTCCATTTTTGTACTGTGAGTTTATTACTGTTACCACCATCCTCATATGCCACATACAAGTTATTACTGCCATCGATTGCGATGGAATTATATAGAGCAGTACCAGTGGAAATTCCTGCACTGCCTACAGCAGCCCATGCACTGCTATTCCATTTTTGTACCGTAAGTTTATTACTGTTACCACCATCCTCATATGCCACATACAAATTATTACTGCCATCTTTCACCATGGAAATATATGCAGCAGAGCCAGCCGAAATACCAGCACTGCCAACTACTGTCCATGAAGTTCCGTCCCATTTTTGTACAGTTAGTTTATTACTGTTACCCGCATCCTCATATGCCACATACAAATTATTACTGCCATCTATCACCATGGAATTATAATAAACGGCACTAACCGAAACACCCGCACTACCCACTACTGTCCATGAAGTTCCGTCCCATTTTTGTACCGTGAGTTTATTACTGTTTCCAAAATCCTCATACGCCACATACAAATTATTGCTGCCGTCTATTACCATAGAAATATATGCAGCCTGATCAGCCGAAATACCGGCACTGCCTACTACTGTCAATGAAGTTCCGTCCCATTTTTGCACTGTGAGTTTATTACTGTTAGCACCATCCGCATATGCCAGATATAAATTATTACTTCCATCTCTTACCATCGAAATATAACCTGCTTGAGGCGAAACATTCGCATTGACTATTAGTGCCCATGCACTACCATTCCATTTTTCTATTGCGAGTTTACTAGCGCTGCCAATTTGCCTATAAGCCACATACAAATTATTACTACCATCAATCAGCATAGGAGAATATGCAGCATTACCGGCAGTAATACCGTCACTGCTTATTACTGCCCAAACACTACTATTCCATTTTTGTAAGGCCAGTATACTATAGGTCGCAGGATCGGTATATGCCACATACAAATTATTACTGCCATCTATTATCATAGAAATATTGTCAGCCTCCCCAGCCGTAATACCGGCACTACCTACTACTGCCCATGCGCTACCATTCCATTTTTTTACCGTGAGTATTCGACTGTGACCAACATCCGAATATGCCACATACAAATTACCAGTTCCGTCTATCACCATCGAAATATATGCAACCGTACCAACCGAAATACTGGCACCACCCACTACTGACCATGCACTACCATTCCATGTTTGTACCGTTAGTTTGTTACTGTTAGCGACATCCTCATACGCCACATACAAATTATTACTGGCATCTATCACCATGGAATTTCTATACGCCCCTCCTGCCGAAATACCCACACTACCCACTACTGACCATGTACTGCCATTCCATGTTTTTACAGTGAGTTTATTAGTGTTAAAGACATCCTCATACGCCACATACAAATTATTACTCCCATCTATTACCATAGAATTATAGTAAGCTACACCAGCCGAAATACCTGCACTGCCTACTACTGTCCATACACTGCCATTCCATGTTTGTACCGTTAGTTTACCACCGACAGAACCATCAGTATAGGCCACGTACAAATTATTACTGCCATTTATTACCATTGAAATATAGCTAGCAGCATTAGCCGAAATAACGGCACTGCCAACTACTGCCCATGTACTGCCATTCCATTTTTGTACCGTTAGTTTATTTGCTTGACCACCATCCGAATACGCCACATACAAATTATTACTGCCGTCAATCACCATAGAAATATAGGTAGCAGAACCAGCCGAAATACCGGCAGTACCAACTACTGTCCATGAAGCTCCGTCCCATTTTTGCACTGTGAGTTTAGTACTATTACCCCCATCCTCATACGCCACATAAACATTACCACTTGCATCTTTTACCATCGAACTGATACCAACTCCCGCATAACTTGCCGCCCCGAATCCGCTTAAATTTCCAATACTTTTCCAGGACTGGGCATTGGCATGCATAACTAAAGACATAGCTAAGAAAATAATTAAATAAGGTTTTGTAAAAATCTTCATGAGGTTAGGTTTAACTATAAAAAATAAAAGAAGATACTTTTTCATTTAACATCTAGCATTCAACATTAATCATTCTTCTTCCTCTTCTCTCTTAACTTCTTCACCCCATATCCCACTCCACCTGCAATCAATAAACTTAATCCACCATCTATTGGTGCGTCAGACGGCGGTGTAGGTTGTGCCAGTAATGGCAGCACCGGAATTAAAAAACAAATAGTGAGTAAGGTGATATTGATGAGTTTATTTTTCATGTTGTTTGGTTTTGATGTCATCCCGACGCAGGAGGGATCTGCCGGGTTTTAGTAATTATTTGCTGCAGATTCCTCCTGCGTCGAAATGTTAATTATCAATTCTTAATCGCCTTCAGTACCGGTAATGCATTCCCATCTCCATTCAGTTTAATAAAATAGCTGCCGTGTTTTGTATTTCCAGCATTGATCTGATGTGTGCTTCCCTTCAGCACATTACTCAATAACCCTGTCTGCAATAATCTTCCGGCATCATCTACTATCTCCCATTGCAGTTGATTGTAAGTATTCTTACTGTATAATGTGAAGAGATTGCCTGTTGATGGATTATTCAGTAACAAAACAGGAAGATTAATATTGGCAGTATTATGATCAACTGCTTTATAATTCAATGCAATGCTGAACCTGTTTGTAGAAGATGAATTCGCATCTGATGTTACCATGAATGCATAAGATGCACTGTCAGTACTGATGAGTGTTGTTTGATTCGTGTAATGATCTCTCAGGAAAACATCATTGCCGGCATACATCGCAGAAAGTAGATTCGTATTGATACTGTAATTGCCTTCAGCAATATTTTTAATACCCAATGCTACTTCTCTTTGCTCTTTATCTTTTGTTTGTAAAGGACTGCCATGAAATATGGAATACACTGTTCCGTCTTTACCAACTACTGACAGATCAGCACCTGTTGCTCTTCCCATATCATAGGCATCATACTTACCATCAAAACCATCCGTGGCAGGATCAACACCCCATCTTACTACTACTTCATCACCATAATTTTCTCCCTGTTTTAATAAAGAAAGCTTGATAATGCTTTTTTCCTGTACACCGATCGGCTGCACACCCAATAAACTTGCCAATGGTGCTGTGTTGGTCTTATCTGTTTCACTGATGGATAATGTGGTGGCACCTGTTGAGTGTACCATGAAACCTGCGCCATTCTCAATAATATTGTTCAAATGACCAACTGATACAGCATTTACATAAGTTGCAAATGCTGTTGTTCCGGGATCATAACGATAGATTGCATTATCGAGATTAGATGTGTTATTGGATTGAATGCTTGTCCAGTTAATATTAGATGCATAAGGATTGGCAATTAAATTCCATCCTCTTCTATTGACATCAGCAACAGTATAACTTAATGCAATGTTTTGTGTTCCTGTATTAACAGGGCCACTGAAATTGATCGCAGATGATATTGTACCGCCACTTAATAGTAATCCTTTATCAGAGTAAATTGTACCAGTCGTAAACTGTGACCACCCTGTATTTACACCACCACTACCGCCATAAGCTCCATTGTCTCCTGCTTCATTATAGGTATAGGCTTTATATCCCGAGCTATAAAAGGCTGCTAATGTTGTTTCTGAAATTGTGGTTGCTGCAGTAAAAGGAAAACCAACCATTCTCCATTGTATATTGTTTCCAACATAACGCTGTACAGTTATATTACCACTTAAATAAGTACCACTCCCCTGTGCAATGATTCCCGACCCGGTTAATGTGGATACCAAGGTTAAAAATCCACCGGTTGTTAATATACCGCTTGTAGGCGTTACAGTTCCTGTAATATTTAAAGTTCCTGCAAGTGTTACACCTGCACTATTATTGATTGTTAAGTTTTTTATAGTATTGATGCTGAATGCTGAAGCAGGTATCGTTTGTGCTGATGAACCATTCATCGTTATTGTACCGCTCGTTGCAGTAAGTGTACCGCTATTACTGATGGTACCTCCTATTTGTAAAATGTTATTTACAGTTAAGGTTGCACTGCTATTAATAGTTAGGTTATTTAATGCAGCAGTTGTACTGATACCAATAATGGGTTGGTTGGAAACACTCGGTATAATAACACCGTCTGTACTAACAGGCACTGTTCCATAACTCCAGTTGGTGGCAGTAGCCCAGTCTGTATTGGTTGTTCCTGTCCATGTATTTGAAGGGATATACACCCAGGCTGCGCCGGTATTGCTGTTATCACCCCATCCACCTGCTATCGCTGTATTTCCATCTGCACTTATAAATACTGAATAACCTTGACGAGAACCGGTTGTGGCTGTTCCTACTAATTTATTGCCCTGTTGTGTCCATACACTTCCACTTCGGGTATAGATCCAGGATGCTCCTGTAATAGCGTTATCAGCAGATCCACCCACTATAGCTGTATTGCCATCTGCACTGATTGCTACTGCTATGCCTTGGTTAGCAGTTCCTGTTGCGTCTGAGGCTGTTAATTTAGAACCCTGCTGTGTCCAGACACTACCACTTCTGGTCCATACCCAGGCTGCTCCGATATTTGCATTGTCGGCAAATCCTCCAACTAATGCTGTATTGCCATCCGCACTTAGAGAAACCCCATATCCTTGTTGGGCATTTCCTGATGCTCCTGTACCAATTAATTTACTGCCCTGCTGTGTCCATGTTCCTCCGCTAAGTGTATACACCCAGCTTGCACCGACATTGCCATTATCACCGTATCCACCAACGATCGCAGTTTTTCCATCCGCACTTAAGGCAACTGAAATACCTTGCTGAGCAGATCCTGTTGCGTCTGAGGCAACTAATTTAGATCCCTGCTGCGTCCAAACACCACCACTTCTAGTCCATATCCAGGCTGCGCCGGTACTGCTGTTATCACCCCATCCACCCACTATCGCCGAATTTCCATCTGCACTAAGCGATACTGAAACGCCTTGACTGGAAGTTGTTCCAGTTGCACCTGTACCTACTAATTTTGTCCCTTGTTGTGTCCACACACCTCCAGTTCGGGTATATACCCAGACTGCTCCAACACTGCTGTTATCATATTCTCCACCCACCATCGCTGTATTGCCATCAGCACTTAAGGATACTCCAAGGCCTTGATAAATAGGGCTACCTGTACTACCCGATCCTACTAATTTACTGCCTTGCTGTGTCCAAACACCTGCACTGCGGGTATAGATCCAAACCGCTCCGAGACTACTGTTATCGTAAAGACCACCCACGATCGCTGTATTGCCATCCGCACTAACAGCTACTGATCTACCTTGACCGGCAGTTCCTGTTGCACCCGTTCCTACAAATTTACTGCCTTGTTGAGCATTAGGGGGTTGGGATGCGGTTACTGTAAAATTACTGGAACTTGTTGCTGTACCACCTGCTGTTGTTACAACCACTGTTCCGGTTGTTGCACCCGGCATTACCATGGCTACTAATGAAGTACCTGTGTTTGAAATTACTATTGCTGAAACACTACCTATTGTTAATGCTGTAGGGTTTGTTAAATTAGTTCCTGTAATGGTTACAAGCGTTCCTACTGCACCGCTTGAGGCAGTGAAAGAACTAATGGTTGGTGTTTGCACATAAGTATCTACCCAAGCTGCTCCGGCACTACTGTTATCATTATATCCACCTACGATCGCCGTATTGCCATCCGCACTTAGGGATACTGAAGAGCCTTGAAAGCTATTTGAACTTCCCCCTATGCCTACTAATTTACTTCCCTGCTGTGTCCAGGTTGATCCACTACGCGTATATACCCAGACGGCTCCAGCACCTCCGTTATCTTGATATCCAGCCACTATCGCCGTATTACCATCTGCGCTTAAGGATACGGAATTCCCTTGCCAAGCAGCTCCTGTATTACCCGTGCCTACTAAATTACTCCCTTGCTGTGTCCAAGTTGAACCACTTCGGGTCCATACCCAGGCGCCTCCCTGACTATTATTATCACCAATTCCACCTACCATGGCAGTATTACCATCGGCACTTAAACTTACTGAAGAGCCTTCTTGAGCTCTTCCTGTATTGCCCGTACCTACTAATTTACTGCCCTGCTGCGTCCAAACGCCTGCACTACGTATGTAAATCCAGACTGCTCCGTTATTATTGTTATCACCATATCCACCCACCATCGCCGTATTACCATCTGCACTTAAACTTACTGAGTTGCCTTGTTCAGCAGCTCCTATATTGTCATTTGCTGTTAATTTAGTACCCTGTTGAGTCCAAGTACTGCCACTGCGGGTATAGACCCAGATGGCTCCCTGAAAACTGTTATCATTATATCCACCTACGAGCGCTGTATTACCATCCGCACTTAATGAAACTCCACTGCCTTGTTGAGAAGCTCCTACTGCTCCTGTACCTACTAATTTACTCCCCTGTTGTGTCCATACACCACCGGAGCGTGTATACACCCAGGCTGCGCCGATATTGCTGTTATCATTCACTCCTCCCACTAAAACTGTATTACCATCCGCACTTAAGGATACGGAATAGCCTTGACGAGTAGTTCCTATATTGTCATTTGCTGTTAATTTATTGCCTTGTTGAGTCCACGTGCTGCCACTGCGGGTATAGACCCAGACGGCTCCCTGATTACTATTATCACTAATACCTCCCACGATCGCTGTATTACCATCTGCACTTACAGATACTGAATAACCTTGACGAGTAGTTCCTGTATTACCTGTACCTACTAATTTACTCCCCTGTTGTCCATTAGGGGTTTGGGATGCAATTACTGTAAAATTACTGGCACTTGTTGCTGTACCACCTGCTGTTGTTACAACCACTGTTCCGGTTGTTGCACCCGGCATTACCATGGCTACTAATGATGTACCTGTATTGGAAACTGCTATTGCTGAAACACCACCTATTGTTAATGCTGTAGGGCTGCTTAAATTAGTTCCTGTAATGGTTACAAGAGTTCCTACTGCGCCACTTGAGGCAGTGAAAGAACTAATTGTTGGTGCCGGCACATAAGTATATACCCACGCGGCTCCCTGATTACTGTTATCACCATATCCACCTATAATGGCTGTATTACCGTCTGCACTTAAACTTAATGACCCGCCTTGTGCAGCACTTCCTGAATTACCAGTCCCTACTAATTTACTGCCCTGTTGCGTCCAGGTACTACCACTTCGGGTCCAAATCCATGCTGCTCCAACATTACTATTATCACCATATCCCCCAACAATCGCACTATTGCCATCAGCACTGAGCGATACTCTAAAACCTTGTTGAGCTCCGGCTGTTGCATCTGATGCTGCTAATTTAGACCCCTGCTGCGTCCAGGTACTGCCACTTCGGGTCCAAATCCATGCTGCTCCAACATTACTATTATCACCATTTCCCCCAACGAGTGCCGTATTGCCATCTGCACTTAAAGAAACTCCAGAACCTTGATTAGATGTTCCTGTTGCACCTGTACCTACTAATAAACTTCCCTGTTGTGTCCAGACACTGCCACTTCGCGTGTAAATCCAGGCTGCTCCGATACCGCCATTATCCCCATATCCCCCAACGATCGCACTATTGCCATCTGCACTGAGAAAAACTCCAGAACCTTGATTAGATGTTCCTGTTGAACCTGTACCTACTAATTTACTTCCCTGTTGTGTCCAGACACTGCCACTTCGTGTGTAAACCCAGGCTGCTCCGATACCGACATTATCATCCCTTCCACCCACCATTGCTGTATTACCATCCGCACTTAAGGATACTGAACTGCCTAGATGGGCAGCTCCTGTATTATCATTTGCTGTTAATTTACTACCCTGCTGTGTCCAGGTTCCGCCACTACGTGTAAATATCCAGACTGCTCCAATACTGTTATCATAAAATCCACCCAAAATCGCCGTATTGCCATCAGCACTTAAGGCTACTGAATATCCTTGATAAACATAGTTACCAGCATAACCCACACTACCTGTTCCAACTAATTTACTACCCTGCTGTGTCCAGGTTGATCCACTGCGAGTATATACCCAGACCGCTCCCTGAGCATTATTATCATTAAGTCCACCTACGATTGCTGTATTACCGTCTGCACTTACAGCGACTGATCTGCCTTGTTGGGCGTTTGATGATCCACCTGTACCCACTAATTTACCTCCTTGTTGTCCATTAGGAGTTTGCGATGCGATTACTGTAAAATTACTGGCACTTGTTGCTGTGCCACCTGCTGTTGTTACCACCACTGTTCCGGTTGTTGCACCCGGCATTACCATGGCTACTAATGATGTGCCTGTATTGGAAATTGCTATCGCTGAAACACCACCAATGGTTAATGCTGTGGGGCTGCTTAAATTAATTCCTGTAATAGTTACCAATGTTCCTACCGAACCACTAGACGGGCTAAAAGAACTGATGTTAGTAAAAATATTGCGCAAAATTGAAAATGAGTTTGTAGGTGTGTTTGCCATCACTAAATCGGGTTTGCCATCACCATCCAAATCATCGATGGCTATTGATTGAGGATTTGAACCCGATACAAAATCTACTTTGGCTGCAAAACTACTAGTTGTAATACTGCCGCTTGTTGACGTATTGCGAAATACTGAAACAGTGCCATCATCAAGGTTCTCTACCACCAAATCAGGTTTGCCATCTCCATCCAAATCGCCGATAGCTATAAATTGAGGATTGGCACCTGTTACAAAATCTGCATGTGTGGCAAAACTGCCAGTTGTAATACTTCCGCTAGTTGCTGTATTGCGAAGTACTGAAATAGTGCCAGCCTGACTAGCTATTGCCAAATCAGGTTTGCTATCTCCATCCAGATCGCCGATGGCTACTGAAAATGCATTCCCGGCAGTTGCAAAATCTACTTTAGCTGCAAAACTGCTGCTTGTAATACTGCCGCTTGTTGAAGTATTGCGGAATACTGAAACAGAGTTTCTACCATTTGTGGCTACCGCTAAATCGGGTTTACCATCCCCATCCAGATCGCCGATGGCTATATCATTAGGATATCCTCCACCAGTTGAAAAATCTACTTTAGCTGCAAAACTGCTGCTTGTAATACTTCCAATTGTTGAAGTATTGCGGAGAATGGAAATATTTCCTCCAAGTACATTCGTTGTCACCAAATCAGGTTTGCCATCCCCATCCAGATCGCCGATGGCTACTCTAGTTGGACGAGTACTTGTTGCAAAATCTACTTTGGCTGCAAAACTGCTACTTGTAATACTGCCGCTTGTTGACGTATTAAGGAGTACTGAAACCGTGCTACCATAATTAGTTACAACCAAATCAGGTTTACCATCCCCATCCAGATCTCCGATGGCCACTGAATAAGGATTGTTAAACCCTGTATAGGTTACAGGGCTTGCAAAGCTGCCACTGCTAATGCCGCTGCTGGCTATATTGCGATATACTGAAACAGTGTTATCATTAAAATTGGATACCACCAAATCAGGTTTGCCATCACCGTCTAAATCGCCGATGGCTACTGCACAAGGTGAATTGCCTGTTGTGAAATCTACTTTAGCTGCAAAATCTGAACTGGCAATACCTGTTTTTGCAGGACTATAAATGGGGTTAAAATTAAGAAGGCTGTAACATGCCAAATTAGTGGCTGTATTTAACTCTGTAATAGGTGCATATGTGGCACTTGTTGGTACGGTTACTGTTAATTGTGTTGCCGTAGCAGC
>Ga0364886_10748_pt1 | contig 11948 bp, 12 predicted proteins | sample ExccelJu500001D3_4_FD_206926 | JGI IMG/M metagenome (GOLD analysis project Ga0364886, IMG submission 206926) | Enriched cells from Trout Bog Lake Hypolimnion, Wisconsin, USA - BchlTB.July23.5000.01.D3 | ecosystem: Environmental > Aquatic > Freshwater > Lake > Hypolimnion/Profundal zone | place... | reverse complement strand
GCAAACGAGCTGGTTGAAGAAGCTAAACAACAGGCTAAAAAAGAAGGCGAACGCTTACTGGAAGCGGCTAAAGCGCAGATTGAACAGGAATCTTTACAGGCCAGAGAAAATTTACGTAAGGAAGTTTCAGCCCTGGCTTTGCGTGCTGCCGAGCAGATTTTGAAAGAAGAAATCGACAAAGCCAAGCACCAGAATATCCTTAATAGAGCGATGGAAGAATTAGGTTAAGCAATGGCTGAATTATTGACATTAGCACGACCATACGCAGAGGCGGCTTTTAAAAGAGCTAAAGAGACAGCGACTATACAGGAGTGGGCCGAGGCGCTTAAATTCCTGTCCGTATTGGCGGAAGACCGGGATTTGCTGACGATAGTCGACAATCCGAGAGTCGGCAAGGATAACATTGCCAGGTTGTTACTGGACATCTGTCAAGACAATATCAGTACGGAAGCCAAAAATCTTGTCAGACTGTTAATTGCTAACGGCAAACTGAGTTTGTTGCCTAAAATATCCGCCTTGTACGAAGAACATAGGGCAGAAGATGAAGGCTATGTTAATGTTGATCTTTTTAGCGCCTATCCATTAACCAAAGCCGAGCAGAATAAATATAGCGCCATGCTGGAAAAGCAGTTGCACAAAAAGGTCAACGCTGTCGTTACGGTAGATAAAGCACTGTTAGGCGGTATATTGGCCAAAGCAGGCGATAAAGTGATAGACGGTTCTATCAGAGGCCAGATTCATCAATTAGCCAAACGGCTCTAAGAGCTAGATCGGGAAGAATAAAATGCAATTAAATCCATCAGAAATAAGTGATCTAATCAAAAAGAAGATCGAGAATTTCGACACTCATCTGGAAGCGCATACGGAAGGTACCGTAGTCAGTGTAACCGACGGTATTGTCCGCGTTCATGGTTTGTCGGAAGCAATGCAGGGTGAGATGCTGGAGTTTCCCGGCGGATCCTACGGCATGGCTTTAAACCTGGAAAGAGATTCGGTTGGTGTGGTTATGCTGGGTGCATACCAACATATTACCGAAGGTGATACCGTTAAATGTACCGGTCGAATTCTGGAAGTTCCGGTTGGTGAAGCGCTGCTGGGCCGTGTGGTTGACGCTCTGGGTAATCCGATTGACGGCAAAGGTGCTATCGAAACCACTTTAAGCTCGCCTATCGAAAAAATCGCCCCAGGCGTTATCGCCAGACAATCGGTCGATCAGCCTGTGCAAATCGGCTTAAAAGCGATTGACTCCATGATTCCGGTTGGTCGCGGTCAACGCGAGCTGATTATTGGTGACAGACAAACCGGCAAAACAGCGATTGCAGTGGACGCCATCATCAATCAAAAAGGCACTGGCATCAAATGTATTTATGTCGCCATCGGCCAAAAACGTTCATCTATTGCTAACGTAGTTCGTAAACTGGAAGAGCATGGCGCAATGGCGCATACCATTATTGTGGTAGCTTCTGCATCCGAATCGGCAGCATTACAGTTTATCGCACCGTATACCGGCTGCTCTATGGGTGAATATTTCCGTGATAACGGCGAAGATGCGCTGATTATTTATGATGATTTAACCAAACAGGCCTGGGCATACCGTCAGATTTCTCTATTATTACGTCGTCCGCCAGGTCGTGAAGCGTATCCTGGAGACGTATTCTATATTCACTCCCGTTTGCTGGAACGTGCTGCACGTATCAATGCGGTCGAAGTTGAAAAATTGACCAATGGCAGAGTGAAAGGCAAAACCGGCTCATTAACTGCATTACCTATCATCGAAACCCAGGGTGGAGACGTATCCGCGTTCGTTCCAACCAACGTAATCTCGATTACGGATGGTCAGATCTTCCTGGAAACAGGTCTGTTCAACTCCGGTATCCGTCCTGCGGTAAACGCTGGTTTATCTGTATCACGGGTTGGTGGTGCTGCTCAAACCAAGATTATTAAAAAACTTGGTGGTGGTGTGCGTCTGGATTTGGCACAGTTCCGCGAATTGGCCGCGTTTGCCCAGTTTGCCTCGGATCTGGATGAGAGTACACGTAAACAGATCGAACGTGGTCAGCGTGTTACCGAGTTGATGAAACAGAATCAATACGCACCGTTATCGGTTGCGGAAATGAGTGTTTCGCTGTATGCAGCCAACACCGGTTTCCTGGACAATCTGGAAGTTAAAAAAGTCCGCGATTTTGAGTCAGCTCTGTTGAGTTTCATGAAAACTGACGAAGCGGCCTTAATGGCGAAAATTAACGAGAAAGGCGACTTCAACGATGAAATTAAAGATGGCATTCATAACGCCATAGAACGTTTCATCAAAACAAGCAGCTGGTAAGGGTCGGCAAATGGCAGTTGGCAAAGAAATACGGACCAAGATCTCAAGTATTAAAAATACTCAGAAGATCACGCGCGCTATGGAAATGGTTGCTGCGAGTAAAATGCGTAAAACCAAAGACCGTATGCAGGCAACGCGACCATACTCGAAAAAAATCTGCCAGATTATTAATCATCTGGCAAATGCAAATCCCGAGTATAAACATGCGTTGATGATGCAGCGGGAAGTGAAACGCATCGGTATCATAGTTGTTAGCTCCGATAGGGGGTTATGCGGTGGCCTGAATGCCAATCTGTTCAGAAAAGTGCTGATTGAAATGCAGGAATGGAAAGCCAATGGCATAGAGGTTGATGTCTGTGCCATTGGCGGTAAAGCCGCCGGTTTTTTTAGCATGATTAACGCCAATGTGGTTGGTCATGTCGCCAAGCTGGGCGACTCGCCACATAACGAAGACATTCTGGGTGTTACAAAAATCATGCTTGATGCGTTTTCGAAAGCGGAAATTGACCGCTTATACGTGATAAATAATGAATTTGTAAATACCATGACCCAAAAACCGGTTATCCAGCAATTATTGCCGGTTGTCGGTTGCAGTACTGACGAGGTTTCAAAAGGGCTTTGGGATTATATCTATGAGCCGGGCGCACAAGAAGTCCTGGATCATTTATTGACACGTTATGTAGAGTCGATTGTTTATCAGGGTCTGGTTGAGAATAACGCCTGCGAGCAGGCCGCGCGGATGGTCGCGATGAAAAGTGCTTCCGATAATGCCGGTAATATTATTAAAGAATTGCAACTTGTGTACAACAAAGCAAGACAAGCGGCAATTACCCAGGAAATTTCGGAAATTGTCGCCGGGGCTGCGGCTGTATAAAGCATTTCACACAAGTTTATATAGATTTTAAAAGAGGACGACACAATGAGTTTGGGTAAAATCGTTCAGATAATTGGAGCGGTCGTAGACGTGGAGTTTCCACGCGAAAATCTGCCGAAAGTATATGATGCATTAAATGTTAAAGGCGGTCTGGTTCTGGAAGTTCAGCAACAATTGGGTGACGGTATCGTGCGCACAATTGCCATGGGTTCCACCGATGGTTTAAGCCGTGGCATTGATGTCAGCAATACCGGTGAAGCGATTAAAGTTCCTGTCGGTCAGGCGACGCTGGGTCGCATCATGAATGTATTGGGCGAAGCCATAGACGAAAAAGGCCCGATTGGCGAAAAGGAAAAATGGATTATCCACCGTGATGCGCCGTCTTATGATGAACAGGCACCAGCCAATGAATTGCTGGAAACCGGCATCAAAGTTATTGACTTGGTATGCCCGTTTGCCAAAGGCGGTAAAGTGGGTCTGTTCGGGGGTGCCGGTGTAGGCAAAACCGTTAACATGATGGAACTGATTCGTAATATCGCGATTGAGCACAGTGGCTTCTCGGTATTTGCCGGGGTTGGTGAGCGAACCCGTGAAGGTAACGACTTTTACCACGAAATGACCGATTCAAACGTTATTGATAAAGTTTCACTGGTGTACGGTCAGATGAACGAGCCACCTGGAAACCGTCTGCGCGTGGCTTTGACAGGGCTGACAATGGCGGAATATTTCCGTGACGAAGGCCGTGACGTGCTGTTCTTTGTGGATAATATCTATCGTTATACGCTGGCTGGTACCGAAGTATCCGCGCTGTTGGGTCGTATGCCTTCGGCGGTAGGTTATCAGCCTACACTGGCTGAAGAAATGGGTGTATTGCAAGAGCGCATTACCTCAACCAAAACCGGATCCATTACTTCAATTCAAGCGGTTTATGTACCGGCTGATGACTTGACAGATCCATCACCTGCTACAACCTTTGCTCACCTTGACGCCACTGTGGTATTGTCAAGACAAATTGCCGAGCTGGGTATTTATCCCGCGATTGATCCACTGGATTCCAGCAGCCGTCAGCTGGATCCTTTGGTGATTGGTCAGGAGCATTATGATGTTGCGCGTACTGTACAAGGTATTCTGCAACGGTATAAAGAATTACGTGATATTATCGCCATTTTGGGGATGGATGAGTTATCCGAAGAAGATAAACTTATTGTTTCCAGAGCGCGGAAAGTACAAAGATTCCTGTCGCAACCTTTCTTTGTTGCTGAAGTATTTACCGGATCACCAGGCAAATATGTCTCTTTGAAAGATACTATTGCCGGCTTTAAAGGTATCATCAGCGGTGAGTATGACAGTTTGCCGGAGCAGGCGTTCTATATGGTTGGCACCATAGACGAAGCCATTGAAAAAGCAAAAGGCATGTAAGCCTACTCATTAAGAGGAGAGTTTCAATATGGCAATGACCATTCGTGTTGACATCGTCAGCGCCGAACAGGAAGTTTACTCGGGGCTGGCCGAGATGCTGTTTGCCCCTGCGGAAATGGGTGAAGTTGGTATTGCCCCACGGCATACACCATTAATTACCAAGCTTAAGCCGGGTGAAGTGCGGGTAAAAATCAGCGATAAGGAAAGCAAAGAATTCTTTGTTTCCGGTGGATTGCTTGAGGTGCAACCGCACTTGATTACAATTTTGGCTGATACTGCTATCCGGGCTCGTGATATTGACGAAGCGGCGGCATTGCAGGCTAAAGCTCGAGCAGAAGAAATGTTGAAAGACAAATCCGGCAAGGTGGATTATGCTTATGCTCAGGCTGAGCTGGCGCAAGCAATAATGCAGTTAAGAACACTGGATAGATTAAGAAAGCGTGGTTCCTAAATCACGCTTCTGATAGTAAACATAAGCCCGATACGCCTGCGTCATCGGGCTTTTTCGTTTTAAGGAATAATAATGACGATAAAAACTATTATTTTGGCAGCTGGACAGGGTACGCGTATGCGCTCCCAGCGCCCAAAAGTGTTACATGAAATTGCCGACAAAGCCTTGTTGCAACATGTGTATGAAACCAGTGCCTCTTTGGCGGATAATGAAATTTTTATTATCTATGGGCATGGTGGTGAAACCGTAAAACAGACCCTAAGCAGTCTTGCTGTTACCTGGATAGAACAAAAACAGCAGCTTGGCACTGGACATGCAGTACAACAGGCTATTCATCATGTTGAAGATACTGATACCGTATTAATTCTTTATGGTGATGTGCCGTTATTAAGAACGCAAACCATACAAGCCTTATTAAAAAATGTTAGTGCAACCTCAATGGCTTTGCTAACAGTCGCGCTGGATGATCCGACCGGCTATGGTCGTATAGTGCGAGATCACAATCATTCCGTTATCAGGATTGTTGAGCAAAAGGACGCCAGCGAAACAGAATTGCAAATTAACGAAGGTAATAGTGGTATTCTGGCTTGCAATGGTCGTAATCTTAAAGAATGGCTCTCCAGATTAAGCAACAATAACGCTCAAAACGAATTTTATCTGACTGATATTATTGAGATGGCCGTGCAGGATGGCCTGCGCGTTGAAACTACGCTGGCTGTTGATCAGGATGAGGTGTTAGGCGTCAATAATCGTAATCAACTAGCACACCTGGAAAGGGTTTTCCAGCGTCAACAGGCTGAACGTTTAATGACCGAAGGCGTGACATTGCGTGATCCTGGCAGAATTGACATCAGAGGTGAATTTGCAGAACTGGGGCAGGATATTGATATTGATATTAATGTTATTTTTCAAGGCACCAATCGCCTAGGATCAAATGTTAAAATTGGCGCAAACTGCATCATCAGTAATGCGACCATAGCTGATAATGTTGAGATTTTGCCAAATAGTCTGATAGAAAACTCAACAGTTGGCGCTAATAGCCGGATTGGCCCATTTGCCCGGCTCAGACCGGAATCTGAACTGGCAGAAAATGTGCACATTGGTAATTTCGTAGAAATTAAAAAATCCAGCGTGGGAACCGGAAGCAAGATTAATCATCTGAGCTATATAGGTGATACTGAAGTTGGCGCAAAGGTTAATATTGGCGCTGGCACAATTACCTGTAATTATGATGGCGTCAATAAATTTAAAACTATTATCGGTGATGGCGCATTTATCGGTTCTGATAGCCAGTTAGTTGCGCCAGTCACAATAGGCAAAAACGCGACTATAGGTGCAGGATCTACCATTACCCGGGATACGCCTGATAACCAGCTGACATTAAGCAGAAGCAAACAGATGAGTATAGAATCTTGGCAACGTCCAGTTAAGCGGGAGAAATGATATGTGTGGCATAGTTGCCGGTATTGCACAACGCAATGTGGTACCCATCCTGATTGAAGGATTAAAGCGGCTTGAATATAGAGGCTATGATTCTGCCGGGCTTGCTGTGGTTAATCAAAACCAAATTTTTCGGAAACGGGAATTAGGCAAGGTCAAAGGCCTGGAGGATTTAATCACCTGCGATCCAATTGAAGGATATCTGGGTATCGCTCACACCCGCTGGGCTACGCATGGCAAACCCAGTACCAGAAATGCGCATCCGCACATCAGTCGCGATAAAGTTGCTGTGGTGCATAACGGTATCATAGAAAATCACGATACTTTACGCGCTCAATTGCAAAAAAGCGGTTTCGAATTTACATCAGAAACCGATACGGAAGTTATCGTGCATAAAATTGCCGAGCACTTGCAAACCGCCGATAATCTGCTAGAGGCGGTAAAAGGAGCTATTCGCTCATTAGAAGGTGCTTATGCCTTAGGCGTGGTGTATAGCGAACAACCTGGAACGCTGGTGGTTTGTCGCAAAGGCAGTCCGCTGGTTATTGGCATTGGTATTGGTGAATATTTTATCGCTTCGGATATTGCGGCTTTATTGCCGGTAACTCAGCGCTTTATTTTTTTGGCGGATGGCGATGTTGCTGAACTCAAAATCGACAGTCTGGTTATTTATGATGAGCAGGATCAAATTGTTGAACGGCCTATTACCGAAAGCCTGTTAAAAGCCGATTCAGTCGATAAAGGCAATTATCGACACTATATGCTCAAAGAGATATATGAACAGCCCTGGGCTGTCTCGGAAACCCTGGAAGGGCGATTTATCGATAATCGCTTACAGGATAATGCTTTTGGTCATAATGCCGCCGAAATTTTCGATCAGATAAAATCCGTACTGATTCTGGCCTGTGGCACTAGCTATCACGCTGGTCTGGTCGCTCGTTACTGGTTTGAGGAATTTGGCAGAGTGCCTTGCGCAATTGAAGTCGCCAGCGAATTCAGGTATCGAAATCCGGTCATTTCACCTGATACATTGGTGGTTACCATTTCACAATCTGGCGAAACTGCTGATACGCTTGCGGCTTTGCAGGAAACCAAAAAGCTGGGAGTAAAATATTCTTTGGTTATTTGTAATGCCCCGGAGAGTTCCTTGGTTAGGGAATCCGATCTGGTGTTAATGACCCGCGCTGGCCCGGAAATTGGTGTTGCCTCTACCAAAGCCTTTACGACTCAGTTGGTGGCCTTATTAATGCTGGTGATAGCCCTGGGTAGACGTTTTGGGCTACAGGCTGAAGTGGAAGCGACTATCGTTTCCAATCTCTTCAGTTTGCCCGGCAATATCGAAAAAGTCTTGAAACTGGATGGTGCTATCGAAACCTTATCGCAACGTTTTGTCGATAAAAATAACGCGCTGTTTTTAGGGCGTGGAACTCATTACCCTATTGCAATGGAAGGAGCTTTAAAATTAAAGGAAATTTCCTATATTCATGCCGAAGCCTATCCAGCTGGCGAATTAAAGCACGGCCCTTTAGCGTTGATAGATGCAGAAATGCCGGTTATTACTGTAGCGCCCAATAATAATTTACTGGAAAAACTCAAATCCAATATTCAGGAAGTTAGTGCGCGCGGCGGGCAATTGATTGTCTTTATGGATGAAGAACTGGCAGTCAGTGAAGATGAAAATGTGCAGATTGTCGCGATGCCTAGCGTCAGCAATTTTGTTTCGCCTATTATCTATACCATTCCGTTACAGTTGTTGTCTTATCATGTTGCGGTGTTAAAGGGTACTGATGTCGATCAGCCGCGCAATCTGGCCAAGTCTGTAACGGTAGAATAATTGCTAGCGCATGATAAATTTTTCGTTTGAAATTGTACCCAGAACAGACAGTGCATTTACTGATCAATATCAATTTGTCGAATCGCTGGGTACAGCCATTAATATCATTAATGTGCCGGACATTCAAAGGTTTCCTATTCGTAGCTGGGAAGTGGGCCAGCGGATTGATAGCCAAAAATATCGATTTATCCCGCATTTTCGAGCGATTGATTTCAAGCTGGATGGCGGTGAATTGTTTCGGATAATTGATGAGCGTGGTTTGCAGCAAATTTTGCTGGTATCAGGCGACCCGCCGGAAGGATTGAAACGCGACTATTACAATACCGATGTGGTAGACCTGATACGCGTTGTGAAGCAACGCTATCCGCAGTTGCAAATCTATGCCGGATTCGACCCGCATCGGCAAGGTTTACAGGACGAATGTCATTATATTCAACGTAAGGTAGATGCTGGTGTCTGCGGCTTTTTCTCTCAGCCGTTTTTTGATAGCCGACTAATCGAAATTTATGCCGAACAAATGCAGGGCCTGGATACCTACATCGGTTTAAGCCCCATCACCAGTTCTGCGTCCATGCATTACTGGGAGGTTAAGAATAAGGTTAAATTTCCGCTGGACTTCAGACCGGATTACGAATGGAATGTGGCATTTGCCAATCGAATCATCACCAGCGCCGTAAACAATGGCTTTAATATCTATTTCATGCCTATCAGGATCGATTTGCAAAAATACTTCAGCCAGCTTAAATTCCCTGATTAGGCAAATAGTTCGCGCAATTTTTGACCGGGATGTTCGGCTCGCATAAACGCCTCGCCAACCAGAAAAGTATAAATGCCGTTATCCAGCATCAGTCTCACATCTTCCTGAGTATGTATGCCGCTTTCGGTTACGACCAGTCTGTCCGCCGGTACACGATCCTTTAAGGTTAGCGTGGTTTGTAGCGATACCTGAAAGGTTCGTAAATTGCGGTTGTTTATACCTATCAGATTGGTATCCAGGACTAAGGCGCGCTCCAGTTCGGCTGCATCATGCACCTCAACCAGAACATCCATGCCCAGGCCGGTAGCGGTATCAGCCAAGTCTTTCATCAAACTATCTTCCAGTGCTGCGGCAATTAATAGTACGCAATCAGCGCCTAACGCCCTGGATTCGTGGATTTGATAAGTGTCTATCATGAAATCTTTGCGGATAACCGGCAATGGGCATCTTTCCCTGACCATTTGCAGGTTTGCTTCCGAACCCTGAAAAAATTCTTTGTCGGTTAATACAGACAGGCAGGTCGCACCGTTCATGGCGTAATCCACGGCAATGTCTATCGGTTTAAAATTTTCTCGAATTACGCCCTGGCTAGGAGAAGCTTTTTTGATTTCGGCAATAATAGCCGGTTTTTTAGCGTCCGCATTGTTCCGTAAACTTTGATAAAACCCGCGTGGACTGGATGCGCCGCTGGCAATTTCCTTTAAGGTGCTTAGCGGCAAACTGGCTTTGCGGCGCGCAACTTCTTCATGCTTTTTGGCGAGGATGGTTTTTAAAATATCGGGGGTATCGGTCATGATAATTTGCTGCTGTACTTGGAAGCTGTATATTATAAAGAATAGCCGAGGCTAGCGGTTTTTTTCATGTGCTAGCAAAAAATCAAGCCAATAATGCTGCTAAAATTCCGGTTAAAAATATGCCATCAAAAGTGCCGGCACCACCAATGGATGCCACAGGTGCGCCCATCTTGGTGATGTCTTTAAAGCGAAAAATATCCGCCCCCAAAAGCACCCCTAATACGCCGCTGATATAAGCAAATTGCGCGGCATGTGCAGGATCTAATAATAACGCGAGTAATGCGGCCAATAGTGGTGGAATAAAAACCGGCATCGCCACGCCCAGACCCGGTATCGGTTTGCTGAATTTATAACTGACCGCCGAGATTACCAATATAGCCATCAGCAGACTGGCTGGTGCCAGCAATTGTTGACCGATAAAATACGCACATAAGCCCAGAGGAATGATGCAGCCCCCAACATTAATAGCTAATACGATTTTTCCAGATTTAGCTGGATAATAAATTTCCCAGCGCGGACGTGAGCCTGGTTGGTTAAAAAAGATGCCAGCGGCGGACCGGTGTAATAGTGAACGCGCATGAAAAAATTTAAAACCATTTCCGTTACTGACTCAAAACAGCTAATTGCCGAACAGCAAGCCATGATTCTGGATTGTCGCGACCTAAAAGACTATCGGGTCGGCCATATCGAAAATGCCATGCATGTACACGAGCAATTACGGGATAGTCTGCTTAAAAAAGGCGATAAACAGCGTCCGTTGCTGATTTATTGCTATTACGGTCACGCCAGCGAACATCTGGCGGAAATGTTCGGTGATTTCGGTTTTCAGCAGGTCTACAGCCTGGCTGGCGGCTATGCCGACTGGAAACAACAGTTGTAATCAAATTAGGTGGCGTTATGGCTCAATTATCAAGAGATGTAGCTTTACGCATTGCCCTGGCGGCACGGGTACTGCCGGGGGTGGATGTACAGAAACTAATCAGCGTGTTACACAGTAAAGTCGGCTCCCCGTTAGACGATGAAAAACTCAAAGCGGTTACCGTAACCAATCTGAAAACCGGTATCGGTAGTCACGATGGTGAAGAAGACGGCGAAGATATAGGCATAGGTCTGGAAAACATCAAACTGGCTGTCCGGTATCTGTGGGGCGAGGAAGAAGGCGACGAAGGCTTACCGGAAATTCAGCCCTACAAAGAGGGTGATATACCGCAGTCTATCCGAATTGCCATTGCCTCTAATAGTGGTGAACTGGTAAACGGGCATTTTGGTTCCTGTATTCGCTTTCTGATTTATCAGTTAAGCAGAGATGATGTTCGGCTGGTGGATATACGCTCGACTATTGAGGCCGATAGCAGTGATGACAGAAATCTATTCCGGGTTAATATCATCAAGGATTGTCAGGTGCTGTTTGTGCAATCCATCGGTGGCCCGGCAGCAGCAAAAGTAATTCGTGCGGATATATACCCCATCAAAGTACCGGATGTAATAGAAGCCACCGAGCAGTTGAGCCGCTTCCAGAAAGTCTTTGACGCCCCACCACCGTGGATGGCGAAAGTCTTAGGCAAAACGGCTGAAGAACGCAAACGGTTCTCCTATGATGAGGATGAAGAGTTTTTGGCAGAGGGTTAATGTAAGTGCAATAGCATTGGTGAATCCTATTGCCTTGGATTCACCAACCCATTATATGCAATCTTAATACTTACCCCTAAAATCAAATGCCCCCTGCAAACCATTAGCGCTGGCGTCTCTATCTGTCAAAGGCAGCAAATCAAAGCGGTTTTCAATCAGCTTCAAAATTGAAGTGGTATTGTAAATGGTATGATCAACATAGCCTTTTTTGGCGAACGGGGAAATAATAATGGCCGGAATGCGGGTACCAGGCCCCCAGCGATCCACTACCGGCGGCGCAACATGATCCCAAAATCCGCCGTATTCATCATAAGTAATGATAATAGCGGTGTTTGACCAATACCGACTATTACGAATCGCCTCTACCACCTCATGGACATCATGATCCGCCGCCATAATGCTGGAATAGCCGGGGTGTTCGTCG